>Ga0334898_1001109_pt1 | contig 33418 bp, 29 predicted proteins | sample GraSluR3_MG_10_FD_207228 | JGI IMG/M metagenome (GOLD analysis project Ga0334898, IMG submission 207228) | Sludge microbial communities from methane-producing bioreactor in Wageningen University, Netherlands - Granular Sludge_3_08-R3 | ecosystem: Engineered > Bioreactor > Anaerobic >... | reverse complement strand
GCGGCTCCCCGGCTCTGGCGCAGTGAGTTTCGAAACGTTTTGACTCTTTATTTGCGCAAACAGCTTCTTAGTGTGGATGATACTGTCGGTATCTTTGCTGCTGCATCGGATGTAATGAAAGGAAGGGAATTTGAGCCGGAGGCTGATAAAGTACTTAGACTTGCGACCGAAAGCTGGCAGATGCTTTTCCAAAAACGGCGATAAAAATCGAAATTACGGACTGACCAGGAGCCTCACCCCTTCGTCTTCTCTTAGTGCTTATAGAAATTGAAGGGAAAAAAGAACTTTTTTTTCACTACTCTTCTTTTTTCAAATAATGAACCTTCCTACTGACAAAAATATTATAGGAGAACAGACATGATCAACTTCTGCGTCGACTGTAATATCGAAATCGACACCGCCCACGATAAGTAATATCTGTGCAGCGATCCCCCGGAAAAAGAAAAATCTTTTTCAGGCGCTCTTCTGCCAAAACAGGCAGAGGGCTGAACTCTCCGAAGAATGCCAAGCTCTGAATATCTTGACCACTCAGTCAAATTTTCTACATTAAAATAGTGCAGGCAATATATGACTTACTGCCTGCACAAGGAGCACTCATGCCGCAGTACACCGTTAGAAATGTACCGGACGGTCTGGATAGAGCACTCCGCGAATGGGCACGCAGACGCAAAATAAGTTTGAACAGTGCCATAGTGGATGCACTTAAGCGAGGGGTCGGAATGGAGGAAGAACAGGAGAAAAGTGACCTCGACGACCTTATCGGGACATGGCAGGAGGATACAGAATTCGATCAGGGGCTTGCCGACCAGGATACTATTGAGCCGGACCTATGGCGTTAGACATTGCCATTGATACAAACCGTTACAGAGACTTTGTGGACGCCGTATCCGAGGCTGTTCAGGTGTTTCGAAAGGCATCGAGGGTATGCGTTCCCTTTATCGTTATAACCGAATTGCGCGCCGGCTTTGCCGTCGGGAGCAGGGGAAGAGAGAACGAGCGCATTTTTGAACAGTTTCTCCAGCGGGAACGTGTAGAAATACTCATGCCTACTATGGAAACTACCCGCGGTTACGCACACCTGTTCCGTCAGCTCCGGAAGGCCGGAACACCGATTCCTGCGAATGATATCTGGATAGCATCGCTAACGATTCAGCACGATCTGTATCTATTCAGCCAGGACAGCCATTTTGATGCTTTTCCGCAGATCCCGCGGCTGTAAATCCTGTCACAATAATGTCCCATCATCGTCCCGATCTTTGCCTGCTGGATATTTCTCTGGGCGAAGGTCGGGATTAGATTTACTCCCCCGCCTGAAAAGAACCCACCCATCCTGCAGAATAGCGGTCCATTCCATGTTCGCAGGTCTGGATTACCTGCAGCAGGCCCTGCGGGGCGGTGCGTCCGGTTACTTTACAAAACAATCGACGGCTTGAGTCTTATATCCCGGGGGAATTCTTCTTCGATAGCTATATAACAGAGCTTATGCTGCCGGAACTTACCAGCCATGCCGCCAATATTATCGAGACCCGTCACGAAGAGTATGACTTCCTGAGTCACCGGGAACAGGAGGTTTTCCGCCTGCTGGCGGAAGGCCACACGAACCGCGCCATTGCCTCGGTGCTGTATATAAGTCATCGTACTGTGGAAAACTACAAATCCGGCATCTTGAAAAAACTCGGCCTCAACAGCAACGCCGAACTCGTGCGCTACGCCCAAAAAATCGGAATACTGGATTGACCAGCCCCCCCTCCCGCTCTACAGTAATGCCAGGATGATCACAGATTTCCTCACCCAGGACGAACGCGAAAAAGGGGTCAAGCTGCTTCTCTGGCACGCCCTCTTTAACGGGCTGGGTTACGGTTTTCTGGCGGAAACGATCATCTATCTGCTGGCCCTGCAGTTCAATCCCTCCAACACCCAGCTGGGCTTTATCTCGTCGGCTATTCATATTGCGGGGCTCGTACTGCTCTTCGTACCCCGGCTGACCAACGGCATGAACCTGCGAAAGCTCTTTTTTTCCGCCTGGATGTTCCGCGGTGCGGTCAGCGGCTTCTATGTGCTGCTGCTTTTTACCCGGGGGCAGACGGCGGTGGTCCTGATCCTGGGCATCTACGCCCTCTTCTGCATTTCCCGCATCGTCGGTGCTTCCATGGCCGAGCCGGTACAGCAGATGGTGGCCTCCACGGAAACCCGGGGACGCTTTATCGCCCAGATGTTTATCAGCAACCAGTCCGCACGGCTGGTCAGCCAGCTCATCAGCTACCTGTTAACCTCCATCGCCCTATTGAGCGAACTGAACAGTCTGCTGGTTCTGATCGGTCTTGGGGTAATCACCAATACCATCTCCGCCCTCTACCTGCGCAGGATTCCCTACCGGGAGAAGAGCCAGTACCAGAAGGGGAGCAACCTCTACCGGGTACTCCTTCGGACGGTTAAAAACCGGGAGCAGCTCCTGGTCATCTTTATCCGTTGCTTCAGCCTTTCCGCCGCGGTGCTGATCGGCTTTACCACCCCTTTTCTGCGGGTCGTGGCCGGCTACGCCCAGAACATGGTATTCCTTTACTCCCTGGTGGGGACGGCAGGCATGATTGTAAGCGGACTTTTTCTGCGTCCCATTGTGGACAATGTGGGCTCCAAACCCCTCCTGATGGCCTCCTTTATCGGGCAGGCGGCCATCTTTATTATCTGGGCGGGTCTCAAGGACGCACCCCTGGGACTTTTTCTGGGTCTGGGCTTCTTTACCACCTTTCTGCAGGCTTCGGTGTTTCAGCTGGTCGCCCGGCTTGTGTATAACGTGATTCCGGAGGAGGACAAGATAAGCTTCATGTCCCTGCTGAACTTTATTACTGCCGTCTTCTCCTTCCTGGCGGGCATCGCAGGAGGGCTCCTTATCGACCTGGCGGCATACATCAGCCTGCCCTTCGGCTCCGACTACAGCCTTACCTTTACAGCAGGCTCAATTTACTGCGCCATAGCCTTCCTGCTGGTATTCAGCCTCCGGGACCAGGGAAGCCTGGGCATGCGTGAAACCGCGAATATCATCTTCTCTCCCCGCAACTTCAAGACCTTCCTGGATATCTACACCTTCAACCTGACGGCCAATCCGGTAAAGCGGCAGAACATCCTTACCGCACTCAACTACTCTCCTACGCCCCAGGCGGAGCAGGAGCTGCGGCAGATACTGAACAATCCTATTGCCCCGGAGAAGGACCAGATCCTGATCTCCCTCTATACGAATCCCCGGCCCCGGCTCCTGGGGCTCATCATCCGGGAGGCGGAGAACCCCGAATCCGCCCAGCGCTCCAGCGCGATATTCGCCCTGGGGGCCTACCCGGGAGAGAAGAGCCGGAATGCTCTGCTCGGGCTCTATCAGGCAGAAGAGCCCCGGGTATCCTGCGCAGCTGCCAAGTCCCTGGCCCGGATAGGAAACCCCGTTCATCCCTGGGAGCTTGAAGGCCGCCTGGTCTCCGTCGATCTTCCCACCCGGGCCATGCAGGACCTGATGGTCGCCCTTTCGGTGGCCGGGGAGCATGAACGCTACCTGCGTTCACTCTTTCAGCTCTGCCCGGACTACCGCGGAGAGTACCATCAGCAGAGACTCCTGGCCCTGGCCGCGGCTCTGGAGGATTATTCCCCCCGGCTCGATCTTGTCTACGCCCGGGAGAACGGCAGAAGCGGCGGAGGGCTGTCCATCATTATCGAAGAGGCCCGGTCCTTCAAACCCTTTTTCGATGACCTCAGGACAATTCAGGAGCTTTACCGGAACGGCCGGCACGATGAGCTCCGGGACTGGTGCGGCAAAGTCGTTTCCGATTACACTCTGGACGAGCATCCTCTGGCCCTCTCCATGAAATCCGATTCCGGCAGTCCGAGCCCTTCGTCAAGTCTCGGACGCCTCTATTTTACCTTTCAGCTGATGAATCTTCTGCGCCGGCCCGAGAAGTAGATTACACTCCGATATATTGCTTGCCTCAAGGAGCCGGCCTTGGTACAATCCGGTCATGAAAAGTCGGGTCAGGCCAGCCTACTATCTCGTCCTCGTTGTTTATGCTCTTATTATCGGCGGACTCCTGTACCGGGAATTCGGCCAGGCCCGACCCGTCAGCTACACCCTGGGAGAGATCAGTATCTCCGCCCGACAGGCCGCGGGGGTCACCGGCAAGATTCTGCCGGTCCAAGGTGCAGGGTTTCGATCCCTTACACTCCGCTACCGCAGCTTTCAGCTCTCCATTCCCGAGACAGGCCTTGCCGTGGAGGTCGACACAGAGGGTAGGGAATATCCTGCTGTAGTGGCGGATATCGACAGGTCCAGCGGTGAGATTTCCATACGTCTGGTTTCGGGCATCGAACTCCGGATCCGGGAGAACGAAGAGAAAAACAACAGTTATATCCTGAGTCTCGATTTTTCCGAGACCGAAACAGAACACCTGCAGGGTATTCGACTCCCCTGGAGAGGTTCGGAACCGCAATTCCACAGCGGACTGCCCATACTCGTCGCTTCGCCCCCCGGGACCTCCGGAGGCACAGTGCTGCTGCCCCCTTCAGCCCGGGTTACCGCGGAGTTTATCTCCATTCCCCGGAGTAATTCCCCCCAGGATATCCTGCTCTCCAGCGCCCGGGAGGAGGGTTCTCTGGCGGAAAGCTGGTTCCGCATGCGGGGAGGGCTCGTCTCACGGGAGGAAGCCGACCGGGCACTGGAGGAGTTCTTTGCCGTCGCCTACAGAGGATGGGAAAGGGGCCGCTGGATCCCGGGAGCGGGGAGCTGGGAATACGTTGCCGATGCTCCGCCGGAGAGCAGAACCGCCACGGCGTTCCTCGTGGAATCCCTGTCCAGGGGCAGTTACTTCTCGACCAGGGAACGCCTTGCCGCGGCCAGCCCCCGGCTCATCGACCATGCAAGCGCCCTCTTTCTCGGCGCCGCAGTACCTCCTCTCGGGGAGTTCGGTGCGTCCATGGAAAATTTCATCAATGAAGTACGGATAGCGGTAAGCAGCGGCGACAGTTCGGTTTTTGACAAAAACGAGAACCTGCGCACGCTTATCCAGGCGGGGCTCGGTTCCAGGGAAGGCATACAGGAGTCCCTCTCCAAGCTGGCGGAGACTGCTGTTCTTGCCGATCCGTCCAGCCCGACGGATCTGCTCAGAGCGATCCGGGCGGCCGAGTTTCTGCTTGAGCAGGAAGGCGCGGAACATTCAGGCATCCGCTATCTTATCCGGGAACAGCTCCTGCCCAGGATCTGTACAACGAATTACGGTTACGGCATACATTTTAACGGGACTTCCGATACCCTGACCAGCGTACTGGCGGGAAGACTGATGACTGCGAGCGGAGACGACCTCTCCAAAGCTCTGGGCTACACCCTTCTTGCATCCTTTGCCGCATCCGCCGGGGAGTTCTCCCGCAGCCCTGCCCGGATAATCCGCAGGGAATTCAGCTATCAGAACTCACCGGAGCTTCTGGAGCCGGAGGCCCTGCCGCAGCTTCGATCTCTCAGCGGAGAACTTCCCTACAAACCACAGGCAATCGCCCTGGGAACAGATGAGCGATGGATGTGGACCGCCGCTGCGAATGTGCGTTACCAGCAAGGCGGCGTTACGAGCGTCCTGAGTTTCCGTTTTCCCCAAGGAGGAATACACCACTTTGCCCTCTACGGGGTAGAACCCTTCGACCAGATTCAGATGCATGGTATTCCCTGGAAGAGCGATCCCGAATTCCAGCGCTACAGCGACGGCTGGTTGTATAATCCCCGGACCAAAACCCTCTTTTTCAAGATACGGCACCGCTCCGAGAGGCAGGAGATTCGGATTCTCCGGAATTCCCCCGAAGCGGCTCCTCAGGTTAGTCCTTGACCCGTTTGAGTACACCTCCGGCAAACGTGAACCCTCCGCCGAAGGCTGTAAGGCCGTAATATTCTTCCCGCCGGGAGGAATCCTCCAGGATCCTTTCAAGGCAGACCGGGATCGTCGACGAGGATATGTTGCCGATTTCGTCGATAATGCTGTATACCTTCTCCGGTTCTGCCCTGAGTTTCTGCCGAACCGCGTCGATTATGCGCTGATTAGCCTGATGGGGGATCACCAGATTGAGTTCCTCAGGTCCGATTCCAGCCTCCCGGCAGGCATCCTTAAGAATGTCCGCCATGGCGCTAACCGCCTTGCGGAAGACCTCCGGGCCCTCCATGAATACCGGGTCCTTCAGGTCCGCAGGGATTCTCAGCAGTGATCCGTCTTCACCGCTGGCGGAGAGGACCGGCCGCTTTATCTCCAGCTTGCCTTTCTCCGACAGCTCCGTTCCGCCGACTATCATGGTCGCCGTCGCGCCGTCACCGAAAACCGGGGCGGTAGAGGGATCCGCGGTATCCATGCGGTCAGAAAGGATATCGGCGGTTACAAGCAGGACCCTGTGGTCCGGCTTCTGCGCCAGGTAGTCGTGGGCTATCTGAAGCCCGTAGACATAGCCGGAACAGGCGGCGTTTATGTCGTAGGCAGGGCAGGAGCAGTCGGCATTGTATTTACGGTTCAGTTCGTACTGTATCATGGTAGCCAGAGCCGGGGTGTTCATTACGGGAGTGACGGTGGAACAGATCAGCAGGTCCACGTCCTCGATTCCGATACCCAGGTCGTCCAGGAGCCGGCTCGAGGCGTCCACCGACAGGGTCAGGGCGTTCTCCCCCTCGCCTATCCAGTGGCGCTCCCTTATTCCGGTCCGCCGTACAATATCGTCGGGACTCCAGGTAGGACAGAGCCGGGCAATCTCTTCGTTGCTTACGATCCGGGAGCCCAGGACGCCCCGGACCGCCGCGATGGCTGCCGTTCCTTCCCGGGAAGGCCCGGAAACGCCGGAAGCTCCGGTCTTGAGCGAGCTGATAACCGGAGTTCCCGGTTCTTCCCGGGTAACCGGCTTAATCCGCACGGCTCCTTTTTCCAGACGGATCTTCGCGATCCCGTCCCCGACATTGGCGGAATCCCCTTCCGCAACATCCAGGGAGCTCACAACACCGGCTACCGGGCTGGAGAGAGTCACCATGGCCTTGTCGGCCTCGAGTTCCGCTATCTCCTGACCTTCGCTGATGGAATCCCCCTCCGCCACAAGCCATTCGATAACCGTTACAACCTCGTCAGAGGGACTCGATCCGACGGCTTCCAGGGTATAGAGCTCTCCGCCGGTCTCTTCCGCCTTGCGCCAGCTGATGCTGCCATCCAGCAGCTCCACGGCGGTCTCCAGTACCCGTTTATAGGAGGGCAGGACCTCCAGCTGGTTGGCGAAATTGCAGGGAACGTAGGTATCTCCCCGGGTAACCCTCCGCATCCGGATCGGACGGCGGCTTGCCTCCGCCACGGTGCTCAGGATTTCCGACCCCATACCGGCGGTGTGGGTGTCTTCGTGAACGACAATCAGCCGTCCGGTCTTTTCCGCTGAGGAGATAAGCATCTCCCTGTCCCAGGGCGCCAATGTACGAAGATCGATGACCTCCGCCTCTGCTCCGGCCTCCGCCAGGGCCTCCGCCGCCTTCATGCAGTGGACCACGGTGTTTCCCCAGCCCACGAGGCTGAGGTCCCTACCCTCACGGAGGAGCCGGGCTTTTCCGGGAGAGGCCAGCAGCTTCGCCGCCGGCTTGCGTGTGGCAAAGTCCCTGCTGTTCAACAGATTCTTGGGGTAGAAAAAGAGGGTCGGCCTCCCGGATTCGAAGGCAGCGTTCAGGAGGGCCGCGGCATCATCCGCCCGGGAGGGCATAAAGACGTCCACCCCCGGGGTATGGGCGGCGATTCCGTCCATTGACTGGGCGTGGAAGGGTCCCAGGCCCGGCTTGTAGCCCCCGCAGGAGATCATAACGATAACCGGAGCCTGCCAGCCGCCGTCGGTACGCCAGTACATGCTGCCCAGTTCGGAGATTATCTGGTTAAAAGCTATGGGTAGAAAATCGGCGAACTGCAGAAATGCTACCGGACGCCTGCCCGCCAGGGCTTCGCCGCCGGCGATCCCCACAATGGAGGCCTCAGCCAGAGGAGAATTGCATACCCGGCCGGGAAAGAGGTCCGTTAGCCCCCGGGTAACCCCGAAAACGTCCCCCTTGGGATCTTCAATGTCCTCTCCAAAGAGATAGACCCGCTCGTCGGACTTCATGCGGGCGGTAAGGACCTCCCGCAGGGTTTCAATCATGGTTCTGGGCTCACCTTCGCTCTCCGCCGGCTGACACTCGTCGGCCTCGAGCAGGTGCCGGGGATAGGTTTTTACCGCATCGTGCACAGCCTCGGGTTCGGGACCCAGCTGGCTCTCCCGGGCAAGCTTTTCCAGCTCCGTCCGTCGGGAGGCTTCAGCCTCCTCCAGGTCCTTTTCGTCCATGCCGGAAGAAAGGAGTACATCCCGCAGTTTCCGAACCGGGTCACCGGTCAGACGAGCCCGGGAAATCTCCTCTTCGCTGCGGTAGACCCGCTGGTCGTCGGCGTTGGTGTGGTTCGAAAGCCGCTCCACCTCCATGATCAGGATCGCAGGTTTCCTGGTCTCCCGCATTTCTGCAAGGGTTTCCGCAAAAACCTCGTCCGCCGTAAGGGGTTCCCTGCCGTCGAAGCGGCGGATCGGGATGCCGTAAAACTCATCCGCCGGTCCGTCGGGATGATTGTAAAAGGTCTTTCCCCGGGTGCGGGTGGAGATGGCGAATCCGTTATCCTGAACAAGGAAAAGGACCGGCAGTGTCTCCCGCACCGCCTGGGCCACAGCCTCGAGGACCTCTCCCTGCTGGCTCATGCCGTCCCCAAGGGAACAGAGTACCACCGGAGAACCGGGCCTGTCCTTTACAGCCCGGGCAATGCCCGCTGCCTGGAGCCCGGAGTTACCCACAGGCCCCACAAGACTGAGGATATTCAGTGCGGGATCGCTCATGTGGGCGTTCATCTGCCTGCCCCGGGAGTGGGAAGCGTCCTTGTTAAACAGGGAGTGAAAGAACATCATCGGGTCCATGCCCCGGGCAAGCATCATCGCCTTGTCGCGGTAGTGACAGTGGAGCCAGTCCTCAGGCTTGAGGTAGTGTGCCAGGGCCGCCCCGGCTTCGTGTCCTCCCCCGGAGACGTGAAAAAAGGCTTCTCCCCGGTGGGTGTAGCTCTCTTCAATCCGGTCGATTTCCCGGGAAGAGAACATATTCATATAGAGTTTGAACAGATACTCCTGCCGCTGGGCGCTTATATCGGTCTTCATAGCTAAAAACTCCTCCATTCTAATGTCGGCCGCAGGCCGACTGAAGAATTCGGAACAGGGTATCAAATCTTCAGGATAATGAAAACACTCCAGGAAAGACCCTCATGAAGGCCAAACTTGACCTGCCCCGCCGGCCCGGCCTATCATGGAGCCATGAAAAGAACCCTTTCCGAATACGGTTATCTCCGCACCGCTGCAGCTGTTCCCCTGGTAAAACCCGGGAATGTAGACTTTAACTGTACAAAAACCCGGAATCTGATGGAGGAGGCAGCCCGGACGGATGTCTCCGTTACGGTCTTTCCCGAGCTCGGAATCACCGGCTATACCTGCGCCGACCTTTTTCAGCAGGACCGTCTGCTGCACACGGCGGAAGAGGGTGTAAGCGGTCTCATCAACCTGACCAAGTCCCTTGCCGGTATTTTTATCCTGGGCGCTCCGGTCAAACGGAACGGTCGGCTTTTCAACTGCGCCCTGGTAATCGGCGGCGGAAGGCTCCACGGTGTAGTCCCTAAAACCATCATTCCCACCTACCGGGAGTTTTACGAGGCCCGCTGGTTTGCCGGGGGCGGCAGGATAAACGGCGAGCTTGAATACGCCGGGTATCGTGCCCCCCTGGGGACGGACCTGATCTTTTCCTTCGAGGCCGACGGAGAACGGAACCTGAAGGTGAGTTTCGGGGTTGAAATCTGCGAAGACCTCTGGGCTCCCGTTCCCCCCAGCTCAGGACTCTGCAGCGCCGGAGCCCAGATTATCCTGAACCCATCGGCAAGTAATGAGCTTGTCGGCAAGGCGTCCTACCGCCACGACCTTATTACCCAGCAGTCCGCCCGCTGTCTTTCAGCCTATGTCTATGCCTCCGCGGGGGTCGGAGAATCCACCACGGATACGGTTTTCGGCGGCCATGCACTTATCGCCGAGAACGGGGTCATCATTGCCGAAGGCGAACGCTTTAAACGGGAAGGGCAGCTCCTCTATTCTGATATCGACCTTGATTTTCTCGAGCACGAACGGATCAACTCCACTACCTTTGCCCAGGGCGCGGACCTGGAGTGTCGTGAGTACCGGCATATAAACCTGGAGCTGAGCACCGCCTCCCCGGAAATCTCCGGCCTCGTTCGCACACCGGTGCGTAATCCCTTTGTTCCGGTAATCCGCGAGGATCTTGAAGCCCGCTGCCGGGAGATATTCTCCATTCAGAGCGCCGGTCTTGCGGGAAGGCTCGAGCATATCGGCTGTAAAAGCGTTGTTCTGGGACTTTCCGGAGGACTGGATTCTACCCTGGCGCTCCTGGTTACCGTGGAAGCCTTCCGGGAGCTGGGACTCGATCCTTCGGGAATCCAGACCTTCACCCTCCCGGGCTTTGGTACGAGTTCCCGTACCCGGACAAACGTGGAAAAGCTGACCCGGGCCCTGGGGGTTCCCCTGGAGACGGTGGATATCGGCGAAAGCTGCCTGCTGCAGCTCAAGGACCTCGAGCACTCGGGAAAACCGGAGGACACGGCCTACGAAAACGTCCAGGCCCGGCAGCGTACCATGTTTTTGATGAACAAGGCCAACATGCTGGGAGCCATCGTCATCGGTACCGGGGATCTGTCGGAACTGGCCCTGGGCTGGTGCACCTACAACGGCGACCACATGTCCATGTACTCGGTAAACAGCGGAGTGCCAAAAACACTGGTCCGTTTTCTGGTTACCTACGCGGCGGACAGCTGGGCCGGAGACGAGGCCGCCGCGGTACTCCACGATATCGTGGACACCCCCATCTCTCCCGAGCTGCTGCCTCCTGACGCCGAAGGAGAGATTGCCCAGAAAACCGAGGACACAATCGGCCCCTACGTGCTGCATGATTTCTTTCTGTACCACGCTGTCCGTTGCGGCGCCTCCCCGAAAAAGGTGCTCCTGCTGGCGGAAAAGGCTTTTTCCGGAGAGTACGACAGCGAAACGATCCTGACCTGGCTGCGCAGCTTCTATCGCCGCTTCTTTTCCCAGCAGTTCAAACGATCCTGCCTGCCCGACGGTCCCAAGGTGGGGACCATATCCCTTTCACCCCGGGGGGATTGGCGCATGCCATCGGACGCGGACTGTGGAATCTGGCTGCAGGAGCTGGATGCTATCTCATAAGGCGGCGGTATATTGACCGCCCATTCCGAAAGGCGTATTATTGAGACTGATTTTCATTCATTGAGGAACGAACCATGAAATATGCAATTGCAGCCGACGGCACCCAGATGGCCGGACACTTCGGCCACGCACCTACATTTATTGTTGTTGATATCCAGGACGGAAAGAGCGTTTCCCGCCAGGATTTTCCCAGCCCTCCCCATGCGCCGGGCAGGATACCCGCCTTCGTCAAGGAACTTGGGGCCGACTGCGTCGTGGTCGGCGGAATCGGCGGCCAGGCAAAAGCACTCTTTTCGCAGCAGGGAATCGAACAGATCTGCGGAATAACCGGCAGTATTGAGGATGTTATCAGCTCCCTGGAGGCCGGTACCCTGGAAGACGGCGGGGACCTTTGCGACCATTCCCACGGCCACTAAGGAAGAACCGGCATGGAACAGGCAAACAGAATCGCCCAGCAGGCGGAAGAGACCCGGCTTTTACGGGACAACATGAACCAGGTTAAAAACATCATCATGGTGATGAGCGGCAAGGGAGGGGTCGGAAAAAGTACCGTCGCGGTTAATCTGGCCTTAGGGCTCGCAAAAATGGGAAAGAGCACCGGAATCCTGGACATCGACATCCACGGTCCAAACGTGCCGAAGATGCTGGGTATCGACGATCAGCAGCTCTTTTCTTCCGATGAAAAGAGGATTATTCCCCTGGAGAGCGGCCCGAGCCTGAAGGTCGTCAGTCTTGCCCTGGCGGGTTACGAACCGGAACGGCCGATTATCTGGCGAGGTCCCATCAAGATGAACGTCATCAAACAGTTCCTGAAGGATGTTGAATGGGGCGAGCTTGACTATCTGGTAATCGACACCCCTCCGGGAACCGGGGATGAGCCCCTCTCCATCTGCCAGCTTTTACCGGATATGGCGGGCACTGTAATCGTCACGACCCCCCAGGAGGTAGCAAACCTGGATGCCATGAAGAGTATCTCCTTCGCCCGGGAACTCAAGGTTCCGGTAATCGGCATAATTGAAAACATGAGCGGTTTCGTCTGTCCCAACTGCGGCACCGTCAGCCATATCTTCGGCAAGGGTGGCGGCAAGGCCATCGCAGAGCGCTTCAAGGAGAACTTCCTGGGCGAACTGCCCCTGGATCCCCGGATCATGCAGGGGGGAGACTCCGGGCGCGGTTTCATAAGCGACAGCGAAGGCCCCGCAGGCCAGGCAATGACGGCGATCATAGAAAAGATCATAGCCAGGGTAGAAGAAAAAAAGGACTAAAACCCTATATTTCCTCAGAAACCGCGGCAATGCCGATCCACTCGGGGGAGGGTTTTAAGGGGGTTCCGGCCAGATCCGCCCACATGGCCTCCACGATAAAACCCTCCTTTCGGAGGTATTCCCGTATCTCCGCCCGTTCAAACCAGCGGTGCCACAGGTTGCAGCTCCGCACAGTGCCGTCTTCCGTCACAATCAGGTAGCGGTTCAGGTGAACCGACTTCTCCGCATAGCGATGCTTGATTTCAAAAACCAGGTTTTTTCCTGGATGCCAGAACCCGTCCCGCAGCATGGTGTACCAGGCCCGTTCGTCGGGATGAGGCAGATACATCTCGGTAAACACGTCAAACAGAAAGACCCCTCCCGGGCTTAAGGCTCTGCGAATATTCGCAAGGAGCTTTGTGCGGGAGGCGGGATTCAGAACACAGAAATCGCCGAAAATCATCACGATAACCTCGAAGCTGTTCTCCTCCGCCTTCCATTCACGGTAATCCATGGTGAGGTAGCTGATTTCCCGGTGGTTTTTCCGTGCATCCTCACGGGCATAGCTTATGCTGACCGGGGAAAAATCCATCCCCGTAACACTGTAGCCTGCGTCATGAAAACCCGAAGCATACAGCCCCGGTCCGCAGCCAAGATCCAGCAGCCGAGGATATTTTTCCGGCGGATATCTTTCAGAAATAAAGCACAGGGTCTTTTCGATGGTCTCCGCCCTGCGGGATGCGTCATCGGAGTGGGGATCCAGATGGGCCTCCAGAACGTGGGAGGAGATATAGGGGTCCGTCCAGAAGACAAAATCCCCGGGCTCGTAGAGCTTTGGTTTTTTTTCCAGCCGATGCAGCAGGGAAAGATCGAGCTTTCCGTTTCGAATAATCCTGGTGGACATAATGAAGAAAAGTGTAGCATGAAACAATCAGATTCGGATATTCTTAAAAAAAGGTGAAACAGAACGACCCGGTCAGATGTTACATCCTCACAGAAGAGAGCAGGGATACCCCTGCAGGGGTGGAAATCCGACTCCACTGCATTGACGATACGGGACCCATTCTCCTCCGTTTTCTTCGGCAGCGCCCTCTCTTTTTCCTGCGCCGCAGCGACCGGACTGAGTCCCCGGCTTTCAACCGTCGGGCTCTGGACCTGCGTTCTTTTTCCGGCGAAGCCCTGGACGGTCTTTATTTCAAGAGTCTGGGGGATTTCTACAGGCTGCGGCGGGAGCTGCGACAGTCGGGACATGTCCCCATGGAGTCGGACATTCGGCCGGAGGAACGCTTCCTGATGGAGCGTTTTATCCACCGGGGGCTCGATTTTCAGGGATCCATACAGGACAACAAGGGTTCCCGCAGCATCACAAATGCGAGAATCCGCCCGGCAGAGTACAGGCCCCGCTTCTCCATTCTCTCCCTGGATATCGAAACCAGCCCTGCCGGCGAAGTGTACTGTGTGGGTTGTCACTGTACCGACCGGCAGGGAAGAGAATCCGGTGCCGTACACATGATCGATCCCTCCGGCGCTTCCGAATCGGAGCACCGGGATTATCGTATTCTCTCATGCTCCGACGAAGCAGGATTGCTGAGGAAGGCTCTGGAATGGATCCGCCTGGCGGACCCGGATCTGATCATCGGCTGGAACGTAATTGGATTCGACCTGGAGATACTGACAAAGCGATGCGCCAGGTACGGGATAGTCTTCAGCCTCGGACGCGACGGCAGCGGAGTGCGCACATTCCAGAAGCAGTCGGGAATGCGCTCAGCGGAAATCAGCGGACGTGTTGTACTCGACGGACCCCAGGTTTTGCGGGGTGGTTTTCTCCGTTTCGAGAATTACAGCCTCGAAACCGTGGCCAACGCCGTTCTTGGTACGGGAAAGACCATCAGCCCGGAGGAGGACAAGCTCAGCGAAATCCAGCGCCTCTTTATCGAAGACAAGGTCTCCCTGGCCCGCTACAATTTCGAAGACTGCCGTCTTGTAAGCAGGATATTCACAGCCACCGGGGTGCTTGAGCAGTATGTGACCCGCAGTCTGGTTACCGGTCTGCGGCTGGACAAGGTGAGCATGTCCGTGGCGGCCTTTGACTTCTTCTATCTTCCCAGGCTCCACCGGGAAGGCTATGCCGCAGTGGACATAGCGGATATCAGCGCATCTGAACACGCCGCCGGCGGCCATGTTTTTACCAGCCAGCCGGGACGCTACAGCCACGTGGTGGTTCTGGATTTCCGCAGCCTCTACCCGTCCATCATCCGGACCTTCAACATCGATCCCCTGGCCCGTCTTACCGCCGATGAGGATCCCGGCCCCACCCCGGCGGGGATCTTTTTCAACCGCCGGCGGAGCATTCTGCCTGAGCACATCGGCAAGCTGCTTGAGCGGAGGGCGGAAGCGAAAAGATCGGGAGACGATGCTTTGAGCCAGGCGGTCAAGATCCTGATGAACAGCTTTTACGGGGTCATGGGCACCCCGGGCTGCCGCTTCTACCATCCGGACCTGCCCACGGCAATTACCGGAAGCGGACAGTGGGTGCTGAAAACAACGGCCGCACAGCTAACGGAGGAAGGATACACGGTCCTGTACGGGGATACGGATTCGGTCTTTGTCCAGCTCAAGGAAGAAGAAACCGGCACTGCGGAAGAAGCCGTCGGACGGATTGTATCGAGGATTAATTCGTTATTCGCCGATAGGATATCCCGGGAGTTCGGGGCCCGATCCCATCTGGAACTGGAGTATGAAAAGCATTACGACCTCTTTTTCCTGCCCCCCATGCGGGGAAGCGGCGAAGGAGCCCGGAAACGCTATGTCGGGCGCATAGCCGCCACCGGAGAGATCGAGTTCCGCGGCATGGAATCGGTGCGATCCGACTGGACCGAGCTGGCACGAGGCTTTCAGCGGGAGCTCTTCCGGCGTTACTTTGACGAAGAGGAGATTCCTGGATGGCTTCGCACTACCCTGGCGGAGATACAGGAGGGCAAACGTGACCACGAGCTTATCTACCGGAGGAGGCTGACCAAGCAGGCCGCAGGATACACTAAAAACGTGCCCCCCCATGTGCGGGCCGCCCGTCTGCTGGACCCCTCGGGGAGAAAGAACGTCCGCAGCATAGAGTACCTCATGACGCCCGAGGGACCGATACCCCTGAAGCACCGGCCGACCCGGATCGATTACACCCATTACATAGAAAAACAGATAAAACCGATTGCCGACGGGGTACTGCCTTTTCTGAATACGAGTTTTGACGAGATTATAGAAGGACGACAGCTGGAACTCTTCTGAGCGACTCAGCCTGCCTCGGCCACAACTACCCGGTTCTTACCCTTCTGCTTTGACTGATACATGGCCTCGTCGGCCACGGCGATAAGGTCCTTATTGCCGCCGGACGCGATAAGCGAGGTAGAAGCGATTCCGATGCTGAGACCGCTGAAGCCTTCGGGAACGCCGGGAATCTGAAGACGCAGCCCCGCGCCGTACTCCCGGATGATCTTTTCGCCCAGGTCCCTGGCGACACTTCGGCCGCAGTTCTTCAGAAGAATGATAAACTCGTCTCCTCCGTAACGGGCGGGAATATCCGAACGCCGCACATTGACCCGCACAATGTTGCCGATCATTTTCAGCACGCGGTCGCCTACAGCATGTCCGTAGCTGTCGTTTACCCCCTTGAAGTTATCGGCGTCGATAAACAGGATACTGTGTTCCTGGGGACTCCGGGCCCAGGACTCCGCCTCTATCTCAAGAATGGAATTGAAAAACTCCCGGCAATAGAGGCCGGTAAGAGGATCGTACTTCAAACGGTGTCGGAGGATCTCGTTTTCATCTGTCTGTCGCTGCATCTCTCTGGCATTCTTCTCAACCATGGAGCCGAGATACAGTCCGACGGTAACGACCATGGCGACAGGACCCGCCCAGGGAGTGCTTACGGAGCTGAATATCTTCAAGGCCACCAGAGCATCCACAATAATCGACGCCAGCCAGATACTGAGTCCTGTAATAATTAACCGGTACTGCCTCCACAGCTGCTCTTCACTGAAAAGCCTGCGACAGAACCAGCCGAGGGAAAAAAGAACAGCGCACAGGGAGACCAGGGAGAAGAGAGGAAACACCGGACCCTTGACTACGGAGGTAAACCCCCGTTCATGAACGACGATGCTTCCGGTGGCCATTAAGGAAGGTTCTCCCCAGAGGATAAGCAGAAAAATCAGCGAACCCAGGGCAATTACCAGTCTAACAAAGGGACGATGAATATCCAGCAGGGATTCGAGAAACAGTTCAAGAGCAAAGGGAGTCAGGATCAGACCGCTTACACAAATGCGAAACCAGAAGAGTGTCCAGGAGTGCTCATACCCCGATGTGTAGAGGGCGAATCCCAGCAGGTAGGGCAGAAAAACCGCCTGAAGAATCAGATAGCGAAGATGCACCCGGTTATGGGAAACGAAAACAATAAAAGCCGCGGAAAATACCAGAAAGGTCAGCACCACAGCTGCTCCGACCCCCGCGCCAATACTGGTAAGGTGAACTGTTAACCACATATTGAAATCCTGATCACTTTAGTATTATCGACAACTTGGTGAAAATTATATACCTGTCACCACAAAATGAAAAGGGGCAGAAACCCGCCCCTTATTCTTCCAGGGATTCCCGATAAGACTCCAGAAGAGCCTCAGCCTGCTCAAGGAACTTCTCGGGAACCTCGGCATAGCCCCAGCCGTTCTGAAGCTGAAAAATTCCGGTATACACCGAGGAATCGTTGGATATTACAGCGCAGGGGATTCCTTCCTGCGCCAGGATGTCCGCGAAACGGGCCGCCTCGATTTCGTTTGCCAGCCCGATACGCGGTTTATTCTTTTTCACAGGATACCCTACTCCACCAGCAGGATCTGCACGTCGCAGACGTTGGTGTTGGTGGGTCCGGTCATCAAAAGCCCGTCGGTTTTTTTCAGGAAGTGATAGGAATCGCTGTTATCGATATACTCCGCGGGATCAAGTCCGGCATCCTGCATGGTCTTCATGATTCCGCTGTGGGCTACTCCTCCCGCAGCGTCGGTGGGACCGTCATTGCCGTCGGTTCCGCCGGAGAGGAACACTATCTTCTCAAGCCTCTCGGGATCATCCAGGAACTCCATCAGAAAGGCCAGGGCCATTTCCTGGTTACGTCCACCTTTTCCTTTTCCTTTCAGGGTTACCGTGGTCTCGCCTCCGGCGATAATGCAGGCGGGCTTTTTAAAACTGAGCCTGTTCAGGGCAAGGTCTTTGGCCATGCCGGAGAAGAGCTTCGCAATCTCCCTGGCCTCGCCGGTCAGCTGGGAGGTAAGAATCACCGGAGCGTAACCGAGGTTCTCCGCCTCTTCGGAAGCGGCGTAGAGGGCGGAGATATTGGTGCCTATAAGGATATTCCTGACGGTTTTAAAGATATCGTCTCCTTCACCGGGGGTCTCCGGGACCTTGCCGGCAACCCCGTCGGCAATAATGCGGGAAACCGATTCGGGAAGCTTCTCCTCCAGGTTGTACTTGCGGAAGATGTTCCGGGCGTCCTTGTAGGTGGTGGGATCCGGTACGGTGGGTCCTGAAGCAATGGAAGTCAGGGGGTCTCCGATAACATCCGAGAGGATCAGGCTGACCATTGTGGCCGGAGCTGCAAAGCCGGCGAGACGCCCGCCCTGAACGGCGGACAAGTGCTTGCGGATAACATTAATCTCCTGGATAACGGCACCGCAGGCCAGAAGAAGCCCGGTAACCGCCTGAATATCGTCCAGACTGATGGCATAGGTCTTATCCTGGTAGGGAGCGGTCAGCAGTGCTGATCCACCGCCGGAAATAAGATTGAAAATGAGGGTCTTTTCATCAGCGTCGGAACATATCTTTCCAATACGCTGTGCAGCTTCCACGCAACGTTCGTCCGGCATGGGATGGGCGGCTTCGATCAGGTCGACGTACTCCAGCTTTTCGGTATGTCCTTCCTTGACCGCCACCAGTCCGGAGCTTATTCGGTCCCCCAGAACTGCTTCCAGCCCCAGGGCCATCTTGGCACTGGCTTTTCCGGCACCGACTACAACAATGCGTGAATATCCGGACAGATCGTACTCAGCGGTATCGGTCTCGGTCCGGATAACAAGCTTGTTCCCCTGGACACTCACCAGTTCCTGGAGCATCAGGGCCGGGTCAACCCTCTTAAGGGCTGCAGAAAAAATAGTTTCGGCATGATCAGTCTTTTGCATGGCTTTTCCTTTCCTCATCTCTGCACATCTGCAGGTTTTTTTGTATCAGCGGAAGGTCCGTATACTCCAGGGCAGCGATGAATTCTGCCGCCGCCCGGGGATAGTCCTTCTCATAATTCATGTAGATGGACCCCAGATTGTTCCGGGCCATAAAGTTCGTGGGATCCAGATCGGCGGACCTGCGGTAGTATTCCGCGGCGGCCGGGGAATCACCTTTCTGCAGGGCTTTGTTCCCCTCGTTGAACAGTCGGATTCCCTCCATGGCATTGCCAAAAGCCTCTTCATGAGAGCAGATATGCAGGCGCTTTTCAAGGAAGCTTCGGTCCTCCTCGGCCGGTGTACCCTCATCGAGGGCTTTCCGGTACCACCCGGCGGCTTCCGGCGCCTTACCCCACAGGTAACAGGAGTCTCCCAGGGCACGGTACCTGGCGTATATCCCTCCAAAACGATCCAGCTCATCAAGCAGAAGCTCGACCGCCTCCCCGTGCTTCCCCAAAGCAAGCTTTACCAGGGCAAGATTATGCCTCATACCAACCTTGTTGGGATCGGCCTCCAGGAGCCTGAGAAAACTGCTTTCCGCTTTATCGTATTTACCGCTTACAAAATAGTTGAAGGCCTTGCGCTGATGCCACTTGTAAAAGAGCATTCCCATCCTGCCAATCTTGGTTTTCCGAGGGAAAAAGCATTCAGCTCTTTCCACCACTTTCAAGTTTACAGGAATACAGGGATGATTGCTACACCGGGGAGGTACTCCATCGCTTGTACCAGCTCCCTTTTTCGTGTATCACTGGTTCCATGAGTTTTAAGGGAATAATCTTTGATCTTGACGGGACCCTGCTGAACACCATCGACGACCTGGCAGACAGCTGCAACCGCCAGCTGGAAAAATACGGTTTCCCGACCCATCCTGCACAGGCCTACCGCTATTTTGTGGGAAACGGCGTGGGAAAACTGGTTGAACGAGCCCTCCCCGATTCCGGCGAAGCACGGGAAATCCAGGAGAAATTTATCCGGGATTTCAGGGCAGACTATAAAGAGCACTGTTTTGACAAGACCAGGCCGTACCCGGGCATCCCTGAACTTCTGGAGAAATTACAGCAGGGCGGTCTTATCCTCGCTGTTCTGTCGAATAAACCGGATGCGGAGACAAAAAAAGTGGTCCGCCACTTTTTTCCGAAAGAGCAGTTTCGCTGTGCCGCGGGAGACAAAGAAGAGTTCGATGTAAAACCTGATCCCGCGGGGGTACGGGCCATTCTGAAAAAACTGGATTTGAAGCCCGAAGAGACCGCTTTTGTGGGGGACACCTGGATAGATATGCAGACCGCCGTAAATTCCGGCTGCTTCCCGGTGGGAATACTTTGGGGATTCCGTGACCGTAAGGAACTTGAAGATGCCGGAGCACAGGTTATCGCGGCGACCACCAATGAACTCTATTCCATTCTGACTGCCTGAGACTGCTTACAGAACGATAATATCCCCCACTCCCGTACGATGATCGCTCAGCTCCCTTCCGATTTCACCGGAGCAATGGGTGGCTATAATCCGTTTGTAGCCGATCTCCTTGAGCTGCTCCATGGTATCCATAACCTGATCACGGTCCATGTCCACCAGGTGCATCCCTCCCAGAAGGGTATACAGCTCATCCCCGGCATAGCGTGAGGCCACCTCCTGCGCCATTCTCAGGATTCCCGGATGGGCACAGCCGGTAATCAGGCTGGTACCTTTGGAACTGCGAACAACTATTCCCTGCTCTATCATCCGGGCGCCCTTGTATTCAGTGCTGAAGGTTCCCGTGGTCCAGACAGGACCAATTTCACAGACTTCGGAACACTGTATTACTTCGGTTTTTTCAAGGGCTTCCCTGTCGGGAAAGATATCCTGTGCTCCATCGGGAAGATAAACGGGAAGCCCGGGACGCAGATTCAGCAGGGCCTTTAAGCCCCCCGTATGGTCCCAGTGAGGGTGGGAAATAATGACCGCTTCGATCTCTTCCGGAGCTATCTCCATCTCTTTCAGGTTTTTTACCAGGGCAGGGCCTGCCTCACCTGTATCGAAAAGGATTTTACCGTCAACCAGACAGCTGAAGCCCCAACCCGACTCAAGGGAGGACCGTACTGCCTGGTTGTCGTACAGAATATGTATCGTCATGGGCAACTCCGGGGAATGGAATTAACTGGACAATCAGCATTGTACCCCGGAATTATTCACACTACAAGCTGAAGAAGCTATGATTTCTCCCGCCCCTGCTGTTCCATCTCCTGAAGGGCCTTACGGGTCTCCGACAGCTCCTCCTCCAGAAGATCGGCCCGACGGCGTAAAAACTCGGTCTGATCATCCTCGGTAACCGGACCCCAGGCGTAAGCGGGTCCCCAGGCATAGCCCCGACCCATGCCGCGGCCGAAACCGCGGCCGCCTCGAAAAAAACCTCGTCCTGCGAGTCTTCCCCGGGAATATCCTGTTCCGCAGTATCCCATACTCCAGCCGGTCATGGGTCCCATTCCGGCAGGTCCGGTTCCGTCAAATCCAGGCATAATGTCTCCTCCTCTTCTCATTCTCTATTGATTTTCATTATCAATATAGACAAAATCCGGGCAGCTGTCAAGAAAAAAGTATTTGACTTTCTCCACCGCCGTTTTTATATTGTTTTATATAGGATAGTTTAATATTAAACTATAATGAGGCTATATGAAAAAAACAGAAAAGGATATGTACCTGGATACCTTTACAAAATTTTCCCGGGCCCACACATCGGTGATGAACTATCTCTCGGGTCCGCCGGCATTACCGGAAGGCATGACGCTGACCCAGTTCGGGGTGCTCGAGGTTCTGTTGCACAAGGGTGCTCTTACCCATCGGGAAATCGCCGCCAAAATTCTGAAAAGCCGGGGAAACCTCACCATGGTAATCGATCACCTGGAACGGGACGGTCTCGTAAAGCGCCTTCCCGTTGCAGGGGACCGACGCTCAATGCGCGTTGCCCTCACCCCCAAGGGTGAAAAGCGAATCAAAACCGTATTTCCCCTTCAGGCCGAAGCAATCCGTTCGGTTTTCGGCAGGCTGACCGATCAGGAGGTCATACTTCTGGGACAGCTCTGCAGGAAACTCGGACTGAGCCTTGCAGCAGAAAACCGGACAGCAAAAGAGGAAGGGGAAAAACCGGAGACCGCATCAGGAGGTGCACTATGAAGATCAACATTCTGTTCTATTCCATGTACGGACACATGTTTCAGATGGCCAAAGCAGCCAAAGAGGGAGCTGACAAGGTAGCGGGAGCGGAAAGCAGGATTCTCAGGATACCGGAAACCCTCCCGAAGAATGTCCTCGAGGCAATGGGCGCCCTGGAGGCCCAGAAGCAGTTTGCCGGAATCCCCGAGGCGACCATGGACGACCTGGCAGAGGCCGACGGCCTTATCTTCGGCATCCCTACCCGCTACGGCCGGATGAGCGCCCAGTGGGCCAATTTCCTGGACCAGTCCGGACAGCTGTGGCTCAAGGGAACCCTGATCGACAAACCTGTAGCCCTCATGTCCTCGTCAGCGACCCAGCACGGCGGACAGGAATCCACCCTGATCAGTACAGCAGCCTCGCTCATGCACCACGGAATGCTGGTGGTCGGGCTCCCCTACTCCTACCAGGGACAGATGAGAGTCGATGAGATAACCGGCGGCAGTCCCTACGGTGCCAGCACGATTACCGGCGGACAGGGAGAACGCCTTCCCAGCGAAGGCGAACTGGAAGGGGCACGTTTTCAGGGGGAGCGCCTGTCGCAGATCGCCCGCAGGCTTTCCTCGAAATAGTCCAGCTTTACGGAGGGGCGGGGATTGCCCCCGCCCCCTTTTTCGTGTTTCATTATAGCCATGAAATCTCCCGAATTTGAAAGCATCCCTGTAAAAGGTCCCCAGGAAACCAGCGCAAACTGCTTTATCTGTGGTGTAAACAATCCCGCCGGGGTAAAGGCACGCTTTTATGAGCTGGAAAACGGTGAGGCTGCGGCGGTATTCTCCGTACCTGAGACCCATAACGGATACCCCGGCAGAGTCCACGGCGGCGTTACCGGAGCCATTCTTGATGAACTTGTCGGACGTTCCATAACCAGCCTGGAACCAGGAACCTGGGGCGTAACCGTCGAACTTAATGTACGCTACCGCAAACCGATCCCCACCGAGACCCCCTTAAGCGCCCGGGGAAGGGTAAGCCTGAACGAAAAAAGACGTTTCCGCGGCACCGGAGAGCTCTATCTTCCCGACGGTACGATTGCTGCAACCTGTGAAGGAACCTACGTCAAGCTGCCCCTGGAACGCATAGCTTCGGAAACGGGGGGTGATCCTCATTCCCTGGCGGAAGAGGGCTGGATGAAGCGAAAATTCACCGACGATCCCGAGGTAATCCACTTTCCCAGGATTACATAGGAACTGCGATAATGGTCCGTATGGCGGTGCACCGGGGCAAGCCTGTCCTGTATGTAATACTCAGTCTCTCCCTCCTTTTCGGATGGCTCCTCTCCTTTCCCTTCCACGGACCCGTGCTGAATATCTACAGTGAGGCCCGGGGGATTGATCCGGGCTCTCTGTCCACACTCTTTATACTCTTTCACGGCGGAGGGATTCTCCTTAGCGGCCTTATTGCCGGGAAAGCGCGTTCCTGGCGGTATGCAATACGCCTGGCAGGAATATCTACCCTCGCGACCGCAACAGCCATTCTCGCCGCCCCGCCGGCTCTGCTTCCGTTCCTGTTTGCCGCCTGCGGTGCCGCATCCGGAGTATTCATTGCAGCCTGGAGCGTTCCTTTTTCACTGCAGATATCACCGGTTTTCCGGATACAGGTCATGGCAGCGATAATTGCGGCTGCCAATATTGTGTACATCGCAGTCAAGCTGAGCCTGATCTTTTCCATGCCCGGTTTGGGCAAAGCCATCAGCATGGTCTCCCTGGTTGCCGCAACGGCAGCAGTCCTGCTGTTGGACACAGCTCCCGGGGATACACCGAAGCAGACCAGTTCTCCCGTCAAGCTGCCGGCCGTGCTGGTCGGGATACTTTGCGCGACCATCTTTCTTTTATATATAAACGGGGGATTCATGTATCTGGTACTGTATCCCTCGTCCCCGGAATCCCTGACCTGGCTTCCCATATTCCGCGACCTTGTTTACCTTTCCATTCTGGTCGCCATGGCCCTTGCGGGAACCAGGATAGACCGCATGATCCCGGTTTATATATCAGCATCCCTGATGATTCTTGCTTTCGCGTTTTATTCCCTCTTCGGTTCTTCGACAGGAGGCTGGTTGAGCGCGGAAATTCTGTGTCAATCATCCCTGGCCCTGCTGGATCTTTTTCTCTGGACCGTCCTGGGAGACCTTGCTTTTACCTACAGACGCCCCTACACGGTCTTCGGCTGGGGTCTTTCCGCCAATGTCGCGGGTATCCTGGCCGGCGGTTTTATCGGTGAAATCCTGATCCGGTTAAACGAGAATCCGGAGCTGATTATTGCGGTCTCAACGGGAACAAGCGTTTCCCTGACCTTTCTGCTTATTCCCTTCCTCGCAACACGAATGAGCAGCGACCTGCTGGAAAAAATCAACCTTTTCAGGCTGAGGTCGGAAAAAGAAGCATCCGACCTTACAGATATCCGGGTCCCGCCGGTACAGGGCATACCCGGTTTTGACGAGCTCAGCCCCAGGGAGACAGAAATCGCCGGACTGATATTACGAGGCAAAAGCAACCAGGAAATTGCAGATGAACTCTTCATCTCCGGCAACACTGTAAAAGTCCATTTAAAGAACATCTTCCGCAAACTATCAGTGGCAGGCAAGAACGAGTTTCTGGCCATGGTTGTATCGACCTATGAAAACAGCCGGGGTTGAGAAAAAATCGCTATTCCACATCGCTCCATTTCTTCATGATCTCGACGGCCGGTTTATTTCGAACGCTGGAGGCTTTGCTGAATGAGGAGTCACCGTAGCGGTACATAGTATCCCCCCGGTTGCGCCACCAGAAGCCCCAGCTCCAGACCTCGTCTATCCATCCGCGACCCTGAACGGACTGAAAAAAGGCCTCGTACATCCGGGCCTGGATAAGAAGATCCTGGGAAATATCCGGATTGCTGTGATCCGCCGGTTCGAACCAGACCTGCCGCGGAGCCCCGGAACAGCTCATGAAGGGGTTGAGGTAGATAACAGGGACGGAAGGAGTTCCTGTCGATGAACCGGTCAGCGCTTCGGCCGTGGTATCGTGAAAATCCTCAAAAGCACTTTTAAGCCCGGCGATCCCCGGATCATCAACGTCCATAATTTCCGCCCAGGGGACAATTACCGCCGCGTCAAGATCGTCCACGGGGAACTGCTCCAGTTCATGGTACAGGGTTCCTCCCATACTGCCGCTTACAACCCCGGCGTAGGCGATATCCCCGGAGTAGACAGCCCGTACTTCTGTAATCAGGTCCCCCCATCTGTCCGCATTGGCATCCCGTACCGCTCCGGCAAGCTGCTTGCCGATGATCAGCATGCTTATGCCTGCATCCTCGGCAATCACTGCCTGTTCAACAACAAACGCGGTGTAGGCGCTGAACCAGTTGTCCCAGTACTTGTATGCAAAGTCTTCTGACGATGCAGTGGCAACCGCGTCGCCGGTATCATTCAGAAAGGTTATGAAATCATCGATAAACGCGCGGTATTCGTTCCAGTCCCAGCCCCCGGCACCGGGGCCCGCCAGGTAGGCCAGATCGTAGTTCAGCTCCAGCCCCAGCACGAAATCCAGCCCCCGCGCAGAAGCCTCGGCGGCCATGGCCCGGATTTCCGCGGATGTGGCACTGCGAAAACCGTAGGCGTCGCGGCTGCCGAGATAATCGAAAACAGGAGGAGTATCCGCCGTGCCCTGGTCCCGGTAGCTTGCCCAGTTAAAGTAGATCAGCCGCCGAGCCCCGCTGCGCTCCACACTGTTAAAAGTTGTCTCGAGACAGTCCCGGTAAATAAAGTCGGCGTAGAAGTCCATAAGGGTGTGGCCTGTGGGGACCTTCCCGGTAATATCGTCAGGCTGTATGTAATCGCTTTCCGCAAAGATCGCCTGATACTCTGCCGGCAGTTCATACACCAGGTCCTGCTCAGGGATTCGGCTGATTCCATCGTCTCCGGCGGAGCTGCACCCTGAAAAAACAAGTCCCAGCATAAGGGCGACTGCGGGCAGCATACACAAAACAAAGGATTTTCTCATTCCTCCCTCCAGGCGCAGCGGCTATACTTTTTATATGACTTTCTTAGATGAACTTTATTGTTCAATACATTGAAGCCATGATACCCCGGGTTCCGACACAGCGATATAACCCGAAAGGAGTATTTTCGCCGGTATCAGGACATTTGACACACCCTCATCAGGGGCATACAATTCCATCATATGGATACCTCCCCGGCTGAGAATAACTTCCGCGACTATATCGACGAGAATGAACTTTCCCTGTCGGATCAGATCATCACTCTGCTATGGAAGGACCACCCGGAATATGAGCAGATCTTTGATGAGAAAGGCCGGCGGAAGTGCGCCCAGGATATCCGCTATCATCTGAAGTATCTTGCCGACGCCGTGGACGCCGAAGCTCCGGCCCTCTTTCTGCGCTATCTGGAGTGGGTAAAGACCCTCTTCGCCTCCCTGCATATACCCCAGGACTCATTTTTAGAGAGCCTTAAGGTCATTAAGAAAGTTGTCGGTGAACAGAGCAGTACCGCCCTGAAATACCTCGACGAAGGACTGAAGGCCTACCCACATCTCCCTGACAGGCATGACTCCTTTATCACCCCGGAAAATCCCCTGTCCGGGGTGGCCGAAAATTACATCCAGGCCCTGCTCAATCGTGACAGGGAAGGGGCCATGAAGATCATCATGCAGGAGATGGAAACCGGGCGGGACATCCGGGAAATGTACGAACACGTGTTCCAGGTGAGCCAGCGGGAGATCGGCCGGCTCTGGCAGTGCGGAAGCGTTAGCGTGGCCCAGGAACACTACTGCACCGGGGCGACCCAGCTTATCATGAGCCGTCTTTACCCCTATGTTTTCAACCACGAGAAAAACGGCCTCACCTTTATCGGTACCAGCGTAGGGGATGAGCTTCATGAACTGGGGATCCGGATGGTCAGCGACTTCTTTGAACTCGACGGCTGGGACACGATATTTCTGGGAGCCAACACCCCCACAAAGGATATACTGCGGACAATCATTGATGAGCAGGCGAAGGTTATCGGTGTTTCCGTGACCATCGCCTATCACCTTCACAAGGCCCGGGAAATCATAGAGGCTATAAGCGGAACCCCCGAGCTGAAGGGGGTCAAAATCCTTGTCGGAGGCTACCCCTTCAATGAGGACCGGGAATTGTGGCGCCGGATAGGCGCCCACGGCTACGGAGCCGATGCCAGAGAAGCGGTACGCACTGCACGCCGGCTTACAGGGATTTAAGCATGGAGCAGAAGATTTTTCACGGTATTGCGATTCTGTGTGATCCGGACGGCCGCATCGAGACTGTCTTGCGGAATGATTTTCCGGAGGCGCTGAATCTCCAGCCCGAGATACCTCTGGGCATCCTGATTGACCAGGAGGACCTCCCCGAATACTACACCTTTTTATACCGGGTAAAGAAGGAAACCGTTCTCTATGACTGGAAGCTGAGGATCGACACTGACACGGAACCCCGGGAACTTTTCTTTGTGGGTGGAGCCTTTGACGCACGGATACTAATTATTGCCTCCACCCTTACATCGGAGACAGCAGAGTTCGTCGATGAACTGGGGCGCATCAATAATGAGCAGGCCAACATGCTCCGACGGGCAATGAAAAAACAAAACCGCGAGGATGAGGAGTTTTTCCGGGATTTTGCCCGGGTGAATAATGAGCTGACCAATCTGCAGCGGGAACTGCACAAAAAAAACCACAAACTCACCCGGACAATACGGGAACGGGACAGGTTTATCGGCATGGCCGCCCATGACCTGCGTAGCCCTTTGAGCGGCATATCCGGGCTCTGCAGCTTGCTGCTGGACGGGAGGATAGGAGACCTCAGCGAGGACCAGCGGGAAATTATCCGGACCATAAGCGAAAGCTCGGATTACATGGTCCACATGGTGAACGACATGCTTGACCTGGCGTCCATCGAGTCCGGTACCCTGCAGCTCAATATCCGGGACGCGGACCTGGTGCAGATAATCCGGGACAGTTTCAGTATTAACAGGCAGATAGCCGAGCAAAAGGAGATTTCCCTCTCGCTGGAAACGGGAAAGGATTCAATTCCGCTGAAAATCGATGGCATAAAAATACGGCAGGTGGCGGACAACCTGATTTCCAACGCCATCAAGTTCTCCCACTCCGGAACAGCTATACAGGTCCGGGTCCTGCAGACCGGGGAATACGCCGAGGTCAGCGTCCGGGACCAGGGACAGGGGATTCCCGCCGAAGAACTGCCGAAACTCTTTACCCCCTACACACGGATAAAAGTATCCTCCACCGCGGGAGAAAAGAGCACCGGCCTGGGTTTGGCGATATCCCAGCGTATAATCCAGGGGCACCGGGGAACACTGACAGCTGAAAGCGAAGTCGGGAAGGGTTCGGTTTTTCGCTTCAGCCTGCCGTTAAGGCCGTCGGATGAGAATCCTGCTCCTCAGGCCCCTTCATAATCCACTGGACATTCCAGGCGGCGAAGAAAAAAGAGCGAAAGCAGTGCTGCCCCGGAGGCTGCGACAAAGACGACAGGATAGCCGAGAGCAGCAATGAGGGAGCCCAGCAAAATGGGAACCACAACAATTGAGAGGTTCAGGGTCCCGATGATTCCCGCATAGAGCACCCGGTTCTCCTCGGTTGAGAGTTCAACCGTAACAGCGTCCCGGCTTACCGTACGGGCGCTGACCACCGCTCCCACAAAAAAGAAAAGCACAAGGTAGAAGGGCATGGGCAAAAACCAGGCTATTCCCAGGGCCGCCAGAGGAAGTACAAAGGAAAATCCCGACCATATTCTGAGCAGACCCTGAAGCACGCTGAGCCGGGAAATGGATAGCATGGTAAGGACAATCACAATCAGCGAAAGGACGCGCAGGTTAATACCCAGCAGCATCCAGGGCTTTTTCGGGCTCGTCCGTGGAGAAAACCGAAGTAGTTTCTCCTTTCCATGGACAGATCGGACATACAGGGATACTACCCGGGAGATACATCCGCGTACAGGGGCAGATGGTCCGAGGCCCGCCTGGAGAGTCTGCTCCTGTGGGCCCGGACAGCATGCCGCCTGAGCTTTCCGCTCATCCAGATCCGGTCCAGGGGCAGCAGGGGAAAGCGGGAGGGGAAGCTGCGCCGTGCAAGGTGCTTTGAGAAAAGCTGGTCCAGACTGCGCAGAAAGGGGTTAAGCAGACGCCATTCGTTGAGATCCCCCATGAATATTACCGCCTCCTGTGAAGGCCTGGTATGGCGCCGGATTGCCTCGACAAGGAGACGGCCCTGGCCCTTCCGCACCCGTTTCCGCAGATCCAGGTGAGTTACCACAACCCAGAGCTGCTCAGTACCGAGGTCCAGTCTGGCAAAAATCGCCCGCCGGGCCTCCGGCCGGATCATCCTGCCAGAGTATCCGGCGCTCTCCTCGAGATCCACATCCAGGTACTCGGTAAGGGGATACCTGGAGAGGAGGGCGTTGCCGAAGTCTCCCCGGGAATCCTTCAGGGTTTTGCCGAAAACAAGATGGTATTCCGGATAGGCCCTTCGCAGAAGGTCCAGAAGCTCCGTGTCGCTGCCGGTATTGCTTCGAAGCTCCTGCATACCCAGGATATCCGGCTGTGTCTCCCGAATTACCTCCAGTATACGTCCAGGATCGTAACGTCCGTCGGTACCGACACAGCCGTGAAGGTTGTAGGTCATGACGCGCATGCTAATTCTTTATCCCTGAAATTTTCCGCACCAGGGAGACGATCCCCGTCATGATCGCAAAATAGACTGTCAGGAGCAGAACAAACATGAGAATGTTCTTCCAGCCTGGATCGGTAAAGACCCTCCTGATGGTCTCTCCGAAAACGGTAAAAGCGATAATGCCGGGCATGAGGCCGATGAGCGACCCGACAAGAAACTGGGAAGGACGGAAGCCCAGCATGCCGGTAACCAGGTTCACCACCAGGAAGGGTCCGGAGGGCAGCATCCGGGAGATGGCCACCGCCCAGAGACCATAGGGACGGATCTTTTCGAACTGTTTCTTTACATGACGGACAGCCTTGAAGCGGTCGAACACAGGGCTTGTATGCAGGACAAGTCCCAGGGCATAGAAGATGGCGGCCCCGGAAAATACCCCCAGGGTGGAATAGAGGATACCGAACCAGGGGCCGTGGAGAGCGGCAAAGGAGACGATGGGAACCGAGATGGAGACAAAGATCAGCATGCTGAGCCAGAAGGTGACTATCGTCAGCAGCGCAGCCACGCCCGGCCTGGTCTCGTTCAGCTCTCTGACCGTGCTGAGGACCTTTTGAATATCCATATCCGTCCGGGAGAGAAAAAAGACTGCCCCCAGAACCACGGCCGTCAGCAGTAAAAATGCCCAGATTTTCTTTGTCCGGGCAATGAATCCCCTGGGCTCATCCTTTGTCATGGTATGCAATGCCTCCTCCGACCGGGGTGCCCCCTTCATGTCGAAGTAATCCAGAAGCTCCTCGGGGATCGAATCCGGGGGCATCAGTTCCCCGGGTTCCTGAAGGCCTTCCCAGGAGCTGCTGCGTTCCCTGAAGGCCGAGAGCCGGGAGCCCCGGTTCCGCCGGACCATTTCCCGCCACTCTTCTACACGTAAACCGCAGTGCCGGGCGAGGATGCGCTCTTCCAGTTTCGCGACACACCCGGGGTCGTCCGTCTCCTGCGCGTCCATGAGGATGTTTACCTCGTTATCGAAACCGAAGGAGCGCTGGTTGATGTTCCCCGATCCCAGGGTCAGATAGCGGCTGTCGGTAATCATCAGCTTGGAATGGACCTTGATCGGTGTGGCAGGATTATCGGAAGAAACGGGATTGAAAAAGCCCAGGCGGCCGTGATGGTCGTTCTCCCGCAGCTTCGCTATGTGCATGGAGGCGTTTACCCCCATGGTCATCCTGCCCAGCAGATCCGGGAGTTCCCGGCTCATGAGGATGATCAGCTCCGGCCCCTCCTTTTCCCGAAGAGTCCGGGACAGAAGATCGGTGATCTCGTCGCTGGAGAAATACTGATTTTCGATGAAGATGAATTCCCGCGCCTCGGAGAGCAGATCCAGGTAAACCTGCCGTATCTGCCGGAGGTCCGGGACATCAGCGTCCGGGGATGTGCGGGTACGAGCAAGCATGATCCGGACATTTTCCGCATCCACAGGAATCCCTTCAGGCCAGAGAGAAGGGGGTTCAGCGTCAGAGGAAAGTCCGAGGGAGAACTCCGCATCCGCCAGGGAGAGGAGATTTCCCACCACCGGCCCTGACATGACAGCATGGGTGTCGTGATAGGGGCCGTAGGCCTCCCCCTCGGGGTTAACCCGGGCCGGACTTTCGGCGAGATGCTCCGGGCTGTCCCAGCGTTCCCGGGTAAGGTCTATACCCCCGATAAAAGCGAGGGCATCGTCCAGAATAACGTACTTCTCGTGCCGGGAGGCGAAGGCCGATTCCGCGGAAAGCTGATGGAGATGTATGTTCGGCTGCTTCCCTACACTTTTCCTGAATTGGTAGGTAATGTGCTGGTCTGCAGCGAAGAGGGAGGGGGGCTTCCAGATACACAGGTCTATCCGGACGGAGGGCTTTTCCCGGGCGATGAACAGGAGTAAGTCCCCCAGCTCCGGTCCCGTGGGGCCTGTATCATTATCCCGAATAAGGCGGATGCGGTCGTCAAAGCTCCAGCCGACGATGAGAATCCTTTTTTGTGCCTTCGGAAAGACTCCTGCAAGGGAGGAGAAGTAATCCCGGCTGCAGGTAAAAAAGGAGAGCCGGGACGCGGTGGATTTATATGCGTAGTGACGGTCTTTAGTAAAAATCATTCCTTTTAAGGTAATACACAAAGCCCCGGACAACAACAAGGACGATCAGCAGAGCGGTCAGCAGCAGGGGAAACCAGTCCCCCAGGCGCGCATAAAGAGTCGTTCCGGGAGGGGCTTCAGGGATTTCTGCCAGGAGCCAGCCCTCTTCAAAAAAGCCGAGGGAACCCAGGACCCGGCCCCAGGGGTCAGCCGCCAGGCTGAGCCCGGAGGTGGTGGCCCGAACCAGGGGCACCCTGTTCTCCACGGCCCGGAAAAGCCCGTTGACGCCGTGCTGCATCCCCTCCACCGGGGAGAGGGACCAGTAGTCGTTGCTGACATTGACGATGAGCCGGGCCCCCTCCGCCACGAAACGTCGCACATGCCCGGGCATGATGTCCTCGAAACAGATGGGCGTGGTGAAGGGCGCTTTAGGGTGCCGGTGGAGGAGGTATTCGCTGCCGGGGGTCCAGTCGGTAACATCGAACTTGTCCAGCTGCTCGTAGACCGCCGGGAGCTCCTCCTTGAAGGGAAAGTACTCCGTAAAGGGTACCAGCTTTATCTTATGGTAGATGCTCTCGATTTCCCCCTCCGGGCTGATCAGATAGGTGGAGTTGTGGCTGATTTCCGGGTAGTCCGTGTCCCCCTCCTCAGGAAGCCGGGTGTGGTCGGAGCTTCCCGTAACGAGCCAGGTGTCCCAGGAGTCCGCGGCGGAGAGCATTTTTTCCGCGAGTTTTCTCCTGGGCCGCCCCTCGTTTGCCGGACGCGTCCAGAAGCGGATGTCCGGGACGAAGGCGGTCTCCGGCCAGGCGACGAGGTCCACGCTTTTTTCCTCCTCCGCGGCCCGGGCAAGGCCGTCCTCGCTCAAGGAAAGGAGGGCGTCCAGGCTTTCGGCGTAGTCGTGCTTGCGGGGGTCCCGGTTATGCTGCACCAGAAGCACGGTAATGCTCTTTGCCGGCTCCGGCGCGAAGGTCAGGGTCAATACTCCGAAGCCGAGGGGAATCAGCAACAGGGCCGCCGCGCCGGCAAGCAGCGAACGGCGGCGCTCCCGGGCAGTAAGCAGCTGTGCGATTACCGCGTTAAAGGCGATGACCAGCCAGCTTACCCCCCAGACCCCGGTAAGGGAGGCGACCTGAATACAGAGCGTCCAGGGGTAGAGAGCGGTGCCCAGCATACCCCAGGGATAGGCCAGGAATCCCATGCCCCGCAGCCAGTCGAAGACAATCCAGGCTGAAGGCACAGTGAGAATCCAGCTGCGTCCCGGACGCCGGAAGAGCCACACCAGCAGGGGCAGAAAAATAAGCCACTGGGCCAGGGAGAGAAGCACCGTAAAGGGAAGAGAGACGTATGAATAGGTTGAGTGCCAGAAGTTGACCAGCATTACCTGCAGGGAGGCAAAGGCCATTATCGAGGCAGCCGCCTCTCCACGGGAAGCCCTTCGGCAGAACAGAAAAAGGGGAATCAGCGCGACGAAGCTCAGTACCGGGACTCCCTGGAGCCTGAAGAGGGACGGGAGGGCCAGGGTGTAGAGCAGACCGGAAAGCCATCCTGCGAGGAGCCCGGGGGTATGGCGCATGACGCCTTCTGCCGCGGCAGGGATAGAAGCGGAAATCCCGCCGGCCGGCGGATTGGAGCGGATAGCCCGGTCCTGCATCGTTTTTTTGCCGGCAAAAAAACGATGCA
>Ga0334898_1001107_pt1 | contig 33438 bp, 21 predicted proteins | sample GraSluR3_MG_10_FD_207228 | JGI IMG/M metagenome (GOLD analysis project Ga0334898, IMG submission 207228) | Sludge microbial communities from methane-producing bioreactor in Wageningen University, Netherlands - Granular Sludge_3_08-R3 | ecosystem: Engineered > Bioreactor > Anaerobic >... | reverse complement strand
CACAGCAATTGTACGCATCAATCAAGAGTATCCCCACATTGGAGTGCAGATAAGCCAGGAAACAGAGTTTGATCATCGTTTACAAAATCCAGTGGCAGTGGTGATTTCAGATGCTGATGGGAATTATGAATTTACCAAAATACCATATGGAGACTACAACTTGAGTGTGATGAAGCAGGGATGGGGATTTCGTTACTTGTACAATATTGAAGTGACAGATTCCAGAAGCGACAACACATTGCGTTTTATTAGTCCACAAGGCTCAACTCCGCAAGAACAGTCATCATCGAATAATCATAACAACTCACGAAGACAGGTAACGCTGTATCCAGAAACATCCTTGGCGCAGACAGTGGCTTCCAGTATTATTTTTAAGCAAGATCATGTCTATCTGGCACCTTCAGATGTAACTGTCCTATCGGATGTAGTGATTGAGGGTGGTACGGTTATTGCTCTTGCAGAAGGGACAAGGATTGTATTTCACGGCAATGTAACATATGAAGGCACTGGGAAGTTTGTAAGATTTACAAGTCATGATAGTGTTGATTCTCTACCTTCGGGACACAGAGTCGAGCCAAAGCTGTTCGACAAGGCTTTCTTTAATGGGAGTTATGACTACAATTTGAGCAATGTGATTTTCGAATACTCAATGAATGGATTTGGTGTAGGTGGTGGTAGTTTCAGCCTTTCTCAAAGCATTCTGCGAAGAAACGGAGCTGTAGCGCTTGAGGCTTCTTCTGTGAGTGGAGATCTTATGAACGTGTTGTTTGTTTTAAATCCTCACGTAGCCATATCATCATCTTCCCCTATCGATGTGATTAAATCCATCTTGTGCGGCAGCAGAGAAGCTATAACTATTCAAATGGCAGATTCTACTATTAAGAATAGCTATTTTTGTGACAACTGGATAGCTTTAAGATTCCTTATGGGTGAACCCTCCATCACAAACAATGCCTTTGATCGCAATACTTATGCTATCTCTCCCTGTGCGTCTGACCCTTATATCGCTTACAACAATTTCTACAATAACGTTCAAGATATTGAGACCAACAGATACTGGGGTGGAACGCATGTGTTTTGTAACCCGACAGTATCATTTAATAATTTCTTCTCATCGCGGTTTTATGTTAACTTATTCGGAAGAAACTCCTATTATGCCGGGACTTCCGGTAGTGGAGTTTTGCAGAATCAGATATATCCCAATAACTATCTGATGGCAACAGATATCCAAAACCACATTTTTGATGCTAATTATCCAGATAGCGGTATTGATTATTCAGTTTCATTTACACCAAGATTCACTTCCAGAGTGCAGTCTGCTGGTCTTACTCAGTAAATGAGCGCCCAGATTTGTAGCTGAGTGATCATTGCTTGTATCAATGGTAACCATGCGTCTTCAGCGAGGAGTATCTGATTGATTATCAGTCTATTGGAACTAAGGGCATATATGTTGTTTGCAGATATCTACTTGAAAATAGCGGGATGAATATTTGTGCTCCCGGTGGGTTAATGTCAGGAGTATTATGGATATCGGTTTAGGAACTTTCGGAAACAGTCAGATGTGGGGAATCTTATTATCCCTATTACCGAAAAGCATGTTGTCCCCCTTTTTCTCCTCCGGATACTATGCATCTTATGCTCAGATCGAACAAGCTGATTTTCAGTGCTTTTGGGGATACAAGGACGAAAAAAACTTCCTCTTTTATCCATATCTGAAAAAGAGCATCAATGATTTGGGCTATGGCCTCCCAACTGACTACCACGATATTAGCGGAGCTTATGGCTATAATGGTCCCATTGGTATAGTTGAAGATGAAGCGTTCTTGCAGAGTTATAATAATGCCTTGCAAGATCATTTGATAAGCTCGAATGTAGTAACGGAGTTTGTGCGTTATTGCCCAATCATTGATAATCGGAGATTCCACACCTATACAAAACAGTTCGATGTTCTTGATAATGTGTATATTGACTTATCAAAGGGACTTGATTATAGCTGGAATGAGGGATTTGGGAGAAGAGTTCGCACTGCCATAAGGAAGGGTGAATCTTACGGACTAGAGACTAACCTATTCCGGGGTTCGGAGATTGATGAAGAGCATCTTCAGATATTCTTTAAGATTTACAACAGCACAATGCAAAGGAACCAAGCCGACAGCTTCTATTACTTTGATTATGCTTTCTTTCAAGGCTTAAAAGATAAGCTGGGTGAGATGCTACTGCTATCGATTACGTTCTACCAGGATACCCCGATTAGCACCGAGTTGATTCTTTTAGGAGATGAACTTGCATACGGCTTTCTTGGCGGAACTTTAAGCGAGTACTACCAGTATAAAGCCAATACCTTCCAAAGATGGGAACTGCTTAAATATCTCGAACCTAGAGGATACAAGAAGTATTCAATGGGCGGTGGAGCTTCTCGGAATGATAGCATCTATGATTTTAAAATGAGCTTCGCCAAAGGATGTGAGAATCCCTTTTTTTATTGGCACTCATGTCCATTTGCCTGATGTATATGCAGAGATTCAAAAGCAGTGGCGTGCGAAACACCCAATTTCCGCCGCAAAGTATGGGCATATGCTGCAAGGCTACAGAAAGCTGGATGCATATAAACTGACACCCAAAGCTGCAAGTTGTGACACAAGGGGAAAGTGGGGATAAGGCTTTGATTGGTGGCGAGATACGATGGACTGGCTTTGGAAATGTCCAAGTGCCTGTTTGGACGTTTTTGGACTGTTTGCTGACACTATTACTGCAAATTAGCGAGGCGTTTGGACAGGCTTTGGAAAGAGCAGTTGGAAAAACGGAACTTTGAAATTAGAAAAAGCGCAATTGGAGTGCGATTGTGCCGATCAGGAAAGCTCCGTAATTCCAATCCGAGTCTAAAACAAGAACCGGGTAGTCTATATTAAATGGTTGGAGGATAATCTGTTGCCTGTGGTGGTCGATCTGCACCTTCTTGATGGTGAGACCATCGTCAGTCCTTACAACTGCAATTTTGCCATCGGCATTTTCCCAGCTCATATCCCTCTTTATGACCACGATGTCCTGATGCTGGATCACAGGCTCCATGCTTCTGCCATTTACTTGAAAGACAGTATATTGCTTGGGATTGCCGGGCAGGAATGAGACTGGCAACTGAATCTGACCGACTTGACTCCACTCGTCTTTGATCTCCATGGGAGGTCCGGCAGCGATCTCTCCCACTATGTGAAAGGTGATAGATCTAGTGGGATCGAAGTCATGATCTTTGATTGGATGGAGGATTGGTGAGATGATGGCTGCGGTTGGAGTGTCTGGATTTGTATGGTTTGTAGGTGCTTGATTGGATTGGATAAGCTCCTGGAACTCATCCTTGGCATACATAGAGCCTTTTCCGGTAAAGAGCCAATGGAGGTTGATCTGATCTTTGGATAGGGCTTCCAGGAACTCAGGATCGGGATATCGCTCATTCAGTTTGTATCTTGAGAGGGAGGCACGGGAGATGCCGTATTTATTGGCAAACTGGTAATCCTTGAGGCGCATGGCCTTTATCACCAAGCTAAGGCGTTGTCCGATAGTCGGTTTATTCATCATGGTCTCCATACAGTAACTTTGCTATTGACTATATCCGCACGGCTGCAAGATTAGTTCCAGATGCCATTCTGCTGCAAAGTGGTTTGGAGTCAATACTAAAGATTATAATGTGACCCAGGTGGATTATAAAGTATTGCCGGAGAATGCGTAAGAAAGCTGGAAAACTCGCAGAAAGGACTTCCCAAGGTTCTGCGCTTATGGTTGTTAGCACCCTACTATATACATAAGAGAGGTGTAGAATGACTACCAAGAAACGCTGCCAATCGGAAGTGCAGAAACGGGCAAGTAAGGGCAATGTCCAAGCGGGTACCCCTGTCCAAGCGGGGGTGGGAATGAGGATTAACTCATTGATAACTATGATGAGAGGCCAAAATGTCCAAGCGCTTGAGCGCATTTTTCAGGATTCCAGACTGAAATGTCCAAGTGGGTCGCAGTTTTTGAAGGACTTGGACATGGACATGAAAGTCGATTTTATCTGGCTACCCATCGATAGGGTGGCCTTGCTGATGAGCAAGAACCTGAAAACGATCAGAAGAATGGTCGATGCCGGTAAGCTGACCGCACTCAAGCATCAGATACCCACCAAGAACGGAGCCACGATCAAGACCTTTGTGCTGGCAACCGAAGAGATCATTCAGGCCGAGTATGACCGGTTCAGAGACAGCCTGCGCAAACCGGAGCTCTATTTTGAGGAAGAGATAGTATTGGGAGTAAACAGCTATCCCAGTGTCTTCCTGGTCTATTATTATAATGGTAATGACCTAGCAGCGAAGATCAAGGATTCTACAGGGGGTTCAGATGTTTCCCTATAATGGCAGACCTACTGAGGAGTTCCTGAGAGAGTATCGCAGAAAGCTGAACGAGCTGCAAGAACTGATGGAAAGCCAGGGACTGAAGCTGGAGATTAAGAGTGGAGGAAGATGTATAGTAATGCCCGAGATAAAGGCTGGGTTGGGCAAGGTGAGTAAGAATACTGATGTTGATGGCAATAACAAAAGTAGTGAAACTACCGATACCGACAATAGCTTCATGCTTGCCTACAGCCAGCAATACAATGCCAAAGCCGATAGTTCAGAAGACAACCTGGATTCCGAGACAGTCTATGAGACCTACGATGACTATCTGGAGTTTGAACGCAAGCTCACTCTGATCCACGAAGCCAAGGAGAATGGTGTAGTGATCGACTTCGGCAGTGACTTTCTTGATCTGACTCCGGTGGAAGAGGAACGGCTCTTATACAAGGAAGAGGCTCAACTCTACGGCAGGTTCTGTCAGGAAGTGATTCGCAGGTTGTATGGAGCAGAATCCAAAGTATTAGCCTGGAAACGGATCACAAGTGACTATAACGGCAAAAGACTGGTTCCAGAACTCTACAACCTCAAAGGACCCCGAAAAGAGAGAGCGCTTCGGGAATGGCTACGCATCTACCATGAGACCAATCTCGATATGTATGCCCTGATCCACAAGAGCAAGGGCAAGTACAAAGAACGCAAGATCAGCTATCAGGAACAGCAATACCTGCTGCATCTGCTGCTCAACCCCAACCGCATCAAGATCGGCTCAGCCATCACCAACCTCAAACAGATGGCCAGAAACGGGATTATCGAATCCCAGGCCAATGAACGGACGCTCAGACGCTGGTGTGAGGAATGGGCTGCCAGGCATCCGGCAGAATGGCATCAGGCCAGAGATGGCAGCAAGTTTGTCTCAGAGAATCTCATCAAGAGCATTATGAGAGATGACAGCACTCTGGAAGTGGGACAGGTCTGGGTGGCTGATGGACATACGCTCTCCTTCGATATCCTCAATCCCCAAACCGGCAGAGCCCAACGCATGACGATGATCATGGTGATGGATTGGGCAAGCCGATACCCGGTGGGAGCATCACTTGCCTTTACCGAAGATAGCCAGCATATCTTGACTGCCTTCCGCAATGGCTTCATCAACTGCGCTCAGATCGCCGATAACAATAGCGGAACGATGGCGGTGCTACCTAAGTATGTCTATCTGGATAATGGCAAAGCCTTCCGAGCCAAACTCTTTCATGAACGTTGGGAAGAGCATGATCTGAACAAGGAACTGGGAGGTATCTTCCCCCGGCTCAATATCGGAGTAAGATTCGCCGAGAGCTACAATGCCAAAGCCAAGATCATCGAACGCTTCTTCAAGACCTTCCAGGAGCAGTTTGAGCGGTTCATCACTACCTTTAGAGGCTCATCAATTGACGATAAGCCATCTGTGCTGAATCGCAATGAAGTCTGGGCTAAGAAACTCTATACTGGTAAGCCACCCACCATTGAAGAGACGATGCAGATGATCGCCTTCTATGTGAGGTTCTGTTATGGCGAGACACCGCATACCTCACTCAATAGACGCACACCCTATGAAGTATTCAGTGCTGCCAGGATAGCGGAGAGCCGCCAGATCGAGATCTCCAGACTCAACTTCCTGATGATGGCGATGGAGCGAAAGAATATCCGCGCGGAGGGGATCAGGTTGGATAAGAAGGTCTACTGGCACCGGGAACTGGTTAATCATGTGGGTCAGCCCTGTATCATCAGATTCGATTACAGCGATGCCAGGTGGATCGTGGTCTATGATAAGAACGATGTCTTCATCTGCCAGGCAGCACTCCGCAAGGCACAGCATCCCTTCATTGAGGTTTCGATGGATCAGGCAGTCTCACATAAGGAACTCAACAAGGAGTACAAAGAGATCAAGGGCCTCAGGCGGGAGAAAGAACGAAGTGCCAAGAAGTGGGTGGTCAACTCGCAGAAGGCAGTTGATAAGATACTGAACAACTCCACATCTAAGCAAGAGAAGCTTGAGGATCAGGGTGCCAGAGCACTCTTCAATAGTCCTCCCATGTTGGAAGCACCGCCCAAGGATAATGACGAGATCATCGAGGAGATGGTCAGAAAAGCAATGCTGAGATTGCCGAAGCATCCGGATATGATGAGTCCTGAAGACCAGGAACAGATTGATCCCAAGGAGAAAGAGATACTGGCAGAGCAGGAGCGGGATAGGATAATCCTCAAGGAAATCAAAGAATCATTCCACCGTATAGGACTCGAATACCAGTCCGGTAATGATAAACCAGCCATGGAGTTCGCGATAGGCTTTAGTCAAACGGCTAGAGAGTACTACAAAGCTCAACAAAGAGCCCAAGCAGAACAAGAAGCATCAGATGAAGATGAAGCTACCTCTGCCTCCGCAACAAATGATGCCACAGGTATAGACGCTGAAGATCATGATCCAGCGGAAACGATCATCAACACAGAAGAATTGCCAGATGAAAACCAAGCACAGGTTGAGGCTAAGAATGCTCAGTCACCTTTCGCACATCTCTCCAGAGCGGAACTCCTCAAACGCATCGGGATAAATTAGGAGGATAACATGAGACAGGGAGCATTAGTTAGAACTCAGAATGTGATAGCCGCAGATAAATGCATCGAATATCTGCTAACCCGACCCAAGCTGGAGATGGTGGGGCTTGGCTTGCTATACGGCAGACCGGGACTGGGAAAGACCACTTATGCGAGTCGGATAGCTTTCAGTAAAGGCTATGTCTATCTCAGACTGGAGGCAACTACTACACCTAAGGCCTTTGCCTCGAAGCTGCTATTAGCACTATACAAGAGATTTGGCATGGGAGAGTACATCCCCTACGGAACAGCTAATGACCTCTTCATGATGTGTATAACGGTTCTGGAGGATCACAAGGATACGATCATCGTGGTAGATGAGATAGACTACGCCTTCCGGCATCCCCAGCTCTTAGGTGCAATCAGGGATATAGTGGATGTGACCACAGCGATTGTCATCCTGGTCGGGATGCAGAATGCCAAGGATAAACTCAATCAGATCAATGAGTATTACTTCGATAGATGCAACTTCTTCTATGAGTTCCAAGACCTGCCCAAGAAAGACATAGCACAGTTATGCAGTGAGATTCTGGAGATCAAGTTCCATCCCGATATAGTCGAGTATGTGCACTTCCACTCCTGCGGCAATGTCCGCAAAGCCATGAAGCTTATCCGTTCAGTGGAAGAGATAGGCAGATACAAGAACCTGGAAATAGTCTCCCAAGCAGATCTGGATGATTGAGTACAAGATGACGGATAAAGAACTGATCCTCAACTTCATTAGTCAATATGATCGTCTGTTCAATGCAGAACTAATATCCAAGCTGACCAGTGTAAACATAGAAGTAACAGAAAAGCTATTACCTGAACTGCTCCAAAGCCAAGCAATCAAGCAGATTGAAGATTGTCCTCCTATCTACGTCCGAGCCAACCGTTACCAAGCAAGGATCGGTTATCAGCACTTCAAGGGCTGGACTTTCAGTATAGCAGATGCTCACAGGCTGCTGGACATCCTGGAACAAGGCAGATACAAGTCCATTCGAGAGATTGCTCAAGTAATCTGCAAATCCCGACAGTGGGTCTATATCTATCTGGAGGCCCTGGCATCGATTGAAGTCGTAGACCTAAGGCAGCATATATACGTGGTTATCTCCCGCCAAAACGTGACTAAAATCGGCAGAAAAGTCCAGAAAGGTATATTGGGTCAACTCCGGAGTTTGAATAGGATTGGGTGCTGCAGATTGATTAATTGAAAAGCATGAGTAAACGAGCTATTATTACATATTTTCCGGGTAAAATTCACGCACTCCCTCTTTAATGCCCATAAGATAATCCGGCATCATTGGGAGCAATTGGCAAGGATAACGGATATCATATACATAATATCTAGATATAAGCCAGGTCCAATATCACAATCTCATTGACATAATCCTGTAGTTCAGAAAGTTACAATTTCGAGAATCTATTGTTCTAGTTAAGGAGATTGATTATGCGAGATGTGTTAACAAGTGAGCAAGTCCTTTCATTACTATCCGGCATTGTTGGTGAAGTGAGTGAACACGATGAGTCTGTAGTAAAATTCACTCCTAAAAGGTTTGATGGGGACTTTGAGGTGGTTCTAAGTATTGAAGACTTGAATTTTGCTGTTGAGCTAATAAACCAATCTTCAGAAGAAGATGACACAGGATTGTATAAGACGGATTATTATGAGATTCTCTGTAGGGAGGAGAATCGATTCTCTATCATCAATAGGCAAATTGATAGACTTGATCCACTTAACGATACAGACAATGGAATCACATATGTTTTAGGAAAACCCTCGTTAGCATATGCCATTAAAACACTTATTAAAGCGAATGCTTCAGGACTACTTAATGATTTCAGAACCTTCTTTTCTCGGTCTGAACTTAGGCGCGTTGCTGAAGAATCCGGCAATAACACTATAGTATTGTGTGACTATTTGTATTATGTAATTATCAGATGCTGGTCTCTAAAGATTACGTCGAATACACCGATGAAACTGAAAAGCTTCCATAAGTTAGTTACGTCGTACATATTCCAGATAAGTTTCAACTTATCAAGTGTGATAATTCCGATAAAAACACTTGATGAGTTATTTAGGAGACGAATATCAGGGCGTATGAGACGATCTAGTATCAATGAGTTAGATCCCCCAAGAAGAGCATATACAAATGATTTGGTGTATCATTACCAAATGGCTCTTTCGTCAGATGTGTCGTTTTTGAGTTATCTTTCCTTCTATCACATCTTTGAGCATTATTTTGAGTCTGTTTTCAATGATGATCTAATTGAGACGGTAAAGAGAGAGTTGACTTCCCCAAGTTTCTCTTACAAAAGGAAAAACGACATTGCTGGATTAATCAAGAAGGTTTCTAAAGCGGTACAATTACGTGGCGAGAACCAAAGCTTTAATGAACAGGCAGCCCTAAAACTGACTTTGGATAAATATGTTGTTGTTGACACTCTGAAGGCTGATCTTGAATCATACAAATCTGGCCAAACTGATTACTATAAACTGAACAAAGTAACTTTTTCAGAAGGCGATACGATAGATTTCGATGATATTGATAAAGAAAAGATTATTGCCCAAATAGCAAAGAGAGTCTATAAGACAAGGAATAGTTTGGTACATAGTAAAGATGGAGATAAATCAAAGTATACGCCATTTCACGATGATAAACAGTTATTGCCAGAGCTTCCACTGCTTCAGTTTATGGCAGAGCAAGTTATCATTAATTCGTCTGAAGATATAAGAACATGAATTTATTGAAATTCAAGAACTTGTAAGTGTATTTAGCTTAACTTAATACGTATCCCTTTGAGAAGGTAGCAGGATGAGAAAATCTGTTGATATCAACTGGAATTCATTCAGAGCAAAATTCAACGGTAGAGAACAGGAAAAGTTCGAGGAACTGAGTTATCTATTGTTTTGTAGAGAACATGGACAAGACTATGGCATTCTTGGTTATAAGAACCAAACTGGAATTGAGAAAGAACCAGTTAACATAGATGGAAAATGTGTAGGTTTTCAAGCTAAGTACTTTAATACAAAAGTCAGTAAGAACAAAGATGAAATGATTGGTGGGATACGTAAAGCGAAGAGAGAGAACCCCAACCTGGACACTCTTTATTACTACCTCAATCAAGACTTCTCGGAGAGCAGTATAAAGGGTGTAAAAGATCCACAGTACAAAAAGCAAATCGAAAACTGCGCTTCTTCAATTGGTGTCGAAATTGTGTGGAAGACACCGAGTCAACTTCAAGCCCAACTAAGACTTGATAACCATCTATCCATTGCTGAGTACTTTTTTGACCTAAAACCAGGTTTGATAGATGCGATTATGAACATCCAACAACATAAAGATCCGATTTTGCAGCCTATAAAAACTCAGATTGAGTATTCGGGTAGAGTTCTCAAGATTGATAGATCTGCAACTATCAGCATAATCGAAAATGAATTGAAGTTAAACTCAGTACTAGTCATTAGCGGCGACGGAGGTACAGGAAAAACTGCTATAGTGAAAGAACTGCTTTCCTTATGTCAATCCTGCATTTCATATGTGTTCAAAGCTAATGAATTTAATGTCAGTTCGCTGCATGAGTTTTTCAACAAATGGGGCGATGTTACACTTCTGGATTTCCTAAATGAGCACCAAAATGCTCCGTGTTTAGTAGTCATCGATTCTGCAGAGAGACTCTCTGATATTGATGATCTATCACCTTTTTTTGAGCTTTTCGAGGCATTACTGAAGTCTAAATGGTGCGTTATCTTTACAACAAGAAACAGGTATTATTCAGATCTCATGTATCTACTGAATGAACAGTTCAAATGCAACCCTGGTAGAATTGAAATACCACTCTTGGAAGCTGATGAGTTGCAAAGAATTTCCCGCGAGCATGAGTTTGCATTACCATCAAATTGCAAACTTATCGACCTGATACGTACGCCATACTATCTACAAGCGTATTTAGATAATTATCAAGATATCGGATGTAATCAAGATTATAAAGGCTTCTTTGAGTATTTATGGACGCAAAAGGTAATGAGATCACAGTCCAAAAAGGATGGCATGCATATTCTTCGATCTGATTGTATGCTCCAGATAGTGAAGAACAAAGCCGAAAGTGGATGCTTCTACATTGATCCGAACTCGTATAACAAAAAGGCCATTGAATTGCTCAATGCTGACGAAGTATTAGGATACGATGAAAGCATCTTATGTTACTTCATTGCTCATGACGTTATCGAGGAGTTAGCACTACGTAAACTACTTGATAAAAAATATGCACTGAAGTCCAGTATCGAAGGTTTCTTTGAGAGCATAGGTAGCTCTCTGATAATTAGAAGGGCATTTAGGGCTTGGTTATTAGACAGAATAGAATCTGAGCCAGAGCAAGTTCGGTTATTGATAGGTGCGACATTATCACAAAGCTCTCTTTCAGCATATTGGCGTGATGAGTCTTTTATATCGATCTTAACCTCCACAAAGGCTAATGAGTTCTTTAACTCTATTGAAACAAAGCTCACAGAGAACAATTTCGAACTTATGTACAGGCTAACTTTCCTTCTCAGAACCGCATGCAAAGAGTATGATAGCTCAGTTGCCAGCCGTCTAATGAACAATAACACGAGTGAAGATTATCTAAAACATGTGTTTACTCAACCAAAGGGACAAGGCTGGGATTTTACCATAAACTTCATCTTCAAGCATAGAGAATCACTGAAGAACTGGAGAATCATCGTTCCTCTTTTACAGGATTGGACAAGAAAGCATAGACAAGGTTCTACAACTAGTAGTGCCGGCAAGATTGCCCTATATAAATACGAAGAATTGATGTCTGATGACCATTCTCGTTATATAGAGAGAGATATTGAAGATCAATTAGTAAATGTGATATTGAATAGCGCAGGTGAGATCAAAGACGAATTGTCTGGCTACTTCGAATCAGTTCTGATTCCTGATAGACCTCGAACGGACAAACTCGTAGAGACACTGTTAACATCGTTGATTGACTCAATTGAAACCGTCAAGGCTTTGCCACTGTTTGTAGAAAAACTAGCATGGCTATACTGGGTTGCACAACCAAGAGATAAAGAAGATGACTACGGTTATAGAGGTTATGAGATAGAAACTGACTTTGGTCTATCAAGTTTCTGCGAACATAGTTACCATCCCGAAAGCGCTTTACAAACCCCAGTTTATTTGATGCTCAGATATCACCCGATTAGCACAATTGACTTTATAATCAAATTGACAAACCACTCGGTTGAGACCTATGTTAATTCAGACAGAGGGAAATATGGTGAGGATATAGTACTTTTTATTGAGGGAACAGAATACAAGCAGCACATTGATTGCTTACTATGGAATTTGTACCGTGGAGCGAGTGGAGGTCCTGAACTTATGCAATCAATACATATGGCGCTTGAGAAATGGTTATTAGAATTGGCAGAAGAAGATGATGGCAAGTTGATTGAAGCAATTTGTAAAGATCTTCTAAAGAAATCTGTGTCTGCCTCTATCACTGCAGTTGTTGTAAGTGTAATCCTGGCTCATCCCAATAAAACATACAATTTGGCTGCTGTTCTCTTTAAAGTACCGCAACTATTCATCTATGATACTCGTAGATTTGTTGCTGACCAGACAATCAGAAGTTTATATTCAATTGGGTATGGATATGATGCGAAGGATTATTTACGCGACGAAAGATTGAAGACATGTGAAGACAATTTCCGAAAACAGAGTCTTGAACATATCGCGTTGAATTACCAGCTAATAAGCTATGACGACGAGGCAATATTTGAACAGAGGAGAAGTGCAGTATGGGGCATTCTTGATGAACACTATGCTAATCTACCTCCTGAGCAAGATCAGAATGAATCTGACAAAACCTGGAGGACATATTTGGCTCGCATGGACTCAAGGAAAATGGAATTAAAAATTGAGTCTCAAGATGGCAATAAGACCGTTGTATCTCTAAATCCCTCTATTGATCCAAAACTAAAGGAACATAATGAAAAGATACTGACTCTATTGGATGATCAGAACAGGTTTATTTCCCTCAAGATGTGGGCAGAAAGCAGGTTCAGAAATGAACAAGAAACCTATATGAAATATGATCAATACAATAGTGATTTACAAAGAGTTATACTTGAAACGAAGGAAGTGGTTGCTGAGTTGCAGAATGAATGTGATGATACCTTCGATCTGTTCTACAAAAATCTGCCAGCCTATTCATGCTCAGTATTGATTCGAGATTATTCGGATACTCTTTCGCAAATAGATGGTAATTTTTGCAAAGATGTGATAATGTCATATGTATCTGGATTTTCAAAAAATAAGAGAGCTTACCAAATTGGGGATGGTTCAGAGCCTGCAATTAGCACACTCCCAGTTATAATGGAGAAATACCCTGATTTGCGTAACAGCATAAAAGACACTCTCTTGAAAATGCTATTACACGAGAGTAGCCTTACTGAATTTGTGAAAAAAAGCATACAGTCCCGACTTTGGGATATCAGCCCTGATGATGCGAGTTCCGTTTTGATAGCATATGCGATAATAGATGATGGCTATGAGAAGTACAGAAGAAGTGAATATAAAAAGAGGCTCTCGAACCACAGTTACAGCTCTAGCTTTGTTAGTATTGAGGAGTTCTGGGATACAAACACCGAGCTCATTTCAAGATTTGTGAAAAATGAACTGACACTTACTGATATAGATATAGAAGGATGCAACCACAGGACTCTGATCTCTACGATTGAATTGTTGCCAATCAAGATTGGTGACGATGAGTTAAAACATTTTTTTGTGTCCGCCCTCACAATACTGGCAAAGCGATTCTATGATGACAGAAACCGAGATAATCAGATTCGTCTTCATAGACTGATGAAGAAGATTTGTCCGATGGTTTTATTTGCTGAACGGCAGGATACTCTGTCATACATCACTCCATTTATAGAGCACTTTCAGTTTTCTGCCGATAGCTATCAGCTCTTTAGTCAGTTGATATCAGTTGAATATAGGTATCCGCAATATGACAATTTCTGGTATATATGGGATCAATTCTTTGAAAAAATTTCTGATCTTAGCGGTAATATAGACAGAAATCGAGACGCACGTGAGACAATCAAGTATTATTTACTTGCTCATCCATATTGGAATGCTGGAACGACTGAGTGGCATTCGATAAGAGAAAAGGAAAGATTATTCTATGATAGAGTTGTAAGCAAGATGGGACACGCCTCAGTTGTTCTCTACTCTATCGCAAAAGTCTTAAATGATGTTGGTAGCCAGTTTGCCTTGGATGGGGTGACTTGGTTAAGTAGCATGATTATTGCCAACAAATACATTGAGCTTGAGAGGTATACGATCGAATACATAGAGAAGTTTATCCGACGTTTTATCCTTAGCAATAGAAAAAACGTGAAAAGGGATAAAGTGCTCAGAGATAAAGTCATTTGTATATTGGATTTTCTCTTTGAGAAGGGCTCAATTATAGGGTTTCTGCTTAGAGAAGATATCTTGTAATAAAAGTGGAACCTAAAGAAGTGTTGAATACCTTAGTTCTAAGCTTGTGATGCAAACAGCGATAACAATCCAGTAGGTGCACTTATTCCCTATGAAACTTACCTAGACTTCAAAAGATTTCTCCATTGACAAAATAATCCTGCTCTTTATACTGGTTTTATTCCAATATGATCCCATTTTATACTGATTCTGATGGGGTCTCCAGATAAGATAGAATCTGGAAAGGAGTAGAATTATGGAAGACAGATGGCTATCAGTCGAGGAGATTAGTGTCTATCTTGGGGTCACCAAGGATACTGTGTATAAATGGCTGAGTGAGAGAGATCTTCCGGCTCATAAGATCGGTAGGCTATGGAAGTTTAAAAAGGAGGATGTGGACCTGTGGGTAAAGAAACAGGCAAAAACAATCGGCAATCCCAAGAAGTGAAAGGCTACACCTTCGGGATCACTGCTGCAGCGCTGCTCTACCGCGATTCCGTACTGCTGGCTCAGTTGTATTTGGAACATAGAGACTGGAATGTGGTCAAGGATGCCGTAATCAAGGACAACCTCCTGCAGATAAGAACGCTGGTGGCGCAGAAGAGGATTTATTCTGAAGCCTATACCAGAATCAAGCAGCTATCTGAAGAAGCGATGGAGATTCTAGCAAACGGAAGCAGGGAAGAGCAGTGTCAGATCATTTGGTATGCCATCTGCATGAAATACGATTTTGTTAGAGAGTTCGCGCTGGAGGTGTTGGCTGAGAAAGTGAAACGGCATGAATTTGAGGTCACAATCTCTGACTTCAATCTCTATTACAACACCAAGGCAGAACTCCACGAAAAGCTGGCAGGCATCGCTGAAGGGAGCAGAAAAAAGCTTCAGACCAATCTATTCAGAATGCTGGTTAGCTCTGGAATCACTGACTCGGAGATGAAACTGCGGCTGCTGATAGTTAGCCCTAGGGTAAGAGAGCTAATCATCGCAGAAGAGATTCTTTCACCCGCAATCTTTCCCTCAGTGGTAATGGGATATTAAATATGGCTATCATCAACGAGAATCACGATCCCCACGTGCGCTTTGAGCACCTCCTGGCACTCATGAGCAGCAGGAAGTTCCTGGATATGACTGGGCCCAGCAACGATATTCCTTACTATATCTGCCCCTTTCGGGTTGAAGAAACCACTCAGATGTATCAGCATATCGGACAGCTTATAAATGCTCTGGAACTCAAGCAAATCAAAGTATTGGACATTAACCTGTATCGGCTTTGCATTGAGCACTTTAGCGCTCTTGGAGTGCTGGATGGATTTATTGCTGATGAAACCAAGACACCCAGAAACACATTCTTCAATTCGATTTCAGGTTTAACTGATCTCAGGGAGTTCATAGCCCCATTGATAATAAATTTGATAAAAAGAGTGATGCCAGACATCATCTTTATCACTGGGGTTGGAGAAGTCTATCCCTATTTACGAACACATAAGTTACTTTCCACTCTGGAGAGCAAGTTTACTGAGAAGCCACTGGTTCTATTCTTTCCGGGCAAGTATGAAACCGACAACGTGAAGGGGTCTAACCTGACCTTATTCGGCATCCTAGACGATAGATATTACCGGGCTTTTAACATTTACCACTGTGAGCCATAAATCGGGAGTAGTAATGATAATCAATGAGTTATTCCAAAAAAACATTAAGCGCAAGATCGCCGGGGTCATCATGGCTAATGATGATCGCAATTTACAAACAGAGATAGACGAGTATGTACTAACAGGTGAAATCAAATCTGAACTTGATAAGTTGCTGCAGTCCTACATTAGTCTTGATAAGTTGCCCGGAGCCTGGATCTCTGGTTTTTTTGGAACCGGAAAATCCCACTTGCTAAAGATGATTTCTCTACTTTTAGAAGGCTGGCATCATGATGATTTTCATATTGCTGATGCTATGGCGCAAAAGTGCGAAGATGATCAAATCCTGAAAGCAAACATCGGTAAAGTTAGATCTATACCTGCCCAAAGTATCCTTTTCAACATAGACCAATTGGCTGATACGGGATCACCCAAGGATAATGATGCAGTAGTGAGTGTCTTCGTAAAGGTTTTCAATGAAGCCTGCGGCTACTATGGTAAGCACGCCTATATTGCCAAGTTTGAACGTGATTTGGATCGACAAGGGCTCTTAGCAGCATTCAAAACGGAGTATTATAAAGTATCTGGAAAAGACTGGACGATAGGACGGGCAATGGCCGAAATGGAGGACCATAACGTATCCAAGGCTTATACGAATATTACTGGGGCTACTGAAGGAAGCATTAAATCTCTGTTGAGAGACTACTCCCATAATTACAAAGTATCTATAGCAGAGTTTGCCCAGGATGTTGCTACATACATTGAAAGCAAGGGAAAGGATTTTCGACTGATTTTTTGTGTGGATGAAGTTGGCCAGTTCATAGCAGATAACACCAAGCTGATGCTAAATCTACAAACCATATCTGAGAGCTTCGACAAATACTGCCAAAAAAAAGCTTGGATAATAGTCACATCTCAATCAGATCTTGAATCTGTACTGGGTCACTTGAAACAACTCCAAAGCACAGAGTATGGCAGAATTCTGGCAAGGTTTCCCATACCGATCAACCTCACGGAGAAAAACGTGGGGGAAGTTATCCAGAAAAGACTGCTCCAGAAGACAGCAGAGGGTGAGGCTCCCTTATTGAAGCTATATCACAAACATGAGAACAACTTAGCTACTCTATTCCATTTCGCTGATGGATCAAAAAGCTACCCTAGGTATAGAGATTCAGAAGATTTTATCAAGTCTTATCCATTCATTCCTTACCAGTCGTATCTGTTACAAGCGGCATTCATCTCTCTTTCTGACCATGATGCATTCCCCGGCAAATACACATCGGTGGGGGCTCGAAGTCTGTTAACAATATTCCAGCAAGTGCTTATCAAAATATCCGACAAAGAGATAGGTGGTTTGGCGAGCTTTGACCTCATGTATGAAGGCATAAAGCCAATGATAAAGACTTACTTGCTGAACACCATCCAACTCGCTGAAGCAGCATTGGATAACGACTTTGCCCTGCGTATCTTGAAAACCTTGTTTATCCTCAAATACGTAAAAGACTTCAAAGCCACCATCCGTAATATCCGCATTCTTCTCTTGGAAGACCTGCAGACTGATCCTGAAAGCTTGAATGAGCAGATCAAACAAGCTCTGGACCTGCTGGAGTGTGAGACCTACATTGAGCGTAACGGAGAGGAGTATTCCTACCTTACCAGTGACGAGAAGACCATTGAACAGCAGATCAAAAACACACAGATCGAGGATTCCGCGATCTCGGATGAACTCGATAAACTGATGTTTGGCTACAACGACTTCTTGAAGATCAAGATTCGCCATGATGAGAGCAGCCAGGACTTTGCCTATTCCAGAAAGGTAGATGACAGAGCATACGGTAAGGCACAGGAGCTCACCATTCAACTCATCACTCCCAATTACCAGTATTACGATAACGAAATCCAACTGAAAGCAAACTCGATGGGAAAGGCGGAACTGCTGATTGTGTTGCCTGCGGATAACCGTTTTTGGGAGGATTTGGCTCTATACAAGAAGACCGATAAATATTGCACCCAACAAGCCATGACCTCGATCAGCGATAGCACCAGATTGGTGGTGGCAGCAAAACAACAGCAAAACACATCCAGGATGACGGCTATTAAGAAACGCTTCAATGAGCTGATCTCCGGCTCCAAACTGATCCTTAGGGGCGATCTGTTCACCTCCAAGAGCTCGGATGCCGTAACCAGGGTCGGTGAGGCTGCCCAAGCCCTGATCTCAAGAAGCTATCCTAATCTGGCCATGATCAAAAGCGTTAAGGACAGCGACTTCTCATCTGTAATCCTGAGTCCCCAGACCAACCTTGATGATCTGGTTAGCCTTAGCGAGGCAGAGCGTGATATGCTTGGCACAATAAACCTTGCCCAAGGCAGTGCTCAGAAACTGAATCTTTCCACCTTGTTTCAGAAATATATGCGGAATCCCTATGGCTGGAGCGAATCTGCCTGCCTCTACATACTTGCCAGGTTAATCTCACTGGGTAAAGCAGAGGTTTTCGCTCAGGGCAGAGTGCTGGAAAAGGCAGAATTGGTAAGGGAACTAAGGCAAAAGGGCAAATATGCTTCACTCATCATCCAGCCCCAAGCGGAGATTTCCCAGGCTGACTTCCTTCACCTCAAGAAAACTGCCGAAGAACTGATGGGACATCCAGCCACGAGTAAAGACGCCAAAGACCTGATCAAAGAACTGAAAGAAGCTCTAAAAACAGAGGCGGACATACTGGACGCTTACCTGTTTAAAAAAGATGTGTATCGTTTTCTGGAGTCCTTGGAGGATGCGATAAAAGAGTATCGGGACATTTCTGCGAGACCCGCTTCCTGGTTCTTAAATGAGTTTAAAGTGCAGGAAGCCGCAATCCTAAGACAAAAGCATGATCTGATAGATCCCATCAAACGGTTTATGGAAAGCCCTCAAGCAGACATCTACAATAGTATATTCGCTTTTCTCAGGGACAATAAGCCCAATCTTAGCAGTTTGGATCAAGAGGCAGTGGCAGCCCTCCAAACCCTCATGGCGGATGAGAAAGTGTATATTGGAGGTAAGCTCAAAGACGCCAAGGCCAAACTTGGACTCCTGGAAGACCAGCTCAAACGCATCCTCAAACAAGCAAAAGAGAAGGCTCTGGCAGAGATCAAGCCGCTTTATGAATCACTAATAACTAAAGCTGTGGGTAAGCAGGAGATTTTTAATAAGATCGAAACCGCTTATCAGAAAGTATCGACATCGATCTCACAAGAGACTATGATCCCGATGATTGTATCACACTTGGCGGATTTCGCGGATCGCAGCTATCTGGATTTGCTGAATGAAATCGAACTTGTTCACACGCCTGAAAGTGGAGATAAACCCAGATCCAAGATCATTAATGCCAAGAATCTAAGGCCCCGGTTTGCTAAAGAGATTATTGAGTCCGATTCTGATCTGGAGGATTATCTAAAATCCCTAAAAGAGGCCTTCCTGAACGAACTTGGCAAGGGCAACAGGATTAAGATATGAGGATGGGTGTCTGGTATAGTATCCTTTACGAGAAAACGGTATCAATTGTGCGTTCAATGAACGCGTTAACGAACAATGCAATTGTGGAGACAGTGAGTCCACAATTACAACTGCATACTCATCTGTCGGTTAGCGACACTCGATGCCTTATTAATGAGAACAAAACGGAAGTCTTATGATCGATAAACAAACCAATACCCGCCTGAAACGCTTTGCCCAGGAAGCCCGCCGTTACCTGATCGACCAGGTGAATACCAAACTCAGCGAAGTGCTGGCCTTAGGTAGCGATGCTGCCACTTATGAAAAGACTAAGCCGCTTTACAACGCTTTGCTTAAAGAGGTGTTAGGTGTTAGAGATGGTGAAAGCGGCGAAGCCGCCCTAAAACCTAAAACCTCACACCTAACCCCTAACACCTATAACCTAACACCTATAGCAGAGCGAGTCGCTTACACCTGGTTCAACCGCCTGACGGCCCTGCGCTACATGGACATGAAACACTTCAATCCGGTTGGCATCATCAGTCCCCAATCCGGCGATACCCTTCCCCAGATCCTGGCTGAGGCAAAACTGGGTGTGATTGATAGCTCTTTGATAGACCCAAGCGATCGGGATAGAGCCCTGGGCTTGCTCTCCGGAACGATTGCCAGCACCTATCACAAGGGTGACGCCCAGAGCGAAGCCTACCGCGTCCTGCTGCTGAGTGCCTGCAACCAAATTGGCAAGTCCCTTCCCTACCTCTTCAAACCGATCAAAGACTGGATGGAATTGCTACTACCGGACGACCTTCTGGGTGAGCATGGTATCCTGGCAATGATCCGGGAAGTGATGACTGAGGATGCCTGCCAGGATGTGGAAGTGATCGGCTGGCTCTATCAGTATTATATCTCCGAAAAGAAGGATGAGGTCTTTGCCAATGTAAAGAAAGGCAAGAAGGTGCAGAGCGCTGAGATTCCAGCCGTCACCCAACTCTTTACTCCCCACTGGATTGTAAAATACATGGTGCAAAACTCTTTGGGCAGGCTGTGGCTGGATAGTCACCCCAACTCATCTCTCAAAGACAAGATGGAGTACTATGTACAGGCGGACGCCGTTTCGCCTACAGGTGAAGCTGACTCAGTTCAAAAAGGCGCTTCGGCGAGCGCCTGTACCCCGGAGGAGATCAAGTTTTGCGATCCCTGCTGCGGCAGCGGACATATCCTCACCTATGCCTTTGATCTGCTCTATGATATCTACAGCGAAGAGGGCTACGATCCCATCGATATCCCCAGATTGATAATCGCCAAGAACCTCTATGGTATCGAGATCGACGAGCGGGCTTCCGAACTTGCCGCCTTTGCCCTGTCCATGAAAGCGCGCGAGAAAGACAGGCAGTGGTTCTCCCGAGGCATAGATCCCCAGATTTGCCGTCTGGAAAATATCAGCTTTACAAATGACGAGATCGAGCCCTATCTGGACAAATGCGGACGCGACATATTTACCCTCAACTTTGAGCGCATGCTTACCCAATTTGAACATGCTGATACCTATGGATCTCTGATCGTACCTTTTGAACAGGATATCGAAGGCATCCAAGAGCTGCTGAACGCCAAAGACTTCAGCGGAGATGTATTCCTTGCCCCCACTCACAACAAGGTGCTCAAGCTGATCAATCAGGCTGATTATCTCAGCACGAAGTATCAGGTGGTGGTCACCAATCCGCCTTATATGGGTAAAGGGATGAGTGATCAGTTATCGAAATACCTAAATGAAAACTATAAGGATGTGAAATCCGACCTGTTTGCTGCCTTCGTATTCAGATGCTCAGTCCTCGCAATGGAGAATGCACTTATTGGTATCATGAGCCCAAATGTATGGATGTATCTTTCTTCATATGAGAAGCTAAGAAAGTGGATGATAACTAACAAATCGCTCACAAATCTTGTTGAGCTCCCATTATCAGGATTCACTGGAGCAACGGTACAAATATGTGCATATAACTTTATCAATTATCCCAATAAAGACCAATTCGGTGTCTTTGTTCGTTTAGTAGGCCTCAAAGGAGCAGATGAAGAAATGTCCTCATATACAGGGCAAGCCATCGCCAATCCTGACTGTGGCTGGCTCTTCCGCTGTAAAACTTCAGAATTCAACAAAATCCCCGGAGCACCGATTGCGTATTGGGTAAGTGACAAAATAAGAGATATCTTTAGCCGTTCAAAGCCACTTGCGGAGATTGCTTCTCCTAAGGTAGGATTGCAAACTGGAGATAACGATCGCTTCTTAAGGCAATGGTTTGAAGCTTCGCATGATAGAATTGGCTTTGGGATGAAGAACAGAGAAGAGGCAAGACAATCAGGCAAAAAGTGGTTTCCCTATAATAAGGGAGGCGAATTCCGCAAATGGTATGGCAATCAGGAATTTGTCGTAAACTGGGAAAACGATGGCGAGGAGATAAGGAATATCGTTGATGAAAAGGGTAAACTTAGGTCTCGCCCTCAAAACACTGATTATTACTTTAGAGAGTCAGTGAGTTGGTCATTTGTTAGTTCCAGTTACTTCGGGGTTAGATATTATCCATCTGGGTTTGTTTTTGATGTAGCAGGATCATCGTGCTTTGCTGACGTTGGGCTATCTAGTCTATTAGGTTACCTTACATCAAACTTAGCATCCAGTTTTCTTTCTGCTTTAAACCCAACTCTTAATTTTCAGGTAGGTAATATCCAATCTCTACCTATTCTTTTAGGTCTTGGTGATAGTACTGCAGCTAGTAAAACTGCAGATAAAGCTTTGCCCCAGGTAGAAACAGAGAAACTGGATTGGGACTCCTACGAGACATCCTGGGATTTCCAGCAATTACCCTTGTTAGGTGTTAGGTGTCAGGGATTAGGTGTTAGGGATTGTTATGCGAAGCTGAGAAAGCAATGGATTGATAATACACTCAAGATGCAGGAATTGGAGGAGGAGAATAACCGGATATTTATAGAAGCTTATGGTTTGGAGGATGAGATCAAGCCGGAGGTACCCTTAAAAGAGATCACCCTTACCTGTAATCCTTATTACCGATACGGAGTTGATGAGGTGTTAGGTGTTAGCGAGTTAGGTGTTAGGGAATTCCCCATAAATGAGGAATTAGAGAAACGGCTTTTAACAGACACCATGAAGGAATTGATTTCCTATGCTGTGGGCTGTATGTTTGGCAGATTTTCCTTGGACAAGCCTGGTTTAATTTTGGCTAATCAGGGTGAGGGGCTGGACGACTACGTCGTCAAGGTGTTAGGTGTTAGCGGGTTAGGTGTTAGGGATAGCGGTAGCGGCGAAGCCGCCCTAAAACCTAATACCCAAAACCTAAAACCTTCTTTCATGCCTGATAAAGACAATGTGATCCCCATTCTGGAGGGTGAGTGGTTTGCAGATGACATCGTCAGCCGCTTCACCGAGTTCCTGAAAGTAGCCTTTGGAACAGAGAAATACTCTGAAAACATCAGCTTTATTGAAGAAGCGCTTGGTAAAGAGCTGCGGACATACTTCATGAAAGACTTTTACAATGACCATGTGAAGCGTTATAAGAAACGCCCTATATATTGGCTGTTCAGCAGCCCTAAGGGCAGCTTCAATGCGCTTATCTACATGCATCGCTATACTCCCGATACCGTTTCGATCATGCTTAATGGCTACTTGAGAGAGTATATCCACAAGCTCCGGGCTAAGGTCTCGCAATTGGAACATCAGTTGAGCGCCGGCGCTCTCACTGAACGTGATAAGATGCTCACCGGCAAGGAGATTGATCGTCTGAAAGACGTGATCGCCGAACTGGAAGCTTGGGAGAGCAAGGTAATCCTGCCCCTGGCGGAAAAACGCATCGAGATCGATCTGGATGATGGAGTGAAGGTGAATTATGGCAAGTTTGGCGAAGCATTGAAGAGGTGTTAGGTGTTAGGTGTTAGGTATTAGGTGTTAGGTGTTAGGTATTAGGTATTAGGTATTAGGTATTAGGTATTAGGTATTAGGTGTTAGGTGTTAGGTGTTAGGTGTTAGGTGTTAGGTGTTAGGTGTTAGGTGTTAGGTGTTAGAAGGAGATTGAGTTGAGTAAGATTTTGAGTTATAAAGACTTGATAGTATGGCAAAAGGGAATGACCCTTGCTGAGCAGGTATACCTGATAACTGCCGGATACCCCAAATCTGAGCTGTATTCTCTTACCGATCAGATGCGCAGGGCAGCGGTATCCATAGTATCTAATATTGCTGAAGGAAAAGGCAGGGAATCAAAACAGGAGTACTTGCACTTTCTTGCTATATCACAAGGTTCACTCACCGAACTGGAAACCCAAATACTACTGTCAATCAGGCTTAGATATCTCAGTGAGATAGATGCTGAGACTCCATTATCTCTATGTGACGAAATTGGACGAATGCTTAACACCATGCGCACCAAGCTAAAAGCTGCCTCCCAGCTAACACCTACCCCCTAAAACCTAAAAGCTAAGAGAGAAAAATGAACAAGATTGAGCAGATAATCACCAAGCAGTTCGATAAGCATCGCATCCTCTTCTGGTATGATTCAGAGCAAGAGTTTAGGGATGACTATTGGGCATTGCAGCTACCGGTTGGATGTGAAAAGATAGAAGTTGTCCATGATGAGTTCGGAGTGAAACACCGCATCTTGATTCTGGAACCTGAAAGTAAATTCCTGCTATATTTTGCCTACGCGGAGCCCAGCCATCAGGAGAACTGGCTACTGGACCTGCAACTCTCTGAGGGGATGGTTCACATAGACCAGGGATCGTTATGGCTACAGGAATTGGGTTTGGATCGCAACCGCTTCCTGGAGATTACCAGGGATCACAAGCACTTCTTCAAAGCTGGCAAGCGGTTGGAATTACTCAGGGGACTTGTGGTTAAGGATCAGGAGTCACACACTTCCCTACGCTTGAAGATGCTGGCGGTGTGCGCTGCTAGTGAAGCCCGCTGGGAAGAGCTGCTGCTGGCGCTCCTGGTAGAATTTGCCTATGCTAAAGATGATAAATTCAATCTGATCTCCAAATGCGGATTGGCTGCGTTCCTCTGGGAGCAGCTGGAGATAAACTTCGGCTACAAAAGCGAAGAGCCAAAGCTCAAGAGCTTGGTGATAGAGCTATTCGAAAGTTCAGCTCAGATCAAAGAACACAAGATTAACCGGGATGGAATTCATGTATTGAAGCTGTTGAAGGACATGAGCCAGCACCGGGAAGCCTTTGATAAACTCAGTGCCAAATGCTCTGAATGGATAGACGCTCCCGCCTGGCTGGAGAAGCAATCTTTGGAAACCTTGTGTGAGATAGACCAGTTTGAATACGCGGAGCGCTTGATCATAAGAAGCCTGGTTGATGATTTGGAGAACAGCCAGATCAGCGATAAGGAACTGCAAAGCATCATACAGAACCGCCGGGGAAGTCATTGGTATTCTCGCTATGAGACCGAGTATCAATGCTTGGGATACGCCTCAAACTACCTTGATAGCTCATCCTCAATAAAAGTGGAGTTACACAGTCTGGAAAGCGGTTTCAAAGCCTACAGCGGCGGCTTGTACGAGATAGATCAGTATTATCGTAAATTCTGCCTGCACTACTCACGTTTAAAAGAAAACAAATTCTTTGAAAAGATATCCCGCAAGATCGAGGATCACTATGGCAATAACTTTATCTTCAAGCTGGGGACATCCTGGTCGGCATTGATGCAGCAGCAGGAGAAATGGCATAGTCATAATACACAGTTGAAATTCTGGAAGAGCCAGATTGTGCCATACATCCAGCAGAGCAAGAAGATCTTTGTGATTATCTCCGATGCCCTTCGTTATGAAGTTGCTGCCGAACTGATGAGCCTGATCCGCAAGGAAGACCGCTTTGAAGCGGAGCTGAGTGCTATGGCTGGGACCTTACCGAGTATCACATCTGTAGGAATGGCAGCACTTTTACCACATGAGACAATCAGCTTCGATACTAAGCATAATGTGCTGGTAGATGGACTCAGTAGCAGCGGCACTGAGAACCGGATGAAAATCATGAACAAGTATCATCCGGATAGATGTCTTGCTCTGCAGGCAGAAGGGGTAATGTCTATGCCACTTTTGGATGCCAGGAATCTTTACCGGGAGTATGATGTGATCTATGTCTATCATAACGTGATTGATTCTGTTGGTGATAAAAGACAATCTGAAGCCAAAGTCTTTGAAGCGGCTGAGACAGCGATGACTGAGCTGATGACTCTGGTACGCAAGATGAGTTCTGCCAATGCCAACAACATCATCATCACCGCTGATCATGGCTTCTTGTACCAAAGAGACGAACTGAGCGAGGATCAATTCCTGGATGACAAGATCAAACAGGGCGAGAATGACCTGAAACTCAGACGTTGCATCATTGGCTGCAAGATAGAGAAGAATCCCAATCTGCTGATCTATAAAGCGGAAGATCTGGGCCTCGGTGGAGATGTGCAAATCGCCATTCCGTTGGCAAGCCAAAGAATGCGGCAAGCCGGATCAGGAAGCCGCTACGTGCATGGCGGAGCGTCTCTGCAGGAGATCTGCCTGCCCCTCTTGCAAGTAAGTAAGAAGCGTGTGAGCGATGTGGCGCAGGTAGATGTGGAGATCAGGCGCAGCGGAGGTAAGACGATCAGTTCCGGAGTTTTGGTCTTCAGGCTGTATCAGGTGCAACCTGTGAGTGAGAAAATTCAGGGCAGGACTCTGCGAGTGGCTTTATATGATAGTGCCGGAGAAGCCATATCCGAGCTTAAAACTATGATCTTCGATTCCGGGGAGATCAGTGATAAAGCCCGCGATATTGAATGCAGACTAACGCTTACTACTAAGGCAGATAAAGCGGGAGACGCCATCCTCAGACTGGATGAACTGATCCCCGGGACAGATAAGTACAAAGAGTATCGTAGCGAGACCTACACGATCTCGCGGATGTTTGAGATTGATTTTTAGGTGTTAGGTTTTAGAAGGAGAGATGATGAATAGATTGGATAAGAAGATCAATGAGCACTTTCAGGGCTTGGTAGTCCGGAAAGACCTTGTAAAAACCGTTAAAGGCAATGCCATAGTACCCACCTATGTGCTGGAATACCTGTTGGGGCAGTATTGCGCCACTTCTGATGAAGCGGAGATTCAGGCTGGAATCGAGACGGTGAAAAGCATCCTGGAGAAGCATTACGTGCACAGGCGGGATGCCGAACTCACCAAGTCCAATGTTAAAGAAGCCAGAATCAATAAGGTGATCGACAAGATCGCCGTGACCCTCAACGAGAAGAAGGACTGCTATCAGGCAAGTTTTTCCAATATGGGAATATCCAAAGTTGTGGTAAGTTCCGAGATCGTGAAGAACCATCCCAAACTTTTAGTGAGTGGGGTATGGTGCATCGCGGAGCTGGAATATAGCTATACCGAGGATAGGGACAGCAGTCCCTGGCTACTGAACTCAATCAAGCCGATCCAGATGTCCCGCTTCGATATGGAGAGCTTTCTACAGAAACGCTATGAATTTACCAGTGATGAGTGGATAGATCTATTGATCCAAAGTATCGGCTTCAATCCGGAGTTCATGAGCAGACGCTTGAAACTGATGCAGCTAACCAGGCTGGTACCATATTGCGAAAGGAACTACAACCTGATCGAGTTGGGTCCCAAAGGAACCGGTAAGTCGCATATATATTCTGAGTTCTCGCCGCATGGCATCTTGATCTCTGGTGGTGAGGTGTCAGTCCCCAAGCTCTTTGTGAACAATTCCAACGGCAGAATAGGATTGGTGGGATTCTGGGATGTGGTGGCCTTTGATGAGTTTGCCGGGCGCAAAAAGAAAGCTGATAAAGCCCTTGTGGACATCATGAAGAACTATATGGCAAATAAGACTTTCTCCCGGGGTATTGAGACCTTGGGTGCCGAAGCTTCCATGACCTTTGTGGGAAATACTCAGCATAACGTGGCCTACATGCTGAAGCACTCTGACCTCTTTGATGAACTTCCAGAGCAATATTATGATTCCGCCTATCTGGACAGGCTGCATGGTTACCTGCCGGGCTGGGAAGTGCCGATCATCCGGGGCGAGATGTTCTCTTCCGGTTATGGCTTTGTGGTGGATTACCTGGCTGAGATACTGCGTGCCTTTCGCAATCAAGACTTTTCTGCCCTTTATCGTGAGCATTTCGAACTGGTATCGGACATCTCCACCCGTGACCGGGATGGAGTGCAGAAGACCTTCTCTGGCTTGATGAAAGTGATCTATCCCAATCAAGTGGCATCCAAGGACGAGATTACGGAACTGCTTGAGTACGCAATGGAGAACCGCAAGCGGGTGAAAGACCAATTGATGCGTATAGACAAGACCTATGAAGCCGTGCGTTTTGCCTATACAGACCAGGAAGAGAGCCTGCATTTCGTGAAGACTGCCGAGGAGATTCAGTATCCATCCTACTACTATGGCAAGGAAGGCCCCACAGAAGACGATAAAGAGCCCCAGGATGAGCAAACAGGGGAAACCGGTGGTAGCGAAATTCTTAGCGGTAATAATGAAAGTGACAAAGAAGATCTAAAACCTAACACCCAAAACCTAACACCTCAAAACATCGCCATCCAGGATAACCAGACCGGGATCTCCTATCGTAGGCTGTTTTCCAGGTATCTGAAGGGCTCTAAGAGGATCGAGATCAAGGATCCCTTTATCGGCTCCTTCTACCAGTGCCGCAATCTAATGGAGTTCATGGAGGTGGTGGCTGCCATTAAAAGCGATGCGGATGAAGTAGCAGTCCATCTGATCACAAAACACAGCGATTACCAGGACTCCAATCAAGAGGAGTATTTCCGGCAGATAGAAAGCTCCTGCAGCAAGGTTGGAATCACTTTCACCTATGAGATCGATGACAGCATCCATGATCGCTACATCCAAAGCGATAATGGCTGGAAGATCGTATTGGGTAGGGGCCTTGATATATTTAACAAATTCGACGACAAAGACGCCTTTGCCCTGGAGAATCGTAATCAGCGATACCGAAAGTGCCGGGCGTTTGAAGTGACGTATGTGAGGTTATCATAATGAATACGGAGCAGATTCGTGATAGGGCTAGGCAGTTAATCAAACAGATGTTTGGCACATCTGCGGAATTCCGTCCTGGACAACTTGAGGCTATTGAGCATATCCTTAATAAAAGTGGCAGGCTTCTGATCGTACAGAAAACTGGCTGGGGTAAGAGTGTAGTCTATTTTATCATGACCAAGATAAATCGAGAACTTGGTAAAGGCCCCACATTAATCATATCACCGCTCTTGGCACTGATGCGTAATCAGATCTATAACGCCAATAAACTTGGTTTGAGAGCCGCTACCATCAATTCATCAAACACCAAGGAGTGGGAGCAGGTCCAGAATGGTCTTAAGAATAACTCTTATGACCTCTTGTTAATATCTCCAGAACGGCTTTCCAGTGAGAACTTTCTCCCAGAGATTGTTCCCGCCATGGGCAGGATTGGCGCATTCGTCGTTGATGAAGTTCATTGTATATCGGATTGGGGACATGATTTTAGGCCGGATTATCGGCGTATCAAGAGTATCATTAGCAATGTATTCACCGGTATTCCTATTGTTGGCACAACAGCCACGGCCAATAACAGAGTTGTAAAAGATTTGGAAGATCAACTTGGATCAGGTTTTACAATTATGAGGGGTAAGCTTAACCGGTCGGGATTGAAACTTCAGAACATCGTTTTACCAACTATAGCCGAAAGGCTTGCCTGGCTCGCTGATACCATACCTAAACTAAAAGGGTCTGGGATTGTTTACTGCCTAACCCGGGGAGACGTATTTAGGGTTTCGAACTGGTTGAAACAATGTGGTATAGATTGCCATCATTACTGGGGTGGGGATGTACTTGATGACAACAAACAGGATCTTAGCCCAATTCTTGAGCAAAAACTGCTCGATAACAAAATCAAGGTTCTTGTAGCCACCTCAGCTCTCGGGATGGGATATGACAAGCCCGATCTGAACTTTGTTATCCATTATCAAGCTCCAGGCTCAGCAATAGCATACTATCAACAAGTTGGCAGGGCGGGCCGTGAAGTACCTGAATCTTACGGTATATTGCTACATGGCAGTGAGGAGGACGAGATCCTTGATTACTTCATGCGAGAAGCGTTCCCCACCGAAGATGAGGAAAAAGCAGTGTTGGGTTTTCTCAATACTGTAACCTTGGCAACACAGGGGCAAATCTGCAGAAAGCTAAACATGAGATCATCCCGGCTGGAAAAAGCATTGAAACATCTGCTAATCGATGGCTATATTGAAAAAAGCAAGTCTGATTACAGCAGGACGGTGAAGGCATGGGCATACGATCAACAGAGGAAGGATCAAGTACAAGCTACCCGCATTCGGGAAAGAGAGAGGATGAAAACTTATATCTCTCATGATGGATGTTTAATGAGATTCATTGCAAATGAATTAGACGACCCAACCACTCAGGATTGCGGTATTTGTGTGAACTGCAGACAAGGGTTGCTACCAACAAAACCTTCACAAGACACCGTGCAGAAGGCTCTCGAATTTCTGCATCAGGATTATGTAATAATAGATCCTCGCAAGAGGTGGCCAAATGGGCTGGAATTGAGTGTGAATTTGCAGAGTAAGCCAACAATTGTGATTCCCAAAGGTGAAGTTATTGAACAAGGTAGGGCATTAGGATATTTGGAAAATGCTGGATGGGGAAGTGTTATCAGAAGATGCATCAAGGACAATACAACTGTCCCCGAGGATGTTATTAATGCAGCATTTTATCTACTAACCAAACAATGGGCCCCAAGTCCCTTTCCTGAATGGATTACATATATTCCATCGGCTAGACGATCGAAAGTCATTGTTGATTTTGCCAAAAGACTCGGAGGCAAACTCAGGATCCCGGTTTTGGATGTTATAGCAATTTCAAATACTTCGAAAATGCCCATTTATAAATATGAAAACAGCCAACAGCAGGTGGAAAACAGTATTAACAACTGGACAGTAAAGTCTCCTATCCGCAAGTCCCCTGTGCTGTTAATAGATGATTTTGTTAATTCAAGATGGACTTTAACAATTGTGGGCAGAATGCTTCGGATCAATGGAACTGAAAAAGTATATCCGTTCACGCTAGGGAGTGTAAAAGATACCAAATGATAATGAATAATGACGCACAGGTAATATTCCTCCTAACCTACAAACACTCCAGATCGGATTTGTTGCCCTTAACTGCCCAGGAATATTCAAAGATTGCCTATAAGATCAGAGATATGGGATTACCTGGACCTCAATCCCTTTTCGGCATGAATGTTGAAGAGATAGCTAAGACAATTGCTGATGAGAATGATATGGCTCAGAGAATAAGAAATCTGCTTGATTTAGGAGGGACAGCCTCGCTTTATACTGAGCGTATTTTCAATCAAGGTATAAATCTTATCACGAGGACTGATCAGCTTTATCCCGTAAAATTCAAAATCATGTTGAGAGACAACACTCCACCTTATCTATGCTCTGTCGGTAATCCGGAGTTGTTAACCGAATTTCGGAAACCCTACATCGTATCTGCGGATGATGTTACCAAGCTCTCTTCTATGAAGATTCCAGATAATCATGATAATCTGATCTGTCTGATTGCGTCATCAAGATACTGCAGACAGCTTGCAGAATGGACGAAATCATGGAGAAATGTCATCATTATCAGCTCAATCGGTCTCATTAAACTGATTCGGCAACCAGCCATTCGGGAAGCAATACAGAATGGTAATACTTTAATCATATCCACCAATGTAGTTGATGCCGAAGAGCCAAACTATCATTATTTGTACTTGTATCTAATGGCTTTTACGATGTCAACTTCCAGCACGGTAATCCACCAACAACACAATGCTAGGGTAAAGCAAGTACTAGATCAAATCCGAAGCTACGAGCATCTGAAAGCAAGACTAGTTTTGGACAAGGAACCAACTATTACTGGCGGTATCGCAGTAGTCAAAGTAGCCCAGTGCGAAAATGAGCAGCCTTCTGATCCCATTGGTGAGATATCTGATTCTCGGAAAGCAGAAATCTACACCATTGGCCACAGTAATCATGACGTAACTAAATTGTTGGAATTGCTTGAACTTAATAAAATCGAAATCCTCGTGGATATTCGCTCAGTACCAAGCAGCAAGTACGCTACTCAGTTTAATCAACAGCAATTGAAGCAAAGTCTGAAAGATATCGGCATCAAGTATAAATACATGGGTTCTGCTTTGGGAGGTCGCCCAGAAGACAAGAGTGTCCTCAGTTCAGATGGCAAAATCATTCGTGAGTACATAGAACAAAAGGACTGGTATCTGATAGGAATCCGGGAGTTGATCAACTTGGCACAGTCTGGTAAAAAAGTGGCTTTGATGTGTAGCGAAGAGGACCCTACTCATTGCCATAGAGGTTATATTGTGAGCAATACGCTAATTGATAAAGGAATCCAAGTCTTACACATAAGGGCAAACGGAGAAGCCCAAGACCTGGGACTTATAAGTTCGCCAACAGATCAAATGGAGATACCGCTATGAAACAGCAGATAACCCTTTATACGATAGGGTTTGCCCAAAAGAAAGCTAAAGAGTTTTTCACTATTCTAAAAGACAATAACATCAAGACCCTGATAGATGTTCGGCAAAGCAATACAAATATATATGCTGGATTCACAATCAGAGACAACTTGCAGTATTTCCTGAAAGAGATTTGCGATATTGAATATGTAGAGAATAAGATCTTCGCTCCGACAAAAGAGCTTAGGGATCAGTATCACAAAGATGAAGATTGGCATAAATACGAAAATGGGTATTTGAATTTATTAGAAAGTCGTAACGCTATTGCATCTATAGTCACTGACCAAATTGATTCAGCAGTTCTATTATGCTCAGAGCCTGTTGCTGACCATTGCCATCGCAGGCTGGCAGTAGAATACATTGGCAAGCATCTTAAAAATGTCAGGATAATTCACCTATGATTTGTCGAATCATCATAACTGGCATTACAAATATGAGTATAGGCTATATTTGCGTAAGCGGTTACGATATGGCTGCGAGGAAATACATTCGACCAATTATCCCAGGTTCTCATATCAAGGAGTCGTTTCTTAGTTCTTATAATTCTCCGATTGATCTAGGAAGTACAATAGAACTAGACTTGTCTTATTCTGAAACACTAGCTTCGCCACCGCACATAGAGGATAATCCTTTTGATACTTCAACTGTGAAAGTCTTGGATTCAATGTCCAGAGTTCAGTTTCGTAGCTTTATTGAGTCTATAGCAGACGAATCTGTTGAATCCGTCTTTGGATATGAAATAGAGCTAATCAACGGGCAACCTATACTACCAGAAGGATCAGGAACCAGATCATTAGGTGCCATAATAGGTCGAAAATGTTCAGTCTATATTGATCACATGGGCAAGTCCAGATGCAACTTTGTTGACCAATCCGGTTGTGAGTATAGGCATTTACCGATTGTAGGCAGAGATGAGTGGATTAAAAAACCAGGAAACTACGTGGATGTTCCAATAAGACTGAGCTTAACGAGGCTGTTTCAAAAAGACGATGATTCGGAACCAGTGTACTGGATGCAGGTCAGCGGAGTTATTGCTCATTGAATGAACTATCAAAATAATTACTTAAGACTGAATGGGTTTGCAGTAATGCTGTCACAATTTGTAATTTTCGGTGATCTGATTTGCAATAATCTTGTCAGAAACTACCTAAAGGGGTCTTGGAAAGGATGAGTAAGGATGAGCTACGATGCGACAGTTTGCAGTTTTCGCTGCACAATTTGCAGATTCCGTTGTCACTTTGCAAAGATAATTAGAGAC
>Ga0334898_1001102_pt1 | contig 33638 bp, 28 predicted proteins | sample GraSluR3_MG_10_FD_207228 | JGI IMG/M metagenome (GOLD analysis project Ga0334898, IMG submission 207228) | Sludge microbial communities from methane-producing bioreactor in Wageningen University, Netherlands - Granular Sludge_3_08-R3 | ecosystem: Engineered > Bioreactor > Anaerobic >... | reverse complement strand
AAAGCCATCCGGCAGGTCGTCCAGTTCCTGGAAGGCCAGGGCCACCTCGACCCGGCCGCGCAGCTTTTCCACGAACAGCTCGCGGAACTCCTGCTCGAAGCTCCGGCGGATCACAAACACGACACGGGTAAAATCGGCGCGCAGGGCATCGTAGACCGAATAGTCCATGATGGTCTCCCCCGAAGGCCCCAGGCGGTCGAGCTGCTTGATGCCCCCGTAGCGGCTGCCCATGCCGGCCGCCAGTACCAGCAAGCTTTTTTTCATCATACCGTCCTCCCCGGATAGACCTTAAGGGCCTCCTCGATGCAGCGCATGGCCTTCTGCAGGTCGTCCACATTCAACACATAAGAGATGCGCACCTCGTTCCTGCCCCCTCCGGGAGTGGAGTAAAAGCCGGATGCCGGGGCCAGCATGACGGTTTGCCCTTCGTACTCGAATTCTTCAAGCAGCCACTGGCAGAACCTGTCGCAGTCGTCGATGGGCAGGCGGGCGGTGACATAAAAGGCGCCCTTGGGATTGGGACAGAGGACCCCCTTCATGCGGTTCATGGCCAGCACCACCGTGTCGCGGCGGGCGACATATTCCTTGATCACCTCTTCAAAATAGGCATCGGGGGTATCGGCGGCTGCCTCGGCCGCGATCTGGCCCAGGGAAGGCGGACTCAGGCGGGCCTGGGCGAACTTCAGGGCGGTATTCATCACTTCCCGGTTGCGGGAGATCATGGCCCCGATGCGGATGCCACAGGCGCTGTAACGCTTGCTCACCGAGTCGAACAGCACGACATTGTCTTCGATGCCCTCCAGGTTCATGACGGAGAAGTGGGTGGTGCCGTCGTAGCAGAATTCCCGGTACACCTCATCGGCAAACAGAAAGAGGTCATGCTTTTTAACGATCTGCCGCAGCACCTCCAGCTCCTCCCGGGAGTACAGGTAGCCGGTGGGATTGTTGGGGTTGCAGATCAGGATGGCCTTGGTACGCGGGGTGATGGCCTTCTCAAACTCGGCAATGGGGGGCAGGGCGAATCCGGTCTCGATGGTGGAGATGATGGGGCGGACCCTGACCCCGGCGCTGATGGCAAAACCGTTGTAATTGGCATAGAAAGGCTCGGGCACGATGATCTCGTCCCCGGGGTTCAGGCAGGTCTGCACCGCAAACAGGATGGCCTCCGAGGCGCCCGCGCCCACGATGATGTCGTCGGGGGTGATGTGGATGCCGTGTTTTTCATAATACGCGCACATCTTCTGCCGGTAGGACAGGATGCCGGCCGAATGGCTGTACTCGATCACCTTGACGTCCAGCTTGTGCATGGCGTCGATCATGCTTTGGGGGGTGGGGATGTCGGGCTGCCCGATGTTCAGGTGGTACACCCGGGTCCCCCTTTTCTTGGCCTGATCGGCATAGGGAACCAGCTTGCGGATGGGCGATTCAGGCATCATCCGTCCTTTTTCGGAAATGTGTGGCATGGCAATGGTGTATAAAGGTTTTTATGTATTGGGTTTCTTGCTGCTTCTTATCGTCGGATGCGCCGGCAGCCTCCGGTACTCACTCCCCGGAAGGCACCACCTCTCCCCGGACGGTGATGCGCAGGTCTCTCTGCCAGGCGTTGGTATGGATGATCACGATGCGCTCGAACGGACCCAGCCGGCCGGTATCGTACCGGAAACCTACCCGGGCCTTGTCGCCCGGAGCCACCGGGCCGTCGGGCCATGCCGGGATCATCAGCCCGCAGGAGCTCCTGACCCGCGCGATCCGCAGGTCCGCCGCCCCCTCATTGGCAATGACAATGGTGCCCGTGGCCACCGGCCCCTGCACCACCTGCCCCAGATCAAACACCGCCTGCTCCGGCACGGCATAAGGGTAACGCGCACGGGCCTCCGGCGGATTCCCTTCCGGAGCAGGCCTGGCCACTGCCGCCAGGCTTGTCAGCAGGAACAGGATATGTACAATGCAGACCCGTAAACGCATACAAACAGTTTGCCTGCAAAATTAGGAAAGTTTTTCGATCGGGCCCGCCGGCCCCGCATGTTTAAGAACATAAAACCACCGGGCATCAGCCCAGCTTGCCGGCCAGGAACCTGCCGGTATGGCTTTCGGCGCAGGCCGCGAGCCCCTCCGGGCTGCCCTCGAAAACCAGCTGCCCGCCAGCCTCGCCCCCTTCGGGGCCCAGGTCGATCACCCAGTCGGCGCTCTTGATCACCTCCGGGTTGTGTTCGATCACCACCAGGGAATGGCCCTTGTCCAGCAGGGCACTGAAGGCCTCCAGCAGTTTGGAGATGTCGTGAAAATGCAGGCCCGTGGTCGGTTCGTCAAACACGAACAGGGTTTTGGCCGTGCTGCCGCCCCGGCCCAGGAAGGAGGCCAGCTTCACGCGCTGGGCCTCACCCCCGCTCAGGGTGCTGGACGGCTGCCCCAGGCGGATATAACCCAGTCCGACATCGGCCAGCGGCTGGATGCCCGCCGCAATCCGCCGGCAGATCGTCCCGCATTTTTCCTGCCCGGAAAAAAAAGCAATGGCATCATCCACGGTCATCTCCAGCACATCGCTGATGGTTTTGCCTTCGTAGCGCACGTCCAGGATCTCTTCCTTGAAACGGCTGCCCTTGCATTCCTCGCACACCAGGCTGATATCGGCCATGAACTGCATCTCGATCTCCACCTTGCCGTCTCCGTCGCATTCCGGGCAGCGCCCTCCCTCCACATTGAAGGAGAAGTAGCCCGGGGTGTAACCCCTGACCTTCGACAGGCTTTGTTCCGCAAACAGGGCGCGGATGTCGTCATAGGCTTTGAGGTAGGTGACCGGATTGGACCGGGACGACTTGCCGATGGGGTTCTGGTCGATGTACTCCACATCCTGCAAGGCCTGCAAATCCCCGTTCAGGGCATCGAAGCGGCCCGTGCGCTCCCCGTACCCCCCGTAATGCTTTTTCAGGGCGGGAAACAGGATGTTCCTGACCAGGGAAGTCTTTCCCGATCCGCTCACGCCCGTCACGGCCACCATCACGCCCAGGGGAATCTTCACGTCGAAGCCTTTGAGGTTGTGCTGGCGGGCGCCTTTGACCTCTATGTACTCCCGCCAGCTGCGCCGGACCGCCGGCGGATCGATACGCCTTTTGCCGCTCAGGTAGCCGGCCGTCAGGCTTTCCTTGCAGCCGGGCAGTTCCCCGAAGGGCCCCTGGAACAGAATCTGTCCCCCGTGGGTGCCGGCCAGGGGACCGATGTCGATGATCTGGTCGGCCGCCCGCATGATCTCTTCGTCGTGCTCCACCACGATGACCGTATTGCCCAGGTCGCGAAGCCGCCTGAGCACGCCGATCAGCCGGAGGGTGTCTCGCGGATGCAGTCCGATGCTGGGTTCATCCAGGATGTACATGGACCCGACCAGGGAGCTCCCCAGGGAGGTGGCCAGGTTGATGCGCTGCGATTCCCCGCCCGAGAGGGTCGAAGACAGGCGGTTGAGGGTCAGGTAACCCAGACCCACATCATCCAGGTATTCCAGGCGGTTGCCGATCTCCGTCAGCAGCCTCCTGGCCACTTCCTGCCGGTGGGAATCCAATGACAGGTTCCTGAAAAACGTCCGGAGGCGCGACACGGGCATCAGCACCAGCTCGGACAGGGACCGGCCGCCCACCTTCACATAGCCGGCATCCTTCCGGAGCCTCGTACCCTGGCATTCCGGGCAGACAGTCTTGCCCCGGTAGCGGGAAAGCATGACCCGGTATTGTATCTTGTAGGTGTTCTCCTCCACCATCCGGAAGAAATCGTCCAGCCCCTTGAAGTACTTGTTGCCGGTCCACAGGAGGGCTTTCTGCTCCTCGCTGAGCTGGTAGTAGGGTTTGTGTATGGGAAAGTCGAAACGCCAGGCTTGCTCCACCAGGCGGTCCTTCCACTTGCCCATTTTTTCCCCTTTCCAGCAGGCAATGGCCTCTTCGTAAATGCTCAAACCCTTGTTGGGCACCACCAGGTCCGGATCGATGCCGATGACGCTGCCGAAGCCTTCGCAGGCCTTGCAGGCCCCGTAGGGGTTGTTGAAGGTGAACAGGTTGACCGACGGCTCCTCGAAGGTCATGCCGTCCAGCTCGAAGCGGCTCGAAAAATGGGCGGCCTGGTCGCGCCCTCCTTCCCGGAACTGGATGAGGCACTCTCCCTCTCCTTCATAAAACGCCGTCTGAACGGAGTCGGCGATGCGGCCCGCCAGGTCCGGGTCGTCCCCGCCCGTGGAAAAACGGTCGATCACGATGGCGGGCTTTTTGCGGATGGTCACCTGTTCCAGGCCGGGGAGCACGTCTTCGATGCGCACCACATCATCGTGGAGCAACAGCCTGGAAAAGCCCTGCTGCATCAGCACCCTCAGCTGGTCCTCCAGGCTGCGACCGGTCTTCAGCCCCAGGGGAGCCAGCACCATGACCATCAGCCCGGGGGGCAGTCCCAGGCAGTAATCCACCACATCCGTCACCGTATGCCGCTTCACCAGGTTGCCCGATACCGGCGACAGGGTCTGGCCGATGCGGGCAAACAGCAGCTTCATGTAGTCGTATATTTCGGTGGAGGTGCCCACCGTGGACCGCGGGTTGCGGGTGTTGACCTTCTGCTCGATGGCGATGGCCGGAGAGATGCCCTTGATGTAGTCCACTTCCGGTTTGTTCATGCGGCCAAGGAACTGCCGGGCATAGGCGCTGAGGCTTTCCACGTACCTGCGCTGTCCCTCGGAATACAGGGTATCAAAGGCCAGGGACGACTTGCCGGAGCCAGAAAGCCCGGTAATCACCACGAGCCTGCGGCGCTCAATGGCCACGTCCACGTTTTTCAGGTTGTGGACCCTGGCGCCCTTGATCAGGATGTACCTTCCCGGATCCAGGGCATCTATGGGTACGGAAGTTTTCATGCAAGGTTAATCAACAGGCAAAAGTAGCAATTATCCCCGTGCCGGGTTTTTTTGAATTGGGGTTTTCTTTGTACATTGCACATCCGATTGCCAATTGATTGCCTGTCTCACATAAACCCACCGCATCATGATGAAGGAAAACCTTACAGAGTTCATTGAACAGAGCATACGCAATAACTGGAACATCCAATCCATGACAGACTACAAAGGGCAAAGCCTCCGTTATGCGGACGTGGGCGAGGCCATTGCCCGCCTGCACCTGCTTTTCGAAGGCTGCGGCCTGCTCCCCGGGCAAAAGGTGGCCATCGTCGGAAAGAACTCTGCCAGCTGGGGCGTCTCCTACCTGGCGGCCGTCACTTACGGTGCCGTGGCCGTACCCATTCTGCCGGACTTCAAGGCCAACGACATCCAGCACATCGTGAACCATTCCGAGTCGGCCCTGCTGTTTGTGGCCGACAACATATACGACAACCTCGATCCCAACAAGATGGCATCCCTCAAAGGGGTGTTCTCCCTGCAGAATTTCTCCTTGCTGAACCCCCTGGGGCAGAAAAAAACGGGACAGGCCGCGGGCAGCCTGGACAAGCTGTTTGAAGACAAATACCCGGAAGGATTCGGGCTGGACCATGTCCGCTACGCACGGGTGCCCAACGACAAGCTGGCCGTGCTCAGTTACACATCGGGAACCACCGGCTTCACCAAGGGGGTGATGATCCATCACAATAGCCTGGTATCCAATGTCGTGTATGCCAACAACAACATGCCGCTCAGCCCGGGCGATGCCATCGTGTCCTTCCTGCCCCTGGCACATACCTACGGCTGTGCCTTTGAATTCCTCTGGCCCTTCACCCTGGGCTGCCACATCACCTTCCTCACCAAGACTCCCTCGCCCCAAATCATCCTGCAGGCCTTCAAGGAGATCCGGCCAAGGCTGGTGCTGGCCGTTCCCCTGATCATCGAGAAGATCTACAAGAAACAGATCCTGCCTGCCATCGGCAAGCCGGCCGCCAAAATGCTGCTCAAAACCCCCCTGCTCAACAAGGTGGTTCACAAGAAGGTTTACCAGAAGCTGTTCAATGCCTTTGGGGGCAACTTTCATGAGATCGTCATCGGCGGAGCCGCGCTGAACAAGGAAGTGGAGGTTTTCCTGAACAAGATCCGCTTCCCCTACTCCATCGGCTACGGGATGACAGAGTGCGGGCCCCTGATCAGCTACGCCAACTGGGACAAGACCAGGCTGGGCTCGGCCGGCCGCATCGTGGACAATATGGAGGTCCGGATCGACAGCCCCGACCCCTACAACGAGGTGGGAGAGATCCTGGTGCGGGGCGAAAACGTCATGCTGGGCTATTACAAGAACGAGGAGGCCACACGGGCCGCCCTGGACGGGGAAGGATGGCTGCATACAGGCGATCTGGGGGTGATCGACAAGGACGGCTTCATCTACATCCGGGGCCGCAGCAAAAGCATGATCCTCGGACCCTCCGGGCAGAACATCTACCCCGAGGAGATCGAGGCCGTGCTCAACAACAAGCGGCTCATACAGGAATCGCTGGTGGTGGAAAAAAACGGGCTGCTTACCGCCATGGTCTACCCCGATTATGAGACAGTGGATAAGCTGGGGATGAGCGAAAAAGACCTTCACGACACCCTGGAACAATACAAAGGGGAGGTGAATGCGCTCCTGCCGGTCTATATGAACATCGCCCGCATCCGGATCGTGCCCGAGGAATTTGAAAAGACGCCCAAGAAGAGCATCAAGCGCTTTTTATACACCTTCGATAACTAAATGCAGGTTTTTGTCGTATAATTGAAAAAAACATTAATTTTGTAGCAAGCCTGCCTTGCGGCCATGTATCACCTTAAATATGGAGGACTGACTATAGGATAAAGCGATACTCTTGACAATCAACAAAAGGCCATTACAATGAATGACCGCAACAACAGCGATCAAGAGTTAATCCGTCAGTTCATCGCAGGCGACCACTCTTCTCTGGAACTATTGATTTCCAGACATCAACGCAAAATATTCTCCTATATCCTCCTCGTGGTGAAAGACAAGCACCTGGCCGAGGATGTATTTCAGGACACCTTCATCAAGGTGATCAATACCCTGCGCTCGGGGGCCTACAACGAGGAGGGCAAGTTCCTCCCCTGGGTCATGCGCATCGCACACAATTTGATCATCGATTATTTCAGGAAGTCAAAACGCATGCCCACCGTGGAAAACAGCGAAGAATACGACCTGTTCGAGACCCTGAACCTGTTCGAAGACACGATCGAAGACAAGCTCATCATCGCCCAGATCCACCAGGACGTGAAACATCTGGTCGAGTTTTTGCCCGAAGAGCAGAAAGAGGTGCTGAAAATGAGGCATTATATGGACATGAGTTTCAAGGAGATCGCCGAAAAAACCGACGTAAGCATCAACACGGCCCTGGGACGCATGCGTTACGCCCTGATCAACCTGCGCAAGCTCATCAGGGAAAAGGACATCATCCTGACCCGTTAAAAATCATGTGACTTCCGACCCGTTTTGTGTTACCTTTGCGGGACAGAACGGGCCCCTCCACGCCCCAACCCTTCTTCCCGGATGATCGTCAAGGAGCATGCTTCCCTGAAAGATTGCCATACATTTGGCATCCAGGCATCGGCCCGGTTTCTGGCCGACATCCACTCCCTGGAGGATTTGCAGCACATCCTGTCCGACCCGCGTTTTGACGGAGTGCCCCGGCTGGTTCTCGGTGGGGGATCCAACGTGCTCTTTACCGGGGACTATCCCGGGATCGTCCTGCGCATCTGCCTTCAGGGCATTGAGGTGGTTCTGGAAAGCCAGAGAGAGGTGCTGGTGAAGGCTGCGGCCGGGGAGGACTGGGACGGGTTGGTGGCCCATTGCGTGGAAAGGGGCTGGGGCGGACTCGAAAACCTGTCCCTCATTCCCGGCAGGGTGGGCGCCGGCCCGATGCAGAACATCGGGGCCTACGGGGTGGAGTTAAAGGATGTGTTCTACTCCCTGGAGGCCTATGAGACAGACACGGGCCGCGTGCGCACCTTCGGGCCGGCGGACTGCCGCTTCGGCTACCGCACGAGCCTGTTCAAGCAGGAAGGCAGGGGACACTACATCATCCTGGGAGTCACTTTCCGGCTTGGCAAGGCCCCGCACAGGCTGCATACCGACTACGGGGCACTGCGGGAGGAGCTGCAAAGAATAGGAGCCGAAAACCCGGACATCCGGCAGCTGCGCCAGGCCGTGATCCGCATCCGGCAAAGCAAACTGCCGGATCCGGACGTGCTGGGCAATGCAGGCAGCTTTTTCAAAAACCCGGTGGTCTCCCTGCAACACTGCCGGCAACTGCAGCAGGACCATCCCGGCATGCCGGCCTATCCCGACCCGGATGGCATGAAACTGGCCGCCGGCTGGCTCATCGAGAAGGCCGGATGGAAAGGCTTCCGGAAGCAGGGAGCGGGCGTGCATGCGCAACAGGCCCTCGTGCTGGTCAACTACGGAGGCGCCAGGGGATCCGACATCACCGCCCTGGCTGCACGCATTCAGGCCTCGGTCGAGGACCTCTTCGGCCTGCGGCTGGAACCCGAAGTAAATATCATCTGACACAATGCCCGTCATACCATGGGAAACAACCTGAATGAACCCACCCTCCTGAACAGGATCGAAAGAGCGGGCGCCCTGGTGGCCGGCCTGCTGCTGCTGTACCGCATCCTGTTCGGGACCGGCCTGGACTTCTTCCTGCTGAATGCCTTCACCCTGCTGGCCGTCTTTTATCTTTGGTTCGGCTTTTTCCTGTTCAACAGGGCCCGTCCGCTTGAGCTGACGGACAGGCGGAGAAGGGCGCGGTTCGACCGCTTCCGGGTCGCCTCCAGCATTGTCATGGGACTGGTCTACTCGGTTTGCCTGATATCCATCCTCTACGCTGTTTTTTTCTACCCCCGCATGCAGTTCATGCTGGGGTTCTCATTTTTCCTGCTCGGTACGGGCACCGCTTTGACAGGGGTGTACCACAGGCTGAACCGGGAAAAGGGAGCCTACCTGCGGCAGTTTTACCGCAGGACGGCCATCCTGGCCCTTTTCATAGGAGCCATCCTGCTGATCCCGGTGGAGAAAAGGCTGGAAGTGCTTTACAGGCAACACCCCGGCTTCGTGGAAGCCTATAAGGGGTTCCAGCAGGAACCCGAATCCCCCGAGGCGCTTGAAAGGCTGCGCTACGAGCGCAGCAAGTTTCGCTAGGCCCCGCCGGAACGGAACCCTTCAAGCACCTGGTTTACCTGCTCATCCAACTGATCCCGCACCCGGCCGAAGGATTCCCTGTCCTGCAGGGCACCCCTGACACCCACGTAGAATTTTATCTTGGGCTCGGTGCCCGAGGGCCGCATGGTGACTTTCGTACCGTCTTCCAGAAAGAATTGCAGCACATTGGCAGGAGGAAATGCAAGGTCCCTGACGCCCCCCGTACGAAGGTCCTTCTCTTCCAGGCCCAGGTAGTCCAGCATGCGCACCACCTGGCGGCCGGCCATAAGCGCCGGTGGGTTGTCGCGGTAACGGTCCATCATGGCCTGGATCTCTTCCAGGCCGGCCTTGCCCTTGCGGGTCACCGACAACAGGCGTTCATGATAGAACCCGAACCGCATGTATACCTCGGCCAGCAGATCCAACATGCTTTTCCCACGGTCCCTGGCCCAGGCCGCGGCCTCTGCCACGATGCAGCAGCTGATGATGGCATCCTTGTCGCGGATGTAGTCTCCGACCAGGTAGCCGTAACTCTCCTCCCCCCCCGCAATGAAAGTCTTCTCACCCTCCAGCCGGCCGATCAGCTCGCCGATGTATTTGAAACCGGTCAGCACGTCATAACAGGCCACCCCGTAATGCCCGGCCATCTCCTTCAGCAGCTCGGTGGTCACGATGGTCTTCACCAGGTATTCCTTGCCCGTAATCTGTCCCCGGGCCTTCCATTGTTCCAGAAGGTAATAGATCATCAGGGTGGCGGTCTGGTTGCCGTTGAGCAGGACATAGCCGCCCTGCCCGTCCGGCACGGCCACCCCGACCCGGTCGCCGTCGGGGTCGGTCGCCATGACCAGCTCTGCATTGGTATCGCGCGCCCTGTCCAGGGCCATTCTCAGGGCCGCCGCCTCCTCGGGGTTGGGGGAGGTCACGGTGGGGAAGTCCCCGCTGACCACCTCCTGTTCGGGGACCCTGATCACGTTCCTGAAACCGAAGGCCGCCAGGGCGGCCGGTGCCAGGTGTACCGCAGAGCCATGGATGGGGGAAAAGACGATGGGCATGTCCCCCTGGCGGGCAATCACGCCCTGCCCCATGGAATGACCCCTCAGGGTATCAATGTAGTGGGCGTCAAACTCCTGCCCAACCAGTTCCACCAGGTCGTCCACCCTGTCAAACCGTATCTTGTCCAGCTGCCGGATCTTCTGCACCTCCCGGATGATGTTCTCGTCATGGGGCGGCACAACCTGCCCCCCGTCCTCCCAGAATACCTTGTAGCCGTTGTACTCCTTCGGGTTGTGGGAGGCCGTGATGACGATCCCGGCCTGGCAGCCGAAATGGCGGACAGCAAAGGAGAGGACCGGGATGGGGCGCAGCCGGTCGAAGAGGAAGACCTTGATCCCGTTGGCCGAGAGGATCCCGGCGGCGACGCCGGCGAAGAAATCGCTCCGGTGGCGGCTGTCATAGGCGATGGCCACGGCGGGCTGCTCCTCATCGGGAAAGCATTGCAACAGGTAGTTGGCCAGCCCCTGGGTCGCCATGCCCACGGTGTACTTGTTCATGCGGTTGGTGCCCACACCCATGATGCCCCGGAGGCCCCCGGTGCCAAACTCCAGGTCGCGGTAAAAGGCTTCCGTCAAGCCCGCCGGATCACCTTCCATCAGCTGGCGGACCCCGGCCTTGGTTTCTTCATCGTAATTGTCCTCGAGCCACCTTCGGGCCCTCCTGATGACTTCCGGATCGGACTTTTCCATGTCAACGAAGTTTATATTTGAAAATGAGCAGAATGCAGAACAGTCGGAAGGGAAAGATTTTCCCGTAGCCCAGCCAGGCCAGGCCTTCCCCCATTCAAAGTTAACGGGTTTTTTGAAAAACACCGTCAGAAATCAGTTGGCCCCGGGGGAATGAGGCAAATTGTTTGTATTTTTAAGGGAATCAAAACATGGAAGTCCTCCTCGTATTTGTCATCCTGGCCACCGCACTCATCCTGTTCTTCTCGGGATGGGTGAAAATGGATGTGGTGGCCCTGTTGGTCATGGGGTCCCTTGCCGTTACCGGGCTGTTATCACCCGCGGAAGCCCTCAGTGGTTTCAGCAACCCGGCGGTGATCACGGTCTGGGCCATGTTCATACTCAGCGCCGCCCTGTACCAGACCGGGGTGGCCCGGATCCTGGGCAAGAACGTGCTGCGGCTGGCAGGCACCGGCGAGGTGGGGCTGGTGATCACCATCATGCTGTCGGCGGCCTTCCTGTCGGCTTTCATGAACAACATCGGGGTGGCCGCCCTGATGCTGCCGGTGGTCATGGACATTGCCCGTTCCACCGGAACGCCGCCTTCCAGGCTGCTCATCCCCCTGGTGTTCGCATGCCATCTTGGCGGATTGATTACCCTCATCGGAACGCCACCCAACCTTCTGATTAGCAACGCACTGGAAAACGACGGACTCCGCGGGTTTGAGCTGTTCGATTTTTCCCCTCTTGGATTGGGTGCCACCATCGCCGGGATCGTATTCATCAGCCTGATTGGCAGACACTTTCTGCCCAAGCGAGGCAGCATCCGCGACCGGGCGGCCGACCAGAGGGAGACGCTGGAGGCTTCCTACGCCCTTGAGGAGCGAACCTTTTTAATCCGGATCCGCCCGGGGTCCGAACTCACCGGCAAAACCCTGACAGAGACCCGCCTGCGTGCCGCCCTGGGCATCAACGTCCTGTCAGTCAAGCGGCATGGCGGGGGCACCGTCATGGACCCGGGTCCGGACACCCTGCTGCGCGACAACGACACCCTTTTTGTCCAGGGCCGGGAAGAAGCCCTGCGGTCCCTGAGCGAATGGAAAGTGTTCCTGCCCCACCAAAGCGGGCTCGAACCCCGCAGGCTGCTCCGGGAGGCACGGGGCTTTTTCGAGGTTGAGCTTTCGGCAGACTCCGGCCTGACCGGCAAGGACCTGCGCCATAAAGATCTTATCAAGGCCTTGAAAATGAATGTCCTGGCCATACGGCAGGAAGAAAAGATCCTGCGTCTCCCGTTCCAGGGCATCCGAATTGAGCCCGGAGACAGACTGCTGGTACAGGGTCCGGAGTCTGCGCTGTCCAGGCTGGAAGAGAAGGGCAGCCTCTCCTACAGGCAACCGGTGTCGTACGATGCGTTGAGCCGGACCTACCAGCTGCAGGACGAGCTGTTCATCATGGAGATCCAGGGCGACTCCGAGCTGTTCGGCAAGGCCTCGGAGGAGACCCAGCTGGGCAGTGCCTTCGGGCTCAGCGTGCTGGGCATCAAACGGGAAGGAAAGGAGCTGTACCTGCCCGGGCACGGAGAACCTTTTCACAGGGGAGACCGCCTGCTGGTGCAGGGAAACATCGGGGACCTTGGATTGCTGCGCGGTCTCATGGGGCTGGAGATCCTGCCTGAAGAGGCCCCGGGAACGCAAAGCCTGGAGGGACAGGATACGGACATGGCGGAAGTGGTCCTGGCTCCCCGCTCCCTGCTGGCAGGAAAGACCCTGGAGGAAATCAACTTCCGCAAGAAGTTTGGGTTGACTGTCCTGGCCATCTGGCGGGAGGGCCGTGCCTACCGGACCAACCTGCACAACTATCCGCTGCGATTCGGTGAAGCCCTGCTGGTTTATGGAAAGCGGCAAAAGATCGAGATGCTGAGCGGGGAATCCGATTTGATCTTGCTCACCGAAACAAGCCAGCCCGTGTACCGCACCGGAAAGGCACTGACGGCCGCATTGATCATGGCGGCGTTGCTCCTGCCCGTCCTTCTGGGCCTGATCCCTATTGCCATTTCCGCCGTGATCGGGGTGGCCGGAATGGTACTGACCGGTTGCCTCAGGATGGAGGAGGCTTACCGGGCCATCTCATGGCGTTCCGTGTTCCTGATTGCGGGCATGCTGCCAATGGGTATGGCCATGCAGCAAACAGGGGCCGCCGCCCTGCTGGCCCGGGGAGTGGTCGACCTGTTGGGGGGATTTGGCCCCTGGGCGATCATTGCCGGATTGTACGTAGTGACCAGCCTGGGAACCCTGGCGATCCCGCCGGCCGCCATGGTGGTCATCATGTCGCCCGTGGCACTGCAAACAGCGGAAACCTTTCAAATGTCGCCCCACAGCATCATGATGGCCATCGCCATGGCAGCTTCCGCCAGCTTCCTCAGTCCGGTGTCCCACCCGGCCAACCTCCTGGTGATGGGACCCGGCGGGTATCGATTCACAGACTACCTGAAAACCGGATTCCCCCTGGCCCTGATCGTGATGGCGGTGGTTCTGCTGCTTCTGCCCGTCTTCTGGCCTTTTTCAGGCTGAAGCATAAAAAAACTGCCTCCCACCGTGGTGGAAGGCAGCCTTGCTGGTGCCCGGAACAGGACTCGAACCTGCACGTTGTTACCAACACTAGTCCCTGAAACTAGCGCGTCTACCAATTTCGCCATCCGGGCGGCGGGGTACAAAAGTACTAAAAAAAGAACGATGCGGACAAACTTTTTCGCAGGCCTGAAAAAAAACGGCCCGCTGCGGCCATCGCCATTGGTGCCCAGGACAAGACTCGAACTTGCACGGCCTTGCGGCCACTACCCCCTCAAAGTAGCGTGTCTACCAATTTCACCACCTGGGCAAAAGGTTTGGCAAAAGTACTAAATTTCTTTTTTACTTTTACAAAAAAAAGTTACCCAACCAGGCCGTAAGCCACGCCAGGTGCGCAATCGGTTCACGGCCAAACCACACGGGCCCATGAACGAATCCCAGAATACCGACCTGGTCCGGTCCCGGCCAGTCATTGAACTGCTGACGGTGGCCAACGAATATTGCCTGTTTTTTGAAAAGGCCGACCAATACAGCCGGGAGGACATCCTGGATTATTTCCGGAAAATCGCCCCTTTATTGTACCTCAAGGGAAGTATGATCCCGGAGGTTGTCCCATCCGACGAAAGCCTGAGCGAGCGGTTTGTCAACGAGGAACAATGGGAGGCGGTCTTCAAGACCCTGCGCGGGAAGTTCGGGGAGGTGGACGTTTTCTACCACCTGGACCCTAACGGGGACAGCGTGGAAGCCAGCCTGGCCGATCAGATGGCCGATGTGTACCAGGACCTGAAGGATTTCGTCATGCTGTACCAGAAAGCACCCGCACGGGAGAATGCCCTGGCGGAGGTCCGTGCCTTGTTTGCCCACCGCTGGGGAATTCGCCTGCTGCATGCGGGAACGGCCTGCCACCGGCTCGTGTTCCGGGAGGAGGCCGGTCCGGACCCCTATGAAGACCTGGATACACAGCCTTTCTAACAAAACCGGGCCGCGCTTGTTATATTTTCGTACAGGAAAGTCCGCAAAAAACCCCTTAAAGTGCCAACGCCCTTACCATGAGATGGAACCCGCATACCTTCCTCCTTTTTGCCTGGATCCTGCCGGCAGTCCTGCCCGCAGCCACAGCGCATGCAAACCAGGGATACCAAATCGAAGTACAGATCAGGGGGCTGGAGAACGAGGCCTGCTTCCTGGCCTACCATTACGGAGAACGGCAATTCATAAGGGACACTGTCCAGGCCGATGCCCGGGGCCGGATGGTGTTTCAGAATGACCAACGGCTCGACCCGGGCATGTACATCATCGTTCTGCCCGATCAAAGGTATTTTGAACTCCTGGTCGATCACAACCAGCATTTTTCCCTGCAGACGACCCTGGAGAACCCGACACAGGATCTGGTGTTCACAAATTCCCCCGATAACGAGGCTTTCTACGATTACCTGAGGTTGCTCAACCAGGTCCGCCCCCGTCTGCAGTCCCTGCAGCAGCAGGCCGGGCAGGCATCCGGTGGCAGCGAACAGCGGGAGGAACTGCAGCGCCAGATCGACGCCCTGAACGAAAGGATCCGCCAGGCTCAGGACGGCTACATGTCCCGGTTTCCCGACGGCTTGTTCTCGGTCATTCTCAGGGCACAGCGCGATCCGGAAGTTCCCGAAGCCTACCGGGAAGACGGCAGGGACCAGGACCAGCAGCTGATGTATCAGTTTTATAAGGACAATTACTGGAGCCATGTGGATTTTTCGGACGACCGCCTGTTGCGGACTCCCGTGTTCCACTCGATGCTCCGCAGGTATTTCGGGGAGGTCCTCATCCAGATTCCCGACACCATCATCAAGTACGGGGACCGTCTGATCGATAAAAGCCGGGGGCACCGGGACGTGTTCCGCTATGCCGTTTGGTTCCTGACCAATTTCACGGAACGGTCTCCCATCATGGGCATGGATGCCGCCTTCGTGCACATGGCGGATACATACTATGCCAGCGGGGAGGCTTTCTGGATGGAGGAGGACGCCAGGCGCCGCATTGCCGAGCGGGCCGACCGCATCCGTCCCCTGATGGTGGGCCAGAAAGCCCCGGAACTCAGGCTGTTCACCCCCGAAGGATCCGTGCGTTCGCTCCACGGGCTGGATGCGGAGTACGTGGTCATCTACTTCTGGGAGTCCGAATGCACCCACTGTCAGAGGGAAACCCCTGTTCTACAGGAACTGTACAGGCAGTACAGGGATGCCGGGCTGGAGGTGTATGCCGTGAATACCGAGGTGGAGGCCGCCAGGTGGACCCGGGCCATCGACCGTTACGGCCTCGAATGGATCAACGTGAACGATGCAGTCAACCGCACGGGATTTCGCGACACCTACGATATTTATGCCATCCCCATGGTCTATTTTCTGGACCGCGACAAGCGCATCCTGGCCAAGGGCATCTCGGCAGAACAACTCCGGGGCTTCCTGCAGGAGACCCTGGGAAACCCATAGAACGCTCAAAGGCAGCTTACTGATGCGACTCCCTCAGCAGGTCGTTGACCGTCTTGACGGGGTTGAAGGTGCTTAGCGGCACCTCCGCAAATACGGTGGTCCAGTCCGCCATGGCCCCGTTCCACAGGCCGGGGAGTTCCAGTGCCTGTAAGGTCCTCCCGTCCATGGATTTTTTGCTGATAAAACCGGTATCCGGATCCACATGGTTGCGCAGATCGAACCGCTGTCCCCGGTGGTCACGGACCGCACAGACCAGGTCGACCGGGTTGAAGTGGGTGGATTGGCTGAAGACGGCGGACTGGCCTGCATCCTCCAGGTTCACCTGGGCCGACTCGACGACCTGCAGGGATGCCGTGCCGGTTTCCCGGTTCTTCACCCAGAACGGGCCTCCGCCGGGTTCGCCCTGGTTTCTGACCATGCCGCAGACCCGGACGGGACGGTGAAGCCATCGCTGCAAAGCCCGGGATCCTTCTGCAGCATCTTCGGGAAACAAAGCAGGGTCCAGGAACAAGCGCTCTGTCGCAAAAGCCACCGCCTCGCGGTAGGCACCGGCGGGAAGGGGACCCTCCTCCAGGCGCTTCATCCAGTCGGCGATCCGGGTGGTCAGCTCCAGCAACAACCCGCCCAGGGCCTTTTTGTACAACACGGTGGGCTCCCTGAGGTGATCCGGGACCACGTTGTCGATGTTCTTGACAAAGAAGATGTCCCCGTCCAGCTCGTTCAGGTTTTCAATCAAAGCCCCATGGCCTCCGGGCCGGAACACCAGAGATCCGTCGAGGGCGCGGAAGGGTTTTCCGTCCAGATCCGCCGCCACCGTATCGGTGGACGGCTTTTGCAGGGAGAAATCGACCTGTAACGCCACCCCGTACTCCTTTTCATAGCCGCCACGCACCTTCTCCAGCAAGGCCCTGAACCCATCCAGGTGTTCGGGAGAAACCGTGAAGTGGATGCAGACGCGGCCATTCCCATCGGCGGCGTAACGGGCCCCTTCCACCAGGTGCTCTTCAAAGGGTGTCCGGGAGCCTTCCCCATAAGAGTGAAAGGCCAGCAGCCCCTTGGGCAGGGAAGCATAGTCCAGCCCGTGGTCATAGAGTATGAAATCCAGCAGGGGCAGGTAATTTCCATCATCAAGCAGGTGCCCGGCATCCAGGTCCTCCCGGAACATGGCCAGGGAGAGATCCTCCCAGAAGGCAAAGCGGCGCAACCCCCCGAAGAAAGCCGCCGCGGCCGGGTCCGAAGAGAACAGCTCCCTGATCCCGGTTCCGGCAGCCAGTTTGTCGCGCCAGGTATAAAGGTCCCTGAACATCCTGGTCGCGGCCCCGCTGGCCGGCACGAATTTCACCACGCGAAGGCCCGGGGCGTCTTTCTCATAGGCCACGGAATACCGCCGCACCTGCTCCTGATCCATACGCAGGATGCCGTCCCCCACGGTGGCGGGGCGGTCCAGCAGGGCCGGAGAAAAGCCTTCCCGGAAGCAGCCGATCTGCTGTTTCACCTTGTCGGGCGCAATGCCCTTCTGTTGCATCTGACTGAGGTCTTTCTCTGTGAACATCTGGTGTCGCTCGTTGGTGGTTGAACAGGATAAACTTACAAAGAAAAAAGAAAACCTTCATGGCACAAACGGCTTAAATAACTGGGTTTTTTATCCTATTTTTGAAAAACGAACCAAGCCAAGACCCCGTTTTATGCAAAAAAGAATATTCGTCGGACTGGCCCTGCTGGCGCTGATGCTGCCAGCCTGCAAGCAACAGGCCGTTATGACCAGCTTCGATGTGAAAAGGGTGCCGCACCGCACCACCGCGGAGGGTTTCCACTACTTCCTGCCCCGGACGGTGATCGCCGTGGATGTGGCCGTCACACGCACCCACCACCAGCCCGGCCCGTTTGCACAATACGCCGAGCGTTTTCTCGGTCTGGAGAATACCATCAGCAGTCCTGCGGTCGACTACCGCATCGCCAACCTGACCATCAACAGTTTCGCCGAACCGGACCCTGATCAACTGTATTTCGTGTCGTTCGACCCCGGGGATGAGGCCCTGTACCTGACCCTGAGCGAGGCCGGCATGCTGCTGGGCGTGAACCGGCCCCTGGCAGACTCCGAGTCGGTCAGGCAGCCCGGGGACACCAAGGAGTACGGGACCTTCGGGACGGAGGCCACATTCAACTACTTCATCGACCTGAACCTGCAGGAGCGCATCGACACCATCCTGGAACGGGTCCGGGTGGATACCATGACGATCGAAAGGCAGACCCTCCGCCGGAGCTGGGTGGAGAAGAGCAGTGAGGTCCGGGCCCGGGAAGTGGCCGACCACATCCTGCGCATACGGGACAAGAAGTTTGACCTGATCACCGGTTTCGCGGAGATCCCCTATTCCCGGGAAGCCCTGGAGTACATGTACAAGGAGATGAACCGCAAGGAAAATGATTACCTGGCCCTGTTTACCGGGATCTCTTCCTCCGAAACCATCCGGTACCGCTATACCTTCGTTCCCGACCCGGACCGCGGCCCGGGACCGTGGACCCTCTTCCATTTTTCTGCGAGGGAAGGGGTCCTGGCGGAACCCAGGCCCGGCAGCATCCCGGTCAGCGTGGAAGCCACCAGAAACACGACCCAAAATCCCTTCACCACCCTGGCCCAGCGCCTGCCGGCATCCCGGTCGGAGCAGACAGGTTTTTACTACCGCATCCCGCAGCACAGCACCATCCTGCTGCGCGAAGGGGATGTGCTGAGGGCAGAGGCCCGCATGCTGGTCAACCAGTTCGGGGTGGTCACCTGGATGCCGCCCCATGAGATGGAGATCGAATTCTATCCCAATACCGGGTCCATCAAATCTGTCGGCCGGCTCAGAAACGAACCATAAATTTTTTTTCAATGCATTATTTTATCATTACCGGTGCCAGCAAAGGACTCGGGGAAGGCATCGCCATCGAACTGCTTCAGGAGGGGCACCACCTGCTTTGCATTGCACGGAGTGAAAGTGACAGGCTCCGGAGTCTGGCGGCCGCCAGGAATGTGCCGCTCAGCTTCTTTCCGTTCGACCTGGCCAAGGTGCGGGACATCCCCGCCCTGTGCCGTCAATTGTTCGAAGTCATCGACACAGAAATGGCCCGGGGCATATACCTGGTCAACAATGCGGGGGTCATTCACCCGGTGGGCCGGGTGGAGGACTGCCCTCCGGAGGAGGTCGCCCACCACCTGCAGGTGAACCTGGTGGCCCCCATGCTGCTCTCGGCAGAATTCATCCGCCACACCCGGAACCTGCCCGTGAGGAAACGCATCCTGAACATTTCCTCCGGGGCGGCCACCTTTCCCTATAATGGCTGGAGCAGCTATTGCACCGGCAAGGCAGGCATGGACATGTTCACCCGCTGCATCGGGACCGAACAGGAGGATGCCGGCCACCCGGTCGAATGCATGGGGGTGGCCCCCGGCATCATCGACACGGAGATGCAGGCCGCCATCCGCGCCACCCGCCCGGAACAGTTCGTGCACCGCCAGAAGTTCATCGGCTACAAGGAGGAAGGCAAGCTGATCCCTCCCACCCTGGCAGGGAAGCGGCTTGCCCGGCTGTTGCTGTCCGACGATGAATTCAAAGCCGGGGAAATCACCGACATCCGAGACGCTTATTAGCATGGAAAAAATCGACATCCACGAATTCGAATACCAGCTGCACATCCGGTCCCTGCGCATGGAGGACTTTGAACAGCTCGTATCCATGCAGAAGATCTGCTTTCCGGGCATGCAGGTCTGGACCCGTGAAAACATCGAGAACCAGTTGTCACGCTTTCCGGAGGGACAGATCGTGGTGGAGATCGACGACAGGCTGGTGGCCTCCTCCGGCAGCCTGGTCATTGACTCGGAAGACTTCGACATGAACATGAGCTGGGACGAGGTCTGTGACCACGGCAACATCGGGACGCACGACCCGGAAGGGGACACCCTGTACGGCATGGAGATCATGGTCCACCCGGAATTCCGCGGCATGAAGCTGGCCACCCGGCTTTACGAGGCCCGCAAAGAGCTGGTGCGCCGGCTCAACCTCCGACGGATCGTCATCGGGGGCCGGTTGCCTGGCTACCGCAACTACCACGATAAGATGGGCATCAGCCAATATGTGGACAGGGTCACCAGCCGGGCCATCTTCGACCCGGTGCTCACCCCCCAGCTTTCCAACGGCTTTTCCCTGAAAAAGATCATCCGCCAGTACCTGGACGATGATAATGAGTCGGCCGGCTATGCCACCTACCTGGAATGGACGAATTTCGATTACAAGGAAGAAAAGGAGCGGCAGTTCCTGGCCGCTGCCCCGGTGAGGATCTGCGTGGTGCAGTACCAGATGCGACCGATCAAGGGCTTTGAAGAATTCGCCATCCAGTGCGAGTACTTTGTGGATGTGGCCTCCGGCTACAAGAGCGATTTCGTGCTGTTTCCCGAGATGTTTACCCTGCAGCTCCTGTCCCTCTTCCCCAAGGAGGAGCCGGGAACGGCCGCGCGAAAGATCGGGGAATTCACGGAACAATACCTGGAGCTTTTCAGTGAACTGGCCATCAAGTACAACATCAACATCGTGGCAGGTTCCCATTTTACCCCGGAAGGCGACAACCTGTACAACATCGCCTACCTGTTCAAGCGCAACGGGGAGATCGGCAAGCAGTACAAGCTGCACATCACCCCCAATGAAAAGAAATGGTGGGGGGTACAGCCGGGGAACGCCATCGAGGTCTTCGAGACCGACAAGGGCAGAATATCCATCCTGATATGCTATGACATCGAGTTTCCGGAGCTCGCCAGGATCGCGGTGGAACGTGGCACCCGCCTGATCTTTGTGCCCTTCTGCACGGACGACAGGCAGGGTTACCTCAGGGTGCGCTACTGCGCCCAGGCGCGCTGCGTGGAAAACCAGATCTTCGTGGCCATTGCCGGCACGGTCGGCAACCTGCCCCAGGTCGACAACATGGACATTCAGTATGCCCAGTCGGGCATTTTCACCCCGTCAGACTTCTCCTTTGCCCGGGATGCCATCGCAGGGGAATGCACCCCCAATGTGGAGACGGTCATCATCAACGACATCGACCTGGAGCTGCTCAAGCGGCACCGCAACCGGGGCACGGTCACCAACTGGAACGACCGCCGCACCGACCTCTACCGCATCGTGGCCCTGGACGAAAACCCCGGCATACACCAGGAGGATTGACGGCGGGGACCGCGCCGCGTGGTAAAGAGCTCAGAGATCACAGATCAGAAAGGGAAATTCCCCGCACAGGGCCCTGGCCGCTTCGTGGTGGTATCCGGCCGCTTCCGTCTGCCCCGAATCCCTCAGGGCATCGCCCTTCTGCAGGTGCCGGTTCACAATCATCTGCAACAGCAGCATCGCCTCACTGCGGTCCGGCAGGTACTGCATCCAGGCCTGCTGGTAATCCATTGCGCTGCGTACATAAGTGAGGCAGTAGTCCAGGTTGTCGTTGCGGAAGGCCCTGTGGGAGACCGTCATGAAGGACTGGAACATGCCCCGGTGGGCCTCCCTCAGCAGGACGTCCAGCGCAGGCGGACAGGGATACCAGCCTGCGGCCGTCCCGCAGAACCGCTCCACCTCACCCAGTATGTCCAGCCCCTCCAGAAAGCGGCCATCGGCCAGGGCCTCCCTCGCCTGGGAAAACAGGGAGTCCAGGACGAGACCCGAAAGGTCCCTGGTCTTCCCCAGCCAGCCGCCCACCGGGTGGTGCCTGCCCAGCATATCCCCCAGCCTCCTCAAGGCTTCCCGGTGGTGAAGCTGTTCGTGCTCCAGGGCCGCCAGGCCGAGGTTGGCCCCGGAATGAAACGGGTTGTAGACCAGGGCGGCCCTGAAGTGTTGCTCCGCCAGGCCAGGCAGGGTATCACTCAATGCCTGGCGACCCGCGGCATGGTACAGGCTGTCGATCCCGGCAATCCCCTGGTTGAAACGCAGGCGAAGTGTCCCAGCCAGAGCGGACAGCCGCTGCCGCCATGGCAGCAAGTCCTCCGGGTCGCTGCCCCGGATGCCCTCCGCCTTCAGGAAGGCGGCCTGGTCGAAGCGGGCCAGCAGTTGCTCGGCTTCACAAAGGAGGAACTCATCCAGCAGGAGCCGGTCCGGGTCCCCGGGCGACAGGCCGGAAAGGATGGAGTCCGCCCGGCCAAGCAGTTCACCTCCCCCGTAGTATGTCTCCAGGATCTGAAACCAGTTGTCGAAACGTGCACGGGCCCCATCCGAATAATAGAAGGTCAATGGTCCCGGCTCCACCCTGACAGGGCCCTCCCCGCAAGAACGACCCAGGGGGAGGATCAGCAGCACCTGGCCCTCCCCTTCCAGTTTCATGGGGGAACGGGATACCTTTGCCAGGGGATTCCATTGCGCATCGTAGACCCCCAGCTGGAATGACAAAAGGTCGGGCACCAGTACCTCTGCCAGGCTGAAATCCCCGTAACGGGAATCTCCCGAAACCCCGGTCCTGCCCAGGGACAGCTCCAGGATGCAGCCCCCGCCCTGTCGGGAGGGCATCAGCCGGTAATAGAGATTCCCGAAGACCGACCAGGTGGTGACCACCCTCAGCTTGCCGCTGCCTTCTGCAATCTTTTGCAGGAAATGGTTCACGTGCCGCCCGGCCTCCCCGGGGTAAGGCGTGAAGGAATACACCTGCCTGAACGGAATGGTATCCCGCAGGGGTTCCTTTTCCGTTGCAGAAAGAAACAAGGGTACCGCAACAAACAGGAGCGCAGAGAAAAAGCCCGCAAACCGGGATGGAATTCGTTGCATGGCGCAAAGGTAGCATTTTATAAAAATGGATGCCCGGGACGCTCATTGTACAAAACAATTAACTTTGCAAAAAACCAGAAGACCAGGTATGCTGATCAAAATGTATCCCGAAAACCCCAATGCCCGTTTCATCCAGATGGTTGTCGGATGTTTGCGCCAGGGAGGGGTCATCATCTACCCCACCGACACCGTATATGCCATAGGTTGTGACATCCACCAGCCCAGGGCGGTGGAACGGGTGGCCCTGATCAAGGGCATTCGCCCGGAAAAAGCCAATTTCTCCCTGATCTGTGAGGACCTGCAACACATATCCGACCTGACCCGGCCATTCAGTACCAGCGTGTACAAGGCCATGAAGAAGGGACTCCCCGGGCCCTTTACCTTCATCCTCAATGCCAATGCCCGTGTCCCCAAGTTGTTTCAGAGCAGGAAAAAAACCGTCGGCATCCGGGTCCCCGACAACAACATCGCGCGGGAGATTGTCCGGGAGCTGGGCAACCCGATCATTTCCACCTCGGTATACGACGACGACGAGATCCTGGAGTACACCACCGATCCGGAACTGATCCATGAAAAATATGAGAACCTGGTGGATATGGTGATCGACGGCGGTTTTGGAGACAACCAGGCCTCCACGGTCATCGACTGCACCACCGATGAACTGTTGCTGGTCCGGCAGGGGAAGGGCCAGCTGGAAGACATCCTCTGATTGACAGGCCCACAAAAAAGCCATCGCGCCATGCGGGTTAAAAACATTTATGCGGACACGGGGCGGCCACAGGATCCCGGCAGGGAATACACGGAGGACCTGCTGGCGGTTCAGGACCTGCGCATCGAACGCATCATCAGCCGGGGCCATGTCTCTCCCCCGGACTTCTGGTACGAACAGCAAACCAACGAATGGGTGCTTGTGGCCCGTGGGAGGGCCAGCCTGGAGTTTGAGGGCGGGCGCATGGTGCATCTTGCGGAAGGGGACTGTCTCTTTTTGCCGGCAGGGATGAAACACCGCGTCACCTATACCAGCAAGAACCCGGAATGTACCTGGGTGGCCGTTCATTTCCCCTGAAGAACGCCGGCCGGGACCTGCCATAAAACAAAAAACGACACCAGGCATGAATGCTGTCCTTCAACAAATCATCAACCCACCCGGAGGCATCCGGGAGGGCTTTTTCCTCATCGCCGGCCCCTGCGTGCTGGAGGACGAGGACATGGGATTCGCCATCGCGGAAGAGGTCATCCGGATCACGCGGTCGCTCGGCATCCCATACATCTTCAAGGCTTCCTACAAGAAGGCCAACCGCTCCAGGCTGGAGAGCTTTTCCGGGATCGGGGATGAAATCGCCCTGAACCTCCTGGGACGGATCGGAAAGGAATTTGATGTGCCGGTACTGACCGACATCCACACCAATGAGGAAGCCTACATGGCGGCCTCCCGGGTGGACGTCCTGCAGATCCCGGCCTTCCTCTGCCGGCAGACCGAATTGCTGCTGGCGGCCGGACAGACCGGCAAGGCCGTCAACATCAAAAAAGGGCAATTCCTGTCTCCCAAAGCCATGGGCTATGCCATCGACAAGGTCCGCTCCACCGGAAACCAAGGCGTCCTGGCCACTGAAAGGGGCACCACCTTTGGTTACGGCGACCTGGTGGTTGATTTCCGGGGCATACCGGCCATGCAGGAATTCCAGGTGCCGGTGGTCCTGGATGTGACCCATTCCCTGCAGCAACCCAACCAGGCTGCCGGGGTCAGCGGGGGCCTCCCCCACCTGATCGCCACCATGGCCAGGGCCGGCATCGCGGCTGGAGCCGACGGCCTGTTCATCGAGACCCACCCGGACCCTGCGAATGCCCGGTCGGACGGGGCGAACATGCTCCGGCTCGACCGTCTGGAAAGGCTGCTCACGGAGCTGGTACGCATCCGGGAGGCAATCCGCAATGACCGGTAGTCGCGGGCTGCAGCCCCCCCTTTTCAGTCGGTTAAGGGAATCCTGTCCAGCAGAACCATCAGGCTGTCGCGCAACGCAAAGAAAGACTCGTGATATGCCTCCGGCAAGGGATCCGCGCTGGGGAACTCCTCCCTCAGATGATCCACCTGCTGCCCGTTTTTCCAGAACCTGAAACAGACGTGGGGACCGGTGGCCAGTCCGGTACTGCCCACGTAACCGATGACCTGTCCCTGCTCGACCCGGCTGCCCGGACGGATGCCGTTGGCGAAGCGGGACATGTGCAGGTACTGGGTTTCGTACACCGCATTGTGGCGTATGCGCACGTAGTTGCCGTTGCCTCCGGAATAGGTTGCCTGCGTCACCACCCCGTCTCCCACGCTGAGTATGGGCGTGCCGTGCGGGGCTGCGTAATCGGTGCCGTAATGCGGCCGCCGCTGCTTCAAAACGGGATGCAGGCGGCTGTGGGAGAAACGGGAGGAAATGCGTCCGAACGCAAGGGGCATCTTCAGGAACACTTTTCTGAGGTTGTCTCCTGCCGGGTTGAAGAAACCGCGGATGGTGTCCTGCTCGAACCGGAAGCCCAGAATTTCGCGGTCCCGGTGAACAAACCACACGGCCTCGATGCCTGCCACCCCGATCGCCTCGTCCCCGACCAGGTTTTCCCCGTAAACCACCTTGAATCGGTCGCCCCGTTGAATGCGGGAAAAGTCCACCTCCCAGGCAAGCACCTCCGACAGGCGGATGGCCAGGGTGGCCGGCAGGCCCTGTTCGCTCAGCACGTTCCACAGAGAGGAGTGGATGACCCCGGAGGCCTCACGCATCACCCGGGTCACCTCTTTTTCCCGGCGGCTAACCTGCAGGGAATCGTCCAGGTCGATCACCAGGTATTCAAGGGGAGAGATCTCATAGACAAAATAGCGAATGTCCCCCGCAGCATGCAGGTACCCGTGGTAGGCCTGACCCTGCCGTATGCGGCGCGGGCTGAAGACTTCCTCCATGCCCCGGGCCACGGCATCGATCCGTGCCGGTCCCAGGCCGAAACCGCCCAGGATATGGGACAGGGTCTGGCGGGGGCGGACCACGTCCGACTCCACGATAAACTCCCCTGCCGGAAAGCCAAACACGTCCAGTAATGGAAGCACCTCCTCCGGTTCCTCCATTACGGCTTCTGCCTGTTCACGGGGCGTGGAAAGCATCATCCGGGCAAGCACCATGATGAGCAACAGGCTGGCCAGGACCAGGGCGTATGTGAAAAAGGCTTTATTTCCTGGACGGGTCATCGGGACATGAAATCAGGTTGCAAAAATAATAAAACCGGCAAAAAACAGCTGGAGGATCCAGGACAACCCCAGGAGGATAAAAAAGGACACCAGGGCAAATCCGGTGGCTTTGGGCCGGGGGGTGCCGGCCATCGGGCCCAGCCCCTGCCAATAGACAATCAGGGCCCAGGCCAGTCCTGCATAGCCAAGCCAGGACAGGGCGGGAAACAGGCCCGCCACCACCTGGGCCAGAAGAAAGGGGGTCATGGACAGCACCACCAGCTTGAAGACCTCCTCCCGTCCGGCCCGGGAGCCGAAAGAGGGAGCCATGCGGGCGATCATCCAGGAGCCGGCCGGCAGGGCAATAACAAAAGCAAGCAGGTTGGACAGGAAAACAAACAATCCGGGGGGACCTTCCCCCCCCAGCAAAAGCATCCGGCCGGCCGAACCGGCCAGCAGCAGGGGCATGCCGTACAGGACGAAAAAACGGTTGGCCTGCATCCCGGGATCGCCGGCCAGCGCGAAGGCCCGGGCCGGCCTGGAAAAAACGGCCAAAAAGACAAGCATTTGGAGGGAGGGTTTCAATACAGCCTGTTTAAAATGGGCACACAGCAATCCGGGATAAAGGTACTTAAATTGGGGCAGCCTGTCAAAACGAGGGCATGTCAAAATTTATTACTTTAGGGCTCCCAGTGGGCAATGGACCGGGATGGGGTTTCCGTCCGAAAAGGGGGCATGATTATGAACTGGACGCACTGGAAAACAGGATTTGAGAACCATCTGAGGCTGGAGCGCAGCCTGTCCGGGCATTCCATTCATGCCTATGTGTCAGACCTTCAGAAGCTCACCCGCTACCTGGAGCTTGCCGGCCAATCCGCAGGACCCGACAAGGTGGGCACGGAACAGCTGCGTGAATTTGTCCGCTGGGTGGCCATGCTCGGGGTGTGTGAACGCACCCAGGCACGCATCATCTCAGGCATCAAGGCCTTTTACCAGTACCTGTTGGTGGAGGGGATCGTGGAGAACAACCCGGCCCGTTCCCTCGAAGGCCCCAGATTGAGTCGGCGGTTGCCCGAAGTACTCAGCATACACGAGATTGAACGCATCATTGCGGGCATCGACAGAAGCCGGCCACAGGGCCAGCGCAACCTGGCCATCATCGAGACCCTCTACGGATGCGGACTGAGGGTTTCGGAACTGGTGAACCTGAAGCTGTCAGACCTGCAGCTGAAAGCCGAATTCATCCGGATCACGGGCAAAGGCAACAAACAACGGCTGGTGCCCCTGGGCAGGGAAGCAAAAAAACAGATCCTCCTGTATCTTGAAGGGCCCCGCAGCCTGGTGCAGCCCGGCAGGCTCCAGGAAGATTATTTGTTCCTTAACCGCCTGGGCAGGAAGCTGACACGGGAGATGGTCTTCCTCATTGTCAAGAAACTGGCCCGGGAGGCCGGCATCGGGAAAAACATCAGTCCCCACACCTTCCGCCACAGTTTCGCCACCCACCTGGTGGAGGGCGGGGCAGACCTGAGGGCCGTCCAGGACATGCTGGGGCATGAGTCCATCATCACCACCGAGATTTACACACACCTTGACAGGGACTACCTGCGGGAGAACCTGGTATCATTCCACCCCAGGGGCCGGGTCCGGACTCAGGACGGGCAGCAGGCGGTCCCGGCGAAACCACAGGAAACCCCGCACCGGGTGGATTAAAAGGAAGCGGATGTTCGAAAATTTTAATTATTTTTGCCAGTGTTCAACAAGCATATATCTATATACAGGTAGTCATGTCTGAAGAAGCCAATGCCATCACCAGGCGCTATGATGCCCTGTCGCGGGAGGAGTGCTGCCTGTCCTGCGGCGGAGCCCTTTCACACGCCTTGATTGAAAAAGGCCATGTGTGCCTTGACCTGGGCTGCGGCAAGGGTTTTGATGTGCTGCGCATGGCCAGCCTGGCCGGCAGTAACGGACAGGGCATCGGGGTGGACATCTCTGATGGCATGATCGCGGTGGCAAAGGAAAATGCAGAAAAACTGGGAATCCGGAATGTGCGTTTCATCCGTTGTCCGCTGGAAAGGATCGAGCTCGGGGACGCCACCGTGGATGTGGTCCTGTCCAATTGTACCATCAACCATTCCCTGCAGCAGGACCTGGTGTGGCAGGAGATCGCAAGGGTGTTGAAGCCGGGTGGCCGGTTTGTGGTCAGCGACATCTATGCCCTGGAAGAAATCCCGCCTGCCTACCGCCTGGACCCGGAAGCCGTGGCTGCCTGCTGGGGCGGGGCGGTTACCCGGGAGGCATACCTGAACCATGTCCTTGGGGCGGGGCTGACCGGCATCGAGGTGGTGGAAGAGTCCGCACCCTACCGCAAGGGGGAAGTGGAGGTGGCCAGTTTCACCCTCCGGGGAACCAGGCCCCTGCCTGCCCGGATGACAGAGCAGTAACCGCTGATCCATCCGACGAACCAACCCAAACCAAGCCATATGAAGACCCTGACAAAGAAAAACGGCAAACAACCACAGGAAAAAACGGCCAAGACCCCCCAGGCCCAGTGCTGTGCCAAGCAAAGCACCTCGCCCCAGGGCTGCCACGACTAAAAAACCTTGCAACCTTCCCGCTTCAATATCCTGAGCCGCCTCCCGGGCAGAAAGGACTGGGTGGTGGTCAACCTGCTCTCCGGAGAGGCCGACCTGCTTGAGGGTGATGAGGTGCAGTTCCTGCAGCCCGGCGCCAGGGACATCCCCCGGGCCTTTGTCGAGAAGGGGTACTGGTGCGACCCGGAAGCAGAAGAACTGGCCTACCGTCTCCGGTATATCGACTTTCTGGAAAAAAGAGAGCAGGAAGAGGTGCAGGTGTTGTTCGTGCCCACCTACCAGTGCAATTTTGACTGCAGCTACTGCTACCAATCGGATTACGGGCAGGAGGCCGCGGCGCTCCATCCGGGGATTACGGACGCCTTTTTCGGTTTCCTCAGGGAGGTTGTCGCCCCGAAAAAGCATTATGTGACCCTGTTCGGGGGAGAGCCCTTCCTGGACGGGGCCGGATACCACAGGGCCCTCTCGGTATTCATTGCGCGCTGCGGAAAGGAAGGCACCGACCTCGCGGTGGTCACCAACGGCTACCACCTGGACCGCTACCTGGACGTCCTGGGACAAGCCAAAGTACGGGAGATCCAACTCACCCTGGATGGCCCTCCGGATGTCCACGATGCCCGCCGGCCGCTCAGGGGAAACCGGCCCAGTTTCGACAAGATCAGCCGCAACCTGGACCGCTGCCTGGACCGGGGGTATCCTGTGAACCTCCGGGTGGTGGCCGACCGCGGCAACATGCAGCACCTGCCTGCCCTGGCACGCCTGTCGGCGCAGCGTGGATGGACCGGCCACCCCCTTTTCAAGACCCAGCTGGGCCGGAACTACGAACTGCACAGCTGCCAGGCAAGCCCCGACCGCCTGTATTCCCGCCTGGAGTTTTATACGGATTACCATGACCTGGCCAAAGAACACCCGGAACTGCTGGATTTTCACAAGCCGGCCCTGTCGGTCAGCCGCTACCTCTCCGAGAACGGACAACTCCCCCCGCCCCTGTTCGATGCCTGCCCGGCCTGCAAGTCGGAATGGGCCCTGGACTTACACGGCCGGGTCTATGCCTGCACGGCCACCGTGGGCAAGGAAGGGGAGGCCCTGGGACGCTTTTACCCCCGCCTGGAGCTGAATGGACAGGCGGTTCGGGCCTGGCAGCAAAGGGACGTGACACAGATCCCGGAATGCAGCCACTGCGCCCTGCAACTGGCCTGCGGCGGTGGCTGCGCCTCCCTGGCAAAAAACCGCCACGGCAGCCTGCTCGCTCCCGACTGCAGGCCGGCCGACGGCCTGATCGGGCTGGGGGCCTCCCTTTATTTTTGATTCCATCCCGGGCGAAGGTTTTTTTTCTTACATTTGCCCCGCCACAGGTTCCGAAGGTCCTCCCGGGCCGACCGGATGAAAAGGGAATCAGGTGCAAATCCTGAACAGTTCCCGCTGCTGTAAGCTCTTGGATGTTGTTTGTCACTCCGATGCCACTGTCGGGCCTCAACGGGCCGGATGGGAAGGCGGCAAACAAAGAGCGAGTCAGAAGACCTGCCTGTGCCGTACTCACTTTGCAGCTTTCGGGAAAAAAGCGAAAAAAGAACGGGTCAAATAGTTTTTCCATGCACCGCCAACTGTGTCCCTTGCTGATTGCCATAGTATGCCTTTTGCTGCCTGCCGGGGCATGGGGAAGAGATGCAGGAACAGCGGACACCCTGATCACCCTCGAAGCAGTCCGCATCGAGAGCCACCGCCTGTCCGCCCCGGGCAGGCAAAACCTGGTCATCGGGGAACGGCAACTTGCACGCCACCACTTTGAAAGCCTGGACAGGCTTGTGGCCAGGCATACCGGAATCCATATCAAGAGCTACGGCCCGGGCATCCTGGCCACCACTTCCATGCGCGGCGGGTCGGCCGGCCACACCAGCCTCCTCTGGAACGGCCTCGACCTGATGAACCCCATGAATGGCCAGGCAGACCTGGCCCTGCTGCCGGTATTCCTATTCGATGGCATCACTGTACAATACGGGGGCGGGAGCGCCCTGTGGGGCAGCGGCCCCATGGGCGGCGCCATCCACCTGAACTCCCGCGGACCGTCCGGGGAACCCTTGTTACTGCAGGGAGGGTTGCAGGCCAACAGCCTGGGCGGATTCTCCCAAAGGGTGCGGACCGACTTCAGGGCCGGTCCCGCCGCTGCCGGCATCCGCCTGGTCCACGAGCGGTCGGACAATCGCTACCGCTATGCCAATCCTTCGATGCCTGCCCGGGCCGTGAGGATACAGGAGCACGCCGCGTTCAGGAACAGGGGCCTGACCGGACAGTTTAGGCTGGATGCGGGGCGGCGGCACAGACTGGAACTGGATCTCTGGCTGCAGGACAGCCACAGGGACATCCCCCCTTCCCTCTACCAGGTCGATTCGGAAGCCTTACAACAGGATCAGGCCTTCAGGATCAGCGCCCACTGGGTATCTGTATTTGACAGGGCCGTCCTGAACTGGCGCAGCGCCTACCGGGACGAATTCCTGGTCTATGAAGACAGCCAGACCCCCTCCAGCAAAAGCTCCTGGCAGACGCTCGTGCAGGAAATGGAGGCCCGGTGGCAGGCCACCCCCGGGGTTCTGCTCAGCGGGGGCCTGCACGCCAACTCTTCCCGGGCGGCGGCTGATAATTATGACCAACGGCACCGGCGGCACATCATGGCATTTTATGCCACAGCCGGCTGGCAGAACGAAAGCGGCAGCCTGCAACTGCGGCTGAGCGGCAGGCAGGAGGTGGTCGGCGGCACCTCCATCCCTTTCATGCCATCTGCCGGATTGTCCTGGCAGGTATCCAGGCGGACATTCCTCAAGGCCAATGCAGGAAAAAACTTCCGTTTGCCTTCCCTGAACGACCTGTACTGGTCCCCGGGCGGCAACCCGGATCTGCGGCCCGAGGAGGGATGGAGCCAGGATTTGAGCATACAGTGGATGGACAGATTCCTGGAATTCAGCCTCACGGGTTTTCACCGGGTGGTGGACAACTGGATCATCTGGCTTCCCTCCGGCATGGGGCAGCTTTGGAGCCCGCAAAACATCATGCGGGTTCGAAGCCACGGTCTGGAGGCAAGGGCCGGCGGCGGGTTCCTGGTCGGACCGGTGGCGGCGGAATGGCATGTCCGGTACGACAGGGTCCACTCGGTCAACCTCAGGGCGAAAAGCCCCAACGATGCCTCCCTGGGCAAACAGCTCCTCTATGTTCCCAGAGACAGGGCCGGTATGGGCCTGTCGATCGGATACCGCAGGCTGTCGGCCTGGATCGACCAGCAATGGAGCGGAAGGGCCTATACCAGCAGCGACAACAGCCAGTGGCTCCGGCCCTGGCACCATGCCGATGCAGGCCTGGCATGGCGGTTTCTCCTGGGAAGGTCCGAATCCACCCTCTCCCTGGGCATCACCAACCTGTTCAACCAAAGCTACGAACTCATGGCGGGCCGGCCCATGCCGCTGCGTTATGTGACCGGCTCCCTCAGCGTGACCATGCATTAATCTTTCCCCAATAAAACAACCCATGACAAATCAAAACTTCTTCCTGCCCAAAGCCCCTGCTTCTGCCGGGCCCGAACGCCTCCCTGCCTTGAAAACCACTGGCACGGCCCATCTGTTTCGCCCCCTGGCCACCCTGCTGGGACTGTCCCTGCTGGCCGCCGTCCTGCTGGCATCCTGTGAACGGGACCCGGTCACAGACGATCCGGATGGGATCATCGGCGGGGAAGGCCTGTTTGTCCTCAATGAGGGCAATTTTCAATGGGGCAATGCCTCCCTGAGTTATTTCCGCCGCAGCGACCGGCAAGTATCCCATGGGCTGTTCCGGAATGCAAACGGGGAGGACCTGGGCGACATCCTGCAGTCGATGCATGTACATGACGGACTGGCCTACCTGGTGGTGAACGGCTCCGGCAAGATAGAAGTGGTCGACCCGGCCAGCTGGAAACGACATGCCACCATCGACGGCTTGACCTCTCCGCGGCATTTCCTGCCCGTGGGCGGGCAAAAAGCCTATGTCACCGACTTGTTTTCCGGCCAGATCCAGATCATTGACCTGGAAACCAACGAGGCAAGTGGCACCATCCCCGCAGACGGATGGACCGAGGAGCTCGGGATGGTTTCCGGCACGGTGCTGGTATGCGGGGTCGGTGAAGGCAGGATCTATCTGATCGATCCGGACACCGACCAGCTTACCGGCAGCGTGGAGGCCGGCCCCAACCCGGTCGGGCTGCGCACGGACCACCAGGGACATGCCTGGGTGCTTTGTGCCGGTGACTGGATGGACGGCACGGGCGCCGCCCTGCTGCGCCTCGACAAGGACACTTACCAGGTGGCGGAGCGCCACGAATTGCCTGTCACGGGGGCGACCTATTCGGCACTGGACATCAGCCCCGACGGGCGTACATTGTACTTTTTGGGTGGGGGGGTCCATGCCTTTCCGCTCAGCGAGGCCACACCGGAGCCGGTTCTTTTGGTGCCGGCCGGTGGCAGGTTTTTTTACGGTCTGGGAGCCGACCCGTCAGACGGCAAGCTGTTCGTGAGCGATGCCATCGATTTCACACAAAAGGGCAAGGTCTATGTGTTCGACCCCCAGGGCCAGGCGCTGTATGATTTCGATGCCATGAACAATCCCAGGGGCTTTTACTTCTATTGAGGAACGGGGTCCTGCTGTCCGGGAGGGACCGGCCGGTTCCCCCGGCCGGGCAGTTCCCGGACGGGGCCCAGGGCCCGGCCGTTTTTTTTCATACATTTGCTCCATGGACTTCCTGCTGAACCCTCCCTGCGGACTGCAAAGCCGGCCAGTAACCGCCCTAAGGAAATTCCGGTCGCAACGTCTGCTGCTGTTTGCCTTCCTCCTGGGTGTTTTGCTGCCGGCCTGCCAGGACCAGGAGGTCTGCGAAGAGCTGGGCAGCAATCCCCTGCGCATTGGTTTTTACCATCCCGGAGGAGAAGGGCAGGCCGGCAGTGCGGTCCTGGACAGCCTGAGCGTTTACGGGCTGGGAGGCACCGGCGACAGCATTTACAACAACCGCAGGAACGTCAGCCGCATCGAACTGCCCCTGGACATCAGCCAGGACGACTGCCGTTTTGTGCTGGTGTTCCCCGGCATGGTTCATGACACCCTGCTGCTGCGCTATGTACGCCATCCCCGCCTGCTGTCCGCGGAATGCGGGTTCGACCTGTTTTTCGACCTGCAGGAGGCA
>Ga0334898_1001090_pt1 | contig 33964 bp, 25 predicted proteins | sample GraSluR3_MG_10_FD_207228 | JGI IMG/M metagenome (GOLD analysis project Ga0334898, IMG submission 207228) | Sludge microbial communities from methane-producing bioreactor in Wageningen University, Netherlands - Granular Sludge_3_08-R3 | ecosystem: Engineered > Bioreactor > Anaerobic >... | reverse complement strand
CATCTTTAACGTTTGAAAATTTATCCTCCATATATTCTTTAATAGCGCTTCCTCCTTTATTATGGTAAGCCACTAAAAAAAGAACACCTTTATTCTCTAAATGATTATATGCGTTTTCAATTATTTCTTGCCATATGTTTTTACCAGCTACTATAGGTGGGTTTGATACAATTGTAGTAAATATTTCTTCTTGCCATGGTTCAAATAAATTACCTTCTTTTATAGTGATCTGTGCATTATTATTTTTCGCATTTTTTTTGGAGTAATTAACAGCTCTTTTATTTATATCGCTCATAAAAACTGTTAAATTTGGATTTTCTTTTTTTAGTGTAATTCCAATAACTCCATATCCACAACCTATATCTAACAGTTTATCCCCTTTAACTTCCACATTTTCAATAAGAAGTTCTGAGGCCTTGTCTATTCGTCTTTTACCATACACTCCGGAAGGAGCTTCGAAAACATATTCATGCCCATTTTTCATTTTATAATTAATTTTTTTTACAATCAATTCAGATGTTGGATTTTCCGTATAATAATGCTCAAAAGTTTTTGGTTTAATTTTTTCTTTTTTTTCTTTAGTTTGTGATTTTACCGCATCTATTATTTGATCTACATTAAGGTGAGATATATCTTCCGGTCCAAATATTTTTATATCTTCTCTTTTTTTCTTTTTAATTTTTAAACGCCTCCTTATTAAAACTGTGGCCGGGAAATATCCCGACCTTATATTTATTCTTTTATATTATTGTTAAAAATTTAATATTTCAAGTCTTACAGTAAATGTGTAATAACTGTTCATTTTGAAAAAAACCATACCCCCTGGAACTATTGAATAATATGCTGGAAAATTAAAATAAAAACTTAAATCAAAGTTTTCATGTTCTAATAAATTGAATCCTAAATAACCTGAAAAGCTTCTTAATTTAGCCAAATCAGTGGGAAAAGCATTAAAAACAAAATTTAAACCATCATCATTTTGAATAACGTTAAATATTCTGCTCGTTAAATTAACACCAAATATTATTTTTCCAAGATTTCCATTAAAAAAAACATTAGTCCCCAAATGTCCTATAGTGTTTTCATCTTCATCTTCATCACTCCAATAATTCCACCCCGGAAAAACTCCTGTGCCATTTTCTAAAGAAAATTCAGAAAATGAACTCCACATCCCTATTCCTAAATCAAAATTATCGAATAAAAGTTTTGTTCCAAATTGAATATCATTATTTTGTGCCGGATTAACCAATTTCATATTTGCAGAAAAAAAAGGATTTACCCTTTCAAAAATTATTCCATTGTATGAATAAGCTATATCTCTATCTGAAATTTTAATGAAGTTATTTTGATCTGAATATCCTACTCCTACAGAATAAGGAATATCCATAATAAAAAAAACATTTCCTAAAAGAGACGCATTCATTATTAATATAATTAAAAATATTACAAGTTTTTTCATACAAATTCCTCCAAAGGAATATATCCAAAAAAAATTCTATTATAATAAAAGGTGGCTGAGCTACCTGTGGCACACACAGAATTTCGCTTATGGCTGCTCCCTTCCGGGCCTGACCAGGTTCACGGTTCCATGCTGCACAGGACCCAGCCATGTACAACGTAACAAAATTTATTATATCACATATTCTTTAAAAATCAATACTTATGATACCTTTTTGTTGTTACAACTACTTTAATTCCTTCTTTTCTTAATGTATCTAAATAAATTTCATCTTTAGGTAATGAAGATGGTATTATAATTTTTTCGATTTTAAACGCTCTTATTTTATCAACTACAAAATCAGAATTTATAGGAGAATCAAATATTAAAGTTCCTCCTTCTATTTTGATTTCAAAGTCTTCTACAATACTTTCTAATATTTTAATAGCAACTTTTCTGTTGAGACTGTTCTGTACTCCTGAAAAAATAAAATTATCTTTACAATAAACTATTGTGTCTGATTTATGTTTTTTAGCTACTTCAAAACCTATTTTTTCAACTTCACTTTCATTTAATTCTAAACTTTTATATTCTTGTTTTATAACAACGTCTTCATCAACTATGTATTCGTTTTTTAAGTTTACAACAAATTTTTCCATTTTAAAAACCATACATTTAAATTTAAAAAGAGTATCTTTATCTAAATTTTTTGTAGTAAGTATAGCATCCATTTTACATTTCGCTAGTTCCATTATAAAATTTTCATTTTCAGTATAAATTATTCCACCTTTAAATTCTTCTATATGTTTTTTGAAAAAACCTAAATCTTCTTCATTTGGTTCATAAGCTGCTACGATAATAACTCCTTTTTTTGCAAACGCAATTATTTCTTTATCTGATTTACTGACAATATTAAATAAAATTTTTAGATCTTTCACAATTCTTAACGTTGGTGATTTATGAGGCGTTAAATTATACAAATGATCTAATATGCTATCTTTTTCAGCAAATTTCATCAAAGTTCCATCTTGTAGAGGATTTGACCCATATCGTAAAGTACCTAAGATTTCAAAAAATTCATGTTCATATTTTTCTGATGCGAAAAGTTCAGAAAAAATTTTATGTACGTTAGAATCATATTTTGAAGTGTTGTAAAAAGCTTTTAACGATAATTTTCTTCTTGTATGAAGCGGAACGTCTCCACAATCTTCAATACTTTCTATAATACTTTCATAATCTTCTGGATCTACCACTGGCACAACATCTTTATAATTTTTAGCCGCTGCTCTTAATAAAGCTACACCGCCTATATCTACATATTCAATAAGTTCTCTCTCTAAAGTTGTTTTTTGTGATATTTCTTCAAAAGGCTGAAAGTTTACTATAACCATATCTATTTTTGGAATGTTCAGTTCTCCCATTTGATCTTCATGAGTAGATTTATCTGATTTGCTTAAAATTCCTCCAAATAATTTTGGATGAAGACTTTTAACTCTACCATCTAATATTTCAGGAAATCCAGTATATTCAGAAATTCTAACAACATTAATTCCTTTTGATTCAAGATAATTCGCAGTTCCTCCGGTGGAAATAATTTCCACTCCGTTTTCACTTAAGAATTTTGCAAAATTTTCAAGATTTTCTTTATAATAAACCGTAATTAAAGCTCTTTTTATGTTCATAAAAAACCTCCATTTTTAACTTTCGTTTTTTACTACTTCCCCTCTTTTTACTCTCGTCATTGTAATTCCTGCAAAAATAAAGAAAACAATAGTAAAAATCATTAAAGAACTGTAAGAAAATACGTCTACAAAAAGTCCTGCTACCGGTGGTGCTATAATATTTGCCGCCATTGAAAAAAAATAATACAAACCTGTATATCCCCCAGATTTTTCATTTGTCGTCATATCAACAATCATAGGAAGTGAATTAACGTTTATCAATGCCCAACCTATTCCTCCTATTGGAAATAAAACAAACATGATTTTAACAAATAAATCTCTATTAGATTCGTTCATTTCCATATTTCCAAATAAATAAGTTGAAAGCACAATCAATATTAAAATAGTTATTCCAATAAAAATTGTCTTTTTTCTTCCTATTTTCGAACCTAAAAATCCTGCTGGAATAGCTGTAATCATAAAAGTTAATGAAAACACTCCTAAAATTAGTGTTCCTGTACTTGCAGCAACTCCTACGTGAAATTGTGCGTAACTTGTAAAAAAGGTTTCTAAAGCATTAAAAGCTATAAACCACATCAATATAGATAAAAGCATGAACAAAAGACTTTTTTCTTTCGAAGCAAAAACATCTTTCAAATTCACCATTAATTCTTGCATTCCTCTTTTGGCAGTATTATTTTGATTTTTGTTTTCAGAAATTATCTTTACAGTGTATTGTTTATCTTCTTTTATCAAAGTAACTACCAAAATACTTGAAATTAACAAAAGAATCGCTCCAGCAAAAAATGGATAATTATTGTTAGCGTCATAGAGAGGTTTACCAGCAAAATAAGCTAATAAAGCCCCTAATCCTCCCATGAAATTGATTACTCCGTTTGCTTGACTTCTTTTTTTAGGCGGTGTAATATCAGGCATTAAAGCTATTACAGGCGATCTGAAAAGCGCCATAAAAAAATTCATCAATATTATAATAAACATCATCAAAAATAGTTTTTCTGTATTTCTCATAATTGGGATTAAAGCAAAAAATATCGCTGCAAGTGGAGCGCCTAAAAGAATATAAGGCATACGTCTTCCTATTTTCGTTCTCGTTTGATCACTCATGCTACCTATTATAGGAAGCATAAAAATAGCAAATATGTTGTCAATTGTCATAACTACTCCCGTTAAAAATGCTGAAAGCAGAAATGTTTCTTGCAAGAATATAGGTACATAAGCGTTATAAAGCGGCCATATGATACTCACACCAAAAAATCCAAATCCTAAAACAAAAAGCTTACCCTTTTTTTGCTCCACAAAACTCACCCCCAAGAATATAATTTTAAATTACATTTCTTCTAAAGTTTTGATCCCCAAAAGTTCAAGTCCTTTTTTAATAATTCTTGCGGTTTTATAACATAAATAAATTCTCGTATTCAATTCCTCTTCTTCTGATTTTAAAACGGGTACGTTGTTATAAAAGCTGTTAAATGTTTGGGCTAAGTTGTACAAATAATCAGAAAGCACGTTCGGTTTATAACTTTCAGCAGCTTTTAAAATTGCTGAAGGAAATTTTACTATCATTTTTGCAAGATTAATTTCAAAATCTGTTTGTAAATCTTTTATTTCTTCTTTTATTTCAACTTGTGATTTTTTTGTAAGAGAATTTATTCTTGCATATGTATATTGTAAATATGGAGATGAGTTTGAACTGAAGCTCAATATTTTATCCCATTCAAATATAATATCGCTCGTTCTGTTTTGACTCAAGTCTGCATATTTTACTGCTCCCATACCTATGATTTCGGCTTTTTCTTCAAGGTTTCCGGTTGAATTTCTTTCTTTCAATATTTCAAGTGCTTTTTCTTTTGCTTTATCAAGAAGTTCTTTAAGTTTTATAACGTTACCTTTTCTTGTAGAAAAAACTCCATCAGCAAATCTCATTAATCCAAAATATACGTGAGCTTTTTCTTCGTTAAAACCTAACATTTCTGCTATTTTAAAGACTTGTTTAAAATGCATTTGCTGTCTTTGATCAGTTACATATACTAATTTATTTATATTATAATTTTCTCTTCTATATTTTATACAAGCTATATCAGAAGTTGTGTATAAAAAGCTTTTATTGCTTTTTCTTACAATACAAGTCGGAAGATTATCTTTTTCATCAAATTCTACTACAAGAGCCCCTTCACTTTCTTTTACAAGTTTTTTCTCTTCCATCAAATCTATAACTTCTTTCATCAAATCATGATAAAAAGATTCTCCGTTATATGTATCAAAATGTATTCCTAACCTTTTATAAACCTTATCGTATTCTTCCAAAGAAACGCTAACAAATTCTTTCCATAATCTTGTGTTTTCTTCGTCTCCATCCTGAAGTTTTTTTAATTCATCTTTCGCAAGTGTATTAAGAGAATCGTCTTCTTCAGCCTTTTGAGAAAAAAGCACATAAAGTCTTTCAAGCTCATCTATAGCATTTTCTTTATAGTTATTTTCATCTAACCAATTTTTATAAGCGACTATAAGTTTTCCAAATTGAGTTCCCCAGTCACCTATATGATTATCTCCAATAACTTTGTAACCCATAAACTGCATAATCTTTTTTATAGAATCTCCTATTATAGTGCTTCTTAAATGTCCGATGTGCATTTCTTTTGCAATATTTGGAGACGAGTAATCTATTATAACTTCTCCATCGGTGTTGATTTCAAAGTCATATTTTTCATTTTCAACTTTTAAAAGCATTTCAATTAAAAATTCTTTTTTTAAATAAATGTTTATAAATCCTGGCCCTGCAATTTCTAATTTTTCTATTATTTCATTATTTTGTATATTTTCAATTAAAGATTCAGCTGTTTTACGTGGAGCTTGTCTTAAATCTTTTGAGGTTATCATTGCAAAATTAGTTTGATAATCTCCGAATACAGAATTATTTGTTTCTTGAATATAAACTTTTTCTGCTATTTCTTTTCCATAAGTTTTTTCAACCGTTTCAAAAAATATTTTTTTCAATATGTTTTCAATAATTTTCAAAAAAATCACTCCTTTTTGTATTAGTTGGAATTGTCAAAATGGTTTCCAAGAATTATTTATCCAATCTTCAAAATCTTTATAAAATTGAAGTTCTTTATAATCATTAATTCTGCTTAAAGATATTTCATAAGACATTCCTATTCCTAAATAGTTTATAGATTCTTCAGACGTTTTATCTTCAGTTTTTCTCACGAAACTGTTTATAATAAAATTTTCTTTAAAATTTGAGTTTGAAGAAAGAAATTCTCCGATATCTAAATTTTTTACTCCTAAAAATTCATATTTAATTTCATAATTTTCTTTTTTTTCAATATAATTTTCGTTTTCTATAATTTCATTAATATATTCAACTAACCCTTCTGTTTTTAATGCCATTAAAGTTGCAAAAGAAACTTTATTATATTCCTCTTCATAATCATCAACTAAAATTTCAAGCATTTTTTCGATTCCTTGATCATAGTATTTTATAAAATTATATTTTATTCCTTCTCCTGGCATCGGTTCAACTGAACCTACAAAATAATTTATAAATGATGAAAACTGATAAATTATTTCAATATAAGACATATTACAGGTACTAAAACTTAAAATATCTATTTTTTTATTGTAAATATCATTAAAACTTTCTAAAACATCTGTAATTTGCCTTATTGAAAGTTCTTTTCCTGAAGAATTATCATCAATTACACTACTTGGATAATAGTCATCATTTATTGCTTTTTCTCTAACCCAAGCTAAAGCATGACTCCAAAGTTCAAGATATAAATCTACGTCAGGATTTCTAATTACAGACGGCTCGAAAAATTCATTGACATATTTTTCAAAAACATCCTTTTTTCCAGAATCAATTTCATTTGAAAATCCATATTCAAAAGGGAAGTTAATACTTTTATAAAAAATACCGTCGAAATTGTATAAGTTATAAATACTGTCTTGGTCATTTTCAAAATCAACAACTAATGTAATTAAAATATTTTTCCCTCTGTATCCTTTTAAAACCGATTCTATTTCTTGTATATCTTTAACTGCAAGATTATTTAAATTATTATCAGCGCCTATATAAATTAATTTATGTAAATCAGGAGATTTTATAATTATATTTTCTTTTTTTACTTTACCTCTTTTAGTTTCATATTCTATCTCCAGATAATCGAAGTCCGATAAATCAACATTATGAGAGATATAGAATAAATTGCTTTTAACAGAAGAATTAATGCTAATACTTATAAAACCCTCTGCTCTGACGCCTTTTATCTCTTTAATGTCTTCAGAAAATTCAATATACCTGTTGAAATGACCATCAGGTATTGATTTAGTTATCAAATAATCTTTTTCAAAAAAAATACAAGAGTTCAGAATAAATATAGTTGAAAGTAATAAAATAAAAAATATTGTTTTTTTCATTTCTATCGCCTCCTAAAAAATGGTTCTATATAAAATAGTGTGGCTAATAATAATTTATAATCAGGTGGTCTGGAAAATCGTTTAATGTTTTTGCTTTTCCATTGTTTTTATTGAAAGCATCAACAAATATTAAAAACAAATATTAAAAAAACAGATTTATGTTTTTCCACAAATTATCTATTAAATATCTATGTTATCATAAATGCTGTAACGCCGTGCAAAGTTCAGCGTGGCTGTTACACTACATTAAAAGCAAAAAAAATTGGCAAAGCAAAAATGTTTTTCCTCAAATTATCTATTAAATATCTACGTTATCATAAGTGCTGTAACGCCGTGCAAAGTTCAGCGTGGCTGTTACACTACATTAAAAGCAAAAAAAATTGGCAAAGCAAAAATGTTTTTCCTCAAATTATCTATTAAATATCTACGTTATCATAAATGCTGTAACGCCGTGCAAAGTTCAGCGTGGCTGTTACACTACATTAAAAACCTTTCCTCAAAAAGGTAGTTATGAAAAGTTGAAACTTATAAATAGTAAAAGAAAATTAAATGATTTGTCATTTCGAACGAAAAAGAGTTTTTCTTTTGAGGAGAAATCTGCGGTTTCTACTTTTATGTTTTGGAATAATTTAATAAAAAAAATAAAGTACGCAGATCTCTCCTCCTAAAAACGTCGTTCGAGATGACAGAGCGGAGAGTGTTCAATAATTTTTACCCACTATCTTTTACAGAGGCCCGTCTTTTTTAATAATGTTTTAATGGTTTTTCCCTTTCTACTGAGCAACTAAAGTATTAACCCCGCAAAAATACGTATAATCTAAAAAATTACAATCATTACCGAAATTGATATAAATGAAATTAAAAATAAAGTATCTCTAATTTTCCATTGAAATTTTTTGAATCTTGTTCTTCCTTCCCACCCTGAATATCCTCTTGCTTCCATAGCAATACTAAGTTCATCTGCCCTTCTTAATGCAGATACAAGTAATGGTATAATTATAGAAACAGCACCTTTTAATTTTCCAGATAATTTTCTATCATCAAAATTTGCTCCTCTACTCATCTGTGCTTTTATTATTCTATCTGCTTCAAAAGCCATAACAGGAATAAATCTTATCGCTATAGTCATAACCATTGATAATTCATGTGCAAAAGATTTGGGAACAAAAAACCAACGTAAAATATCTTCCATAGCATTTGCTAAAGATGTTGGAGATGTTGTTAAAGTTAAAACACTAGAAAGCATTATTGCAAAAACTATTCTAAAAGTTATTATAAAAGCATTGAATAAGCCTCTATCTGTTAGCTTAATAAAAGCAAAAGTTAATACTTCAGTTCCTTCAGTATTGAAAAGTTGAACTATAAATGCAAATATTATTATAAACCAAAGTGATTTTAAAGATTTAAAATAAAATTTAAGGCTTAATTTAGAAAAAATCATTAAGGATATTGTGTATACAGTCATTATAATTACATCTATAAAACTATTTATTGAAAACGCAAAACCCGCTAATACAAAGAGACCAAGAAGTTTTACTCTTGGATCTAAGCTGTGCATCAAAGAATCTTTTTCAACGTATCTTCCAATAGCCACATTATCTATAAACATTAAAAAACCAACCTTTCTTTTAAAATACTTATTTATATATTATAATATATAAATAAGTATTTTAGAAAATCATTTTGTAAATTCTTTTTTCAGGAGGTGTAAAATGGTAAGAAAATTAATTTTTTTAACGATAATAATTTTAATTATTTTATTGTTATATATTTCCAAACAATATTCAAGTACTTCTGAAAAAAATGATTATATGAATAAAATAATTTTTTTTAATAATTACTTAAATGAAAATTTTGATTTAGAGGAAAGAGTGATAAAAAACTTCAACGAAGCTTTTTATCTTTTGATTAATAATTTTCCTGAATTTACAAAATTAGTTTCTCCTATAGAAATGATTGCTATAGGTTTCTTAGAAACTACTTTTAGAAATATTACAGGTGATGCTGGGAAAAGTTTAGGCTTTTTTCAAGTGCAAGAACCTACTTATTGGTTTGTAAAACATCATTATACAGAAGTTTTTGAAACTGTAGGTTTTACAGGTCCTTGGCTATGGAAAGATGTTGAAAAAAGGGCTGATGTACAACTTATAACTTCTATTTTATATCTTCATTATTTGAAAATTCATGATGAAGGGAAGGCTTATTTTCATTATAATGGTGGTTCAATGATTTATCAAAATAATGCAGAAAAAATTTTAGAAAATTTATATAAGGAATATATAGAAAAGTCCGGCCTGTAACAGCCGGACTCTTTTTATGCATAATTGTTAAATAAAGATCCAAAAAGAATATCCATGTAACTACTTTGATTCATCAAACCCATCAGGTTAAAACTTGATTGCTGAGTTCCTAAAAAATTATAATTCGCCATACTATTTGCACCGAGGTCAGTTAACGATAAAACTGATACTTGAGAAACGCTTGCTGCATTAATACTAACATCTTGCACAAAACTTTCAAGCACAGGTTTGATCTTTGAATCTATTCCATCTGACTCTCTTGCTAATTCGTAAAACTTATCGGTAATATTAAATTTTCCATCTCTAAACTCAATTCCTATTGCATTTAAAACATTTGAAGATTGCATAATATTCGAAACAAAACTATCTGTTAAACCTGATAAGGAACTACTGTTTTTATCAAAAGATTTCAAAAAAGAATTCAAATCACTAATAAACGACTCTATGTTAGAAACAACAGTCCGTGAATCCCTTGAAACTGACACATCAAACTTTCCAACATCACTTACATTTACACTCAAATCATTGTTTATTATTAATTCGTTCGAACTACTTTCTCTTGAAACTCCGTTTACACTATAAATAGAATTTCCTGCTTCTCTTGAAACATTTCCAATTCCAGATTTTTCTACAATACTTCCGCTTCCAATATCTTTAATACTAAAAGCTGAATTTTTACCTGTTTCATTTGATACAACTTCAATAGAAATTTCACCATTCTTACCAGTTACAACATTAGCCATTACATCTGTACTTTTTCTGTTAATTTCATTTGCTACCCTATTAAAAACATCTTCATTCGTATCTAACGCCGAAACATTCGTACTTATTTCTATGTTCTTTCCGCCTGTGCTTAAATTGAAACTTTGATACCCTGTTTCAAAATCTAAACCACTTTTACTTAAAAAATTTCCTTCATTCACTTGCGACGAAGCCAATTGCGAAACTTCTACATTAAAAGCCCCCGGCGTGTTACTTGTGTTTTTCGATACATTTGCCCAATTTACTGATGTTTCAACAACAGTTTCTTCAAAAACATTTTCTTTCGAATAAAACAAAAAGCTTTCACTTGATTCTAAAAGTTTATTCGCAGAATCTTGAAAATCCGAAGCTGATTTCAAAACATCTGATGGGTTGAAGTTTTTATCATAAAAAAAATAATCCTTGCTTACTCCAGAATTCTGATTGAACAATGGATAAAATGACAAAGGATTACTCGATGATGTACTACTTGTTTTATTTAAACTGTTAAACAATGTAGAATAAAGTGAAAAATCAGAATAATTATTTATTCTCATATCATCACCTTCTTTTTACTTCTAATAAAATTATACTCCCATTATATTATTTTCATATTACAAAAAAGTAAAAAAACAGTTCTCCTCATCAAAGAGGAGAACTGTTTTTAAAATTCTAGATTAACTGTTGGAACTTTTTTTGCTTCTTCAGGAGCTTCAAAAAGAGCTCTTTCAGTAAATTTAAACATTCCTGCTATTATATTTGTCGGAAACAAGGAAAGTTTTGTGTTATATTTTGTTGTTGAATCATTATAAAATTGTCTCGAATATGCTATTTTATTTTCTGTTGTTGTAAGTTGTTCCATTAAATCTCTCACATTTTGATTAGCTTTTAAATCAGGATATTTTTCAACTACAACGAGTAATTTTGATAAAGCACCTGTCAATTGATTTTCAGCATCTGCAATATCTTTAACATTGTTAGAACCAGGATTAACTGCTTTCGAACGGGCTTCTATAACTTTTTCTAATGTTTCCTGCTCGAATTTCATATAACCTTTTACAGAATTTACAAGATTAGGAATCAAATCATGTCTTCTGTGAAGTTGCACATCAATTTGAGCCCAAGCATTTTCAACAAGTTTTTTTAGTTTCATCAAACCATTGTAAGCACCTATAATCCATAAAACAAGCAACAAAACCAAAACAATAAGAACTATACCGAATACCATACTTTCACCTCACTTTTTATTTTTGAGATAACTCGTTTATTAAATCTTTTTTATTTTTTGATTCAATTAAAGCTATTCTATCTAATAATGGTGGATGTGTACTGAATAGATTCGCTATTAAATTCTTTTTTTCAGCAAGTTTTATTTTTTTAGGTTCTGAAATAAACAAATGTGCAATTGCACCATTAGAATTTTTCGTAGCATATGCATTATCATGAATTTTCCTCAAAGCGTTTGAAAGCATTTGCGGATCTCTTGTTAATTCAACTGCTGTTGCATCTGCGAGATATTCTCTTTTTCTTGATATAGCAAAAGTCATAAGTCTGCTTACTTGACCTATAACAAACATTACAGCTGCTACCACAAACATACCCGCAATAACCGCAAATATTCCGCCTTCTCCTTTAGAATTTTTGCTGCTACTTCTTCTTCTTCCTGCTCCTGTATAAAATGAAGCTCTTCCTAAACTTAATGCAACTCTAAAACTCAACATTGCAAGAAGCAATACCCCTCCTACAAGTGCACTAACCATTGTCATCAATAATACATCTCTGTTCTTTATATGTGCAAGTTCATGAGCAATTACTCCTGTCGTTTCATCTCGATTCAATTTTTCAAGAAGTCCTGTTGTTACACATACATATGATTTATCTTTCTTTGTTCCTGTAGCAAAAGCATTTATAGAAGAATCTTGCATAACATACACTTCAGGCATCGTAATACCTGAAGAAATCGACATTTCTTCTACAATATTTAAAAGCTGTTTTTCTTCAAAATTTTCTGTGTTATCTTCAACTTTTTTTGCTCCTACAGATTTAAGAACGATTGAAGATCCACTTTTTAATGAAATTAAAATTTGAATTGCTGTTATAGCCAACAAAATCCCTGTCACAATAAATACTGTCCCTAAAGCATAATCAAGAATCACTCCTGCAATTCCTATTATTAAAAGCATAAAAAAGGATAACATAAAAGTTTTTTTGATATTTTTTTGCTGAACTTCATAATAATTAATTGCCATTTTTTTACCCCCTTTTTAAAGTTTGGAAAAGTTGGGACTGTCTAACTAAAAAATTATTTCATTTTTAAATACGTAAATATCTCCTCTAAATATAAACTTTAAAAATATAAAAGGTATATTTTCATCTGTCATTATTAAACGAGAAAGTTCTAATCCTGGAACTTTTTGCACGTTTAAATATTTTGATATTTCTCCATCAATTATAACAGGTTTTATTTCTTGATGCATCTTTTTATAAACAATATTTTTTTCTTTTGAAAGAAATTTATGCATTGATTCTTTTATGTCATCTTTATTTATATCTCCTACAATATCCGCAGGAATAAAAGATTCTTCAAAAGCAAATGGAATTTCATTTGCATATCTTAAACGATGTATTTTATAAACATATTCTGATTTAAAAATATCTAAATTATTTTTTTGTTTTTCAAAAAAAATAATTTTTGTTTTCGAAGAATATCCCAATTTCTTTAACTCTGAATCAAAACTAATTTTTTCTTCAATAAAATTAGTTTTTTTAGTCCTTTTTACAAATGTCCCTTTTCCTACATTTCTAACAAGCATATCGTTTTCAACGAGTAGATTCACAGCTCTTCTGACTGTTTCACGACTGACATTAAATTTTTTCATCAAATCGTAATCACCTGGTATTTTATCGCCTATTTTATAAGAGCTTTCTAATATCATTGATTCTATAAGTTCTGAAATATTTTCATATAATTTTTTATTTCTCATTTTTTCCTCCGAATTTCAAAAAATTATTTCTTCTTAAAAAACTTTTCTAAAAAAGAATAAATCGAATTTTGAATTTTTTCATCAGCAAAATACACCTTATTCTTTTCAACACTTTCTATTTGATAAATACTTAAATGCCCAACAACTAAATAACTTATTATAACAGCAACAGCCCCATAAGTTCCCGCCTGTAGTCCAAACAACTCTATTGTTAGTATTATAGCAGCTAAAGGTGCGTTAGTACAAGCAGATAAAAATGCTGTAATTCCAATAGCTGAATAAAGAGTAATACTTTCATTAAAAAGTTGAGCCCATAAATTTCCAGCAGATGCTCCTATAAAAAGAATTGGACTAACTATTCCACCACTTCCCCCGGAAGATAGAGTCATAGATGTAGTAAATATTTTTTTTAAAAATGACATTTTGGGCAACTCTTCTCCTAAAAGACTTACCATAACAACATTATCGCCTATTCCTAAATATCTTCTTCCGTCAAATATTAAAACAAAAATTACAATTATTATTCCTCCAATTAATCCTTTTAAAGGAGGAAAAATTTTAAGATTTTCAAATAGTTTTTTTAATTTTTTATATATCAATATAAATAAAATTGCTACAAAACCTATAAAAAAACCGAATAAAAACATTTTTAAAATAAATATAAAAGAAAATTCTATTTCATTGTTAATTGGATGAAAAATAAAATTTATTCCAAAATGACTCGTAACTAAAAAACTTGTATAAGCTGAAATTAAAGAGGGCAAAAAATTTTTATATGAAAGTTTTCCTATATAGATCAATTCTGAAGCAAAAAATGCCCCCGCTAAAGGCGTTCCTAAAACTCCAGCGAAACCTGCACTTATCCCACACAATAAAAATCTTTTTCTATCTTCATCATTAAATTTGATAAACTTGGCTATCAACAATGAAAAAGATGCTCCTAATTGTGCAGAAGGCCCAACTTTCCCAGCAGATCCTCCAAATAAAATAGTCATAAGAGTTGCTAATAGTTTAATCGGAAAAACTTTGAGATCTATTTTCCCATTATTTTTTCTAATAGCTTCTATTACTTTTTCTGTTCCTTGACCTTCAGATTGAGGAGAAAATTTCCGTATAATTAAAATACTTAAAAACAATGCTATCGGCAAGAAAAAGTAATAATATTGAAATTCAAAAAGCTTCGTTTCTCCCTTTTGCAATAAGGTTAAGAATAAAACTATCGCTATTCCCGTAGCTCCCCCTGAAAAAGCAGATAAAACAAACCACTTTAATATAGTGAATATAACAATAAGCTGATTTGCAAAATTTTTTAGAAAGTTATTCATAAAAACTCCTTTCTATTTTTTAAGGCATAAAATAACATAGTAACCATCAAAAGAACGTTAAAATTGTTGATTTCCTTTTTCAAACTCAAATATTTTTTATGAGTTCATCACATAACTCAACTACTTGAGATGCGTTTTGTGCATATCCATCACAACCAAATTTTTCAGCTATTTTTTTATTCATTGAAGCTCCACCTGCTATAAGTATTTTTTTTATCTCTTTTTCTTTTAAGAGTTTAGATACTTCTTCAACTTTTTCAATAGTTGTAGTCATCATAGCAGAGAGTCCTAATATATCTGGATTTTCTTCAATAACTTTTTCAATTATCATATCTGATTTTATATCTTTTCCAATATCTACAACATCATATCCACCGCTTTTTAAAACTGTTCCTATAATTTTTTTTCCTATATCGTGTATATCTCCTTCAACAGTTGCAAGTATAACTTTTCCTTTATATGTCTTTTTTTCTGTCAACATTCCATTTAAATAATCAAAAGCTGGTTTAGACGTTTCAGCTGCTAACAGCAAATGAGGTAAATATAATTCACCTTTAGAATACATAATTCCAATTTCTTCTAAAGCTTTTCCTAATATATTTTGACTTATTTCTAATGGCGATTTTTCTTTTAACGTTTCTTCAATTAAATTTATTAATTTTTCTGAATTTCCTTCAAGCATACTTTCAATAAATATGTTATCGTAAGATTTTTTTTCTTCAATATAATCTACATCATTAATTATAAGACTCCCTTTCAAACTTCCTGCAACAAAAGTATCTCCTGTATTCATTATAGCAGCTTTTAATCCAAACCCAACTGCTTGGGATAAATATGCTCCATTTATTAATGAACGTTCAGGAAGTCCGAAACTTAAATTTGAAAGTCCTGCAACCGTTTTTATATTTTGTTTTGACAACATTTCTATAGTTTTTAAAGCCACTTTAGGATCTGCTTTTGCTCCAAGCGACATTATTAAAGGGTCTGCGTAAACTCTATCTCTTGATATTCCATTTTCTTCAAGATATTTTATTCCTTCTAAAATTGTTTTATATCTTTCTTCAGGTGTTTCTGCAATTTCTTTTCCCATTGCTAAAAGTATGAGCATTCCACCATATTTTTTTAAAAGTTCTATTTTTCTATCCATAGATTTTATCGTTACTTTTGAAGAATTTATAAGAGGTCTTCCCGGATATTCCTTCAATGCTATTTCTAAATATTTTGAATTTTGAATATCGAAAGATATTGGTAATGAAGATATTTTATCTAATTCTAAAATACCTCTTTTAAAATGTTCTTCATTTAAAATTTTTTCAATTCCAAAATTTACATCGATTATTTTACTCATTTCTTTTTCTTGATCTTTTGCTTCTTTTAAAAATGTTGAATAATCATAATTTTCGATTTCTGTTTGGAAATATTTTCTTGATGCTGGATTTATCCTTTCTCCTATACTTAAAAAAGGGTTTAAATCAACGTATATTGTTCTTGAGCTTAACGATTGATCAATTTTTTTATTTTTTACTACCGGTCTATAATTTTCAGATAGTTTTTTCATATATTTTATATGTTCAGGAGTAGAACCACAACACCCTCCTATAATGTTAGCTCCCATATTTATATAATCTTCCACAAAAATACCAAAAGTTTCAGGAGTCATAGAATATTTTGTTATTCCATCAACATAATCGGGTTTTCCTGCATTTGGTTCTACACTTAAAAATTTGTTTGTATATTTAGATAATTCTTGAAATACCTCTCTCATTTCATCTGGTCCAAGAGTGCAGTTTATCCCTATAACATCTACATCTAAATCATCAAATACTGTTGCAAATATTTTTACAGAAGTTCCAGTAACACATCTTAAATCTTTATCAAATGTCATATGAACTATAAGGGGTATTTCTTGTGATATGTTTCTTATACCAATTACTGCCGCTTTCAATTCTTTTATATCACTCATTGTTTCAACTATAAAACCATCAACACCATTTTCATATAAAATTTTTGCTTGTTCTTGAAATATACTCACGGCATCTTCAAAATCAAGATTACCCATAGGTTTTATAAATTCTCCAGTTGACGAAATATCCCCAAAAACAAGTGTGTTTGAATTAGATGCTTTTCTTGATATTTTTACAGCATTAACATTTATTTGCTCAAAAAATTCTTCGTACCCTAATTCTCTTAATTTATATCTGTTCGCACTAAAAGTATTTGTAAGAAGAATATCTGAACCAGACAATACATATTCTTTTTGTAATTGTTCAACAACTTGAGGATTTTTTATATTAAGCATTTCCGAAATAATATTTCCATGTCCTCTTTTTATAAATTCTGTTCCGTATCCTCCATCAAGAAAAAGAATTTTATTTTTCAATACATTATGAAAATCTTTTCTATTCATTCGAATACCCCCTATTTTTTATTTTATTCTGCGTCAATTTTTGTGGGCAATTATGAAAAGATGAAACTTATAAATAGTAAAAGAAAATTATATGATTTGTCATTTCGAACGAAAAAGAGTTTTTCTTTTGATGAGAAATCTGCGGTTTCTACTTTTATTTTTTGGAATAATTTAATAAAAAAATAAAGTTCACAGATCTCTCCTCCAAAAAACATCGTTCGAGATGACAGAGCGGAAAGCGTTCAATAATTTTTACCCACTATTTTCTACATAGACTCTTTATTTTATTCTGTGTTCAATTATATCAAAAAAAATAAAAAAATAAGAGCGTGAATACACGCTCTTATTATTATTTTACTATGAATTAATTGTTACTTGATATTTTTCTTTCAACAAATCAATCTTTTCTTTGTAATAATTTGTTTGTTTTGCAGCAAGAAGCTGAGCTGTAAGATTACTTTTTACATCTTCAAAAGAGCTGATTTTTGCGTCAGTTCTATTTACAACTTTTATTAAATGGAATCCAAATTGTGTTTCAACTGGTTCACTAATTTCATTTAATTCCATTTCAAAAGCTTTATTTTCAAATTCAGGCACCATAACCCCTTGTTGGAATTCTCCTAAATCTCCACCTTTTTCTTTTGAAGGACATTTTGAATATTTTTCAGCCGCTTCTTCAAAAGACAATCCATTATCGATTTCTTGTTTTATTTCATTTGCTTTTTCTTCACCATCTACAAGAATATGAGAAGCTCTTATTTTTTCAGGAGCTTTAAAATGAAGTTTGTTTTTTTCAAAATATTCTTTTACTTCTTCTTCTGATATTTCTAAAGAATCTAATTCTTTTCTTATTGCATAAGATTTTAAAACATTTTCTTTAATTTTTTCAATTTCAACTTTGAACTCTTCATCTTCATCTAATTTTTTTTCTAAAGCATCAAAGTAAAATAATTCTTGCCCTATTAATTCTTGAAGAAGAATTTCTTTACCTTCTTTGGTGCTAAACTGATTTGCTTGTTGAGGATTTAATCTCTGCATCAATTCATTTAAATCTGATTCGTAAATCGCTTTTTCGTTCACAGTAGCTAAAATTTTGTTTTCACTCATATTATACTCTCCTTATATTTTAAAAGTCTTAAGCCTATAATAACAAATCTAAAACAACAAAACAATAATTTAAAGTTTCAATTTTATTAATAAAAATAGTATTTATTTCGCTTACTTTCTAGTTTTATTATTTTTCTAATTATCTATTTTTTCTAAAATTATATTCACATAAAAAGTAGTGCCTTTTCCCACTTGACTTTTAAAAGATATTTCTCCATCAAGTTTTTTAATTATTTCTTTTATAATCGATAATCCTAATCCTGTTCCTCCGTATTTCCTTGTAATATATTTTTCAGATTGTTCAAATGGTTTGAATATATTTTCTTGAAAATTTTTCTTTATTCCAATTCCGGTATCTTCAATTTCAAAAAATATTTTTATTTTATCTTTTTCTATTTCTTTATAATAAGATTTAAAGTTTATATATCCTTTTTCAGTAAATTTTATAGAATTATCAATAAGATTCGTTATTATCTGAGCGATTCTTGTTTTATCCCCTTTTACTTTTACACTTCTTCCAATTAAAATTTTCGAATCAAAAATAAGACCTTTATTTTTTGCTTTGGCTCTTAATACAAAAAGAGATTTTTCAAGAAAATCTAAAATTTTTATTTCTTCATTATCAAATTCAAATTTATTATTTTCTATTTTAGAAATATCTAAAATATCATTTATAATAGGCATCAATCTTTCTGCGGAATTCTCAATAATATCAATATACTCCTTTATTTCCTCTAAAGAATTCGTTTTTGAAGCTAGTTGAACTCCCCCTAAAATCCCGTTCATTGGCGTTCTTAACTCATGAGAAACTTTTGCTAAAAATGTTGACTTTATCTCGTTAGCATTTTTCAATTCATTATTAAGCTTTTCTAAATCTTTATATTGACTTTCTAATTCCTCATTAATTGACTCAAGCTCTTCATTGTTCGCATTTAATTCTTCGTTAGAAGATTCAAGTTGTTTGTTAATTTCATTTTTTTCTTTTTCTAAATTCTTAATTCTTTTATTATTTATAACCAAATAAAGAATTACTAATGATTGAAAAATTAAAAATATTACAACTGTTATAAAAAATATTCTGTTTCTATTTTGAAGTTGATTTTGAGCTTTAACCTGATCTGAAATATCATGAATAATTCCAAAAACAATATTTTTTTCCACATCATATTCAGCGATTGAATGAATATGGATAATTTTATTATCCGTAGATCTTTTGATTTCAAATTTAACATCATAAGGTTTGCTATTATTTACTAATTGATATAATGCATCATCAAGCATTTCTCTATATTGAGGCAAAGGATAAGCTTGAACTTCTGAAATAGCCAATTCACTTTCCGATAAACCATATAAAATTTTTGCTCCATATGAAGTCGATATAGAATTATCATTTAAGTTAAATACCCAATGTCCAAATCCTGCAAATTCCTCAGCTTTATTATGCCTTAAAATCAAATGTTCTCTTTCTCTTTCTAAATATTTTTTATCGGCAACATCTACAATTATAGAGAATAAAATACTTTCTTCCTCAAGAATAATTGGATAAGAATAAACTTCAACATCTCTAATAGATCCATCAAAAAGCATATGTTGAAATTCAAAATAATTTTTATTTAAAGCTTCTGCATTATTCATCTCTTTATAAATTTCTTCTTCGCTTAAAATATTAATATCAGAGATATTTTTTCCTATCAAATCATCATATCCATAATAATTATATGCACTTTTATTAGCATAAAATATTTTTCCATTTGATGAATTTATAAGCATGATAACATTTCCATGATTTTCAAAAAATAAATTCCCTAAAACTGTATATGCAGTTAACTCATCTAATTCTTCACATATATTAAAAAGATCTAAAATACGAATTTCTTCATAATACTTTTGAATATCAATAGTTTCAAGAACTGTAGAAAAGGAAAAGAAGAACTGATTTAAAATAACTAAATTTACAAATAAAATTAAAAATAGTTTATTAATTTTATTATAAAAATTCTTCATTCTATATCCCCCCAAAAACTCTTTTTTTTAATTTTAACACAAAAATTTTATTTTTAAACATAATATTATAAAAATTATTTAAAAAGTTGGAAAGGAAAATCATTAAAACAAACCTCTATTTTTATACGCACTTGTTTTTAATGTAGTGTAACAGCCACGCGTTTTCTGCACGGCGTTACAGCACAGGCAAAAACATTCATCTTTTGCGTTAAACAATGGTTCAACAATGGTTCAACGATTGCTCAACTACCATTCAACTATCGTTCCCAAGGAGGTACGGTGTTACAGCACATATGATAATGTTGGTATTTTATTTTTGATATATTGGAAATCATTAAAACAAGATTCTGTTTTTATACGCACTTGTTTTTAATGTAGTGTAACAGCCACGCGTTTTCTGCACGGCGTTACAGCACTTATGACAACGTATATACTTTTATAGCAGATGTAAGGGAACACATTAAAACCAAATGCTTTTAATTTTGATTCTCTGCAAATTTATATGACAATTATAAAAAGTCGAATCTTATTATTAGGAGAAATCTACGGTTTCTATTTTTATGTATTAAAATAATTTAATAAAAAACAAATTACGCAGATCTCTCCTCCATAGAACGTCGTTCGAGATGACAGATCGGAGAGTGTTAAAAAGTTTTTAGATTATTTATACACTCAATTGTTTTTTTGACGAAAATTCTCAATTGCTCGCTACTTTATTTCATCATTTTTTACTGTCAATGCACTACAAAAACAGAATTATTTTTTTCTATTTTTTATCATTTAATAGTAAATTTTGATAAACGATTTTGAAACAAATAAATTTATATTATTAAAAATGTTTTTTTATAATAATTATATAAAATAATTAATTGTTTTAGCAAACCTTGACAAAGTTTGCTAATTATGATAAAATTTAATTGTAAAAGATAAGAAAATATTTTAAAACATTTATTAGGAGGTGTTTTTATGAATTTAAGAGTTTATAGAAACAGACCATTTTGGGATAATATTGAATCATTTATGGAAGATTTTGAAAACATGATGCTTGAAAGACCTAACTCCACAGGATATGAAAAATTTCCAGTAAATATTTATCAGGAAGAAGGAAAGTCATTTTTAGAAGCAGAATTACCTGGGTTTGATAAAAAAGATATTAAAGTGAATATTGAAAAAAACATGCTTACAATTTCTGCTGAAAAAGAATCTAATACTGAAAAAAAAGATGAAAAGAAAAAATATTTTATTAAAGAAAGAAATTGCATGAAGTTTAAAAGAATTTTCCAACTCCCTGAAAATATAAATCTTGAAAACATCAAAGCAAATTTTGAAAATGGAGTTTTAACTCTTGAAATGGAAAACAAAGAAAAAGATGAAAAAAATATCGAAGTAAAAATCAACTAGAAAAAAGCCCCTTTAAAAAGGGGCTTTTTTTATCCTTTTAACATTATGTCTTTATACAAATTTACAAATTCTATATCTGTCATCAATCCATTTGCCGCTCCTGTCTCTCCTATTTTATAAGAAGCATAAATCATAGCTTTTTTTAAAGAGTTATAAGAATCTTTTGATTTTAAATAAAAATGTATGAAACTTGAAAAAAGCGCGTCTCCGGCACCTATTGTATTTACAACATCTCTTGTTTTTACTGATGGAATCAATTTTATTTCATTCTCTTTTTTTGTGTAAATCAATGCCCCTTTTTCCCCTAAACCTATTACTATTATTTCATTATCATATTTTTTTGAAACTTTTTTTATCCATTTTTCAGGGGTTTCTGGTAATTTTTCGTGACTCATAAATAATATATCTGCATATTTCATAAAATCCTTATTATAATCGTCGTCAATATCAGATATCGCATGAACATCTGTTGCGATAATTTTTTTGTTTTCTTTTGTAGCTTTTAAATATGTTCTAGAAAAATTTACATTACACAAAATACATAAATCAGCTTTATACAAGCTTCTATAATAATTTTCTTCTGGATATTCAACTTCTTGAATATTTTTTAAATCTACATTTATGCTTCTTTTTCCATTCGCATCATATAAAATAATAGATTGAGCGGTTTCATCTATAATACTTAAAATATTTTCATGGCCAATTTCATTTTTCTCAAATTCTTTTCTAACTATTTCAGCATTATTATCTTTTCCTACAACGCTTAAAATTATAACTTCATTCCCCAATTTTTTTAATGATTTCGCTATATTATAGCCAACACCTGAAACGTTTGTTTTTATACCAAAAAAATTATAATTTACAGGCGAATAATTTATCGGAAAACTATCAATTTTTAAATTTGTTTCTATATTTATTAAACCAGAAATTAGAATCCTCGACATTTTTCACACCCTTTTTTAAGTTGGTTAGGAAAAACAAGAAATGTTTAAACGTTTAATTGGTTAATTGTTTAAATAGTTAAAAGTGACACAATTTTTTTATTATAATACATTGACGGTAAATATGATTTTTAAGTTGGTCAGCAGACAGTTGGTCGGTTGGTTAGGAAAAACAAGAAATGTTTAATTGGTTAAATGGATAAGGGGTTAAATAATTAAAAGTAACACAAATTTTTTTATTATAATGCTTTGAAGGTAAATATGGATGAAATAAAGTAGCGAGCAATTGAGAATTTTCGTACAAAAAAACAATTGAGCGAATCAAAAAATGCGTAAGAAAATAGCATGTTTGAGCATAGCGAGTTTGCTATTTTTAGCAAGTTTTGACAAGAGCGAAATTTGTTTTTTAGAAAATTTGATCTTGTGAGCGATTTATTTTATCCAATGTTTACCACTTCATTTTTGGGAACGATAGTTGAACAATCGTTTAACCATTGTTTAACGCAAAAGATGAATGTTTTTGCCTGTGCTGTAACGCCGTGCATAGTTCAGCGTGGCTGTTACACTACATTTAAAAACGAAAGGTGAAAGACAGCAAATATAAAAATGAGTTTAAAATTAAAAACTTTAAACTTTCTGCTTATAAAGCTTTTATTTAACCTCTTTTATCCACAAATACATTTCTTTTTCTTTTTCTGGCATCATGTAAGAATAAAGTTTATTCGCTTCTTCAGAAAAACCTGCAACAGTTGCTGCAATTCCTCCTACATCTTTTAAACTTTGCATAGCATATGCCATAACCGCTTTACCTAAACTTTTTTTCTGATGTTCAGGCATAACTCCAATAGGTTCAAAATATCCGGTTCTTGTCACATCATCAAACCATACCGTACAAAAAGCTACTATTTCTCCATTTTTTGATTCAGCAACTATATCCAAATCTCTTCTATACATAGGTGTTTTTATAATCTTTTTGTACCATTCGCCCTCATCATTCTGATAATTTTCAACAGGTTCATCAGAATGAAATGCAAGCCAAGAAGCCCATCCTCTTTTCGGCAAATCTGTTTCATCTTTCATTGAACGTATTTTATATTCTCCAGGAATTTTTATAACAGGTATTTCATTCTTGCAAAAATCTATTTTCCTTTGACTTTCAATCCAATCAGTCTTTTCGAACCCTAATTCAATTAAAATATTATTTCTCAAATCATCGTCAGAATGAGCCCATACTCCCAAGTTATTTCTTTCAGTTTTAAGGTGTTTTGCAGCAATTAAAATTATTTCTTTTTCAAGTTCATAAGTTTTATAATCCGGATCAATTTGAATGAATGATTCGCCTTTGTTTTCAGGATTTAAAACTGCTATTATTTCTTTAGAATCATTTTCCCAAATAAATATATTTTCAGAAAAGTCTGTGCCTTCTTGACAATTTCCAACTACATGCCATCTCCAATAGTCAAGTCTTGCTGTTTGCCAACTGTATGCGTTTCTATCGTTTTTTAAAAAGATTTTTCTTAAAAATTCTCTTATTTTCCAATAATCATTTTCACATTCGTATTTTCTCATAATTTTCACCTCTTTAATTGAATATTTATAACCAAACAATTTTACTATATTTTGAAAATTATGTCGAGTGAAAAAAGTAATTATTTAAATAAATCGTTAAATTATTACTTTTTTATGTTATAATTTATTATAAGAAATTTAAAACGAGGTGATGATTTTATGAAAAAATATTTTTTGATCTTTTTCTTAGTTTTAACCTCAATATTTTTTTCAAGAGGTATTATAATTGGTGATGATTTGTTTATTTTAAGAACTTTCAGAGATAGTTCTCCTGAAAAAATTGAAGAACTTGCTTTAAATATTTCAAAAGATTATGACGCTGTTGTTCTTCATCTTGGAAGTCGTTACCCTTTTGAAAGAGGCAGCTTCTTCTTTTATAGAAGAAGCAAAGAAAATTTATATTTGTTTTCAAAATATTTGAATGATTTGAATGTAAAATTTTATTTATGGATTTTTGATAGTTTTGGCGGAGAACAATTTCTTAATCTTTATGAAGATCGACATAACCTGATCAAAGAAAATTTAGAAATACTGGAATCTTTAAATATAATTTATGATGGGATTATAATTGATTTAGAATGGATAAATTTAGATGGCAATTTTTTTAATAATAAAAAATATATTGAATTCTTGCAAATGTTAAGAGAACAAATGCCTCAGGATAAAGAACTTAAAGCTTTTGCTTCACTTATTGATAGCGATTTAGAAAATATAAAACGAGGTTACGACATATTTTCTCTTTTTGAAATAGTAGACAGTCTTATTCCTATGCTTTATATAATTGATGGAGATTTTTATAAAAGAAATGATAGTTTTATGCCTTATTTGAACGATAATAGAGTCAACAGCATTTTAAAATATTATTCTCAATATTCTAAAATCTCTTTAGCTATTTCTCAAAACAGAGGTATAATTATTGAAAGAGATAACTTTTTTTATTTTATTAAAACCGTTAATAATATAGAATTTCTCCCTGAAAGTTTTCTCAATTTTAGAAAAGATGTAAATTATTATTATGATATATATTATTATAGAGTTTTAGAAGATACAATAATTATAAAAAACGATGAATCAGAAGAAACTATTTATAAAGATGAAATAGTTTATTATTATGCTCCTAAAAACACTTTAACGAATCATGCTGATTATTTTTGGGAATATTATTTGATGAATAAAGAATAAAAAGATTTGATGAAAAATTGTATGTGTTTTAATTAATTATAACAAAAAATATATTGTTAAGAGGTGATTAAAGGTGAATAAAAAAATAATAGTAATTTTTATACTCTTATTTACAACTATTTCTTTGTTTTCTTTTTTTTACGAGGAAATTTATAAGAGAGCTTTAGAGTTATCATGGGAAGGGAAATTTGATGAAGCTGAAAAAATTTATAAAGATTTGATTCCTCGGTATAAAACGAAAGATATTATTATATCATATTCTAATCTTCTTGGTTGGCAAGCAAGATATGATGAAGCGATAAAATTATTGAAAGATTTTGATGAAAATGATAACGACATAAGAGCAGCTATAGCTAAAGTTTATTTTTGGAAGGAAGACTTTGATACTGCATACAGTATTTATAAATTTTTATTAAATATGAATTATCCCCTTGAAGAAAATATAATTGATTTTATAGTAGCTTATGAAAGTGATGATTTTGTTCCTGGTCAAAATTATGATGAAAAACTTTTAGAAGCTTTAGAATTTTCAAGGATAGGGATTTACGATGAAGCTGAAAAGTTGTTTTTAGAACTTTTAGAGGAATTTAGAACCAAAGAACTTATAATTGCTTATTCGAACTTGTTAGCCTGGCAAGGTTTTTATAACAAAGCTTTAGAAGTTGTAATTTTATTTGAAGACCAAAGTGATATAGAAATAATAGAGCAATTAGCTAAAATATACTTTTGGAAAGAAAATTTTGACAAAGCTTACAAACATTATTATTTATTAAAAACAAAAGAAATTTTTATTGAAGAGTCTATAAAAGAATTTATGAATTGGTATGAAAAAAATGTTAAACCTTACGATAATTTTGAAGGTGCTTTAAAAAAGGCTGCTGATCTATCTTCAAAAAAAATGTACATTGATGCAGAAAAAATATACAATGGTTTGATGCCTTATTACTCTAACAATAAAGATTTTATAATTGCTTATGCGGATTTATTTATAAATCAAAATAATTATTTTTTTGCAATTGCTGTTTTAGAATATTATCAAGAAGATGACATCGAAGTTTTATTGAAACTAGCAAATGCATATTATATAACTAAAAATTATGACAAAGCATATGAATATTATTCTTATTTAAAAACAAAAAATTATACCCCAAATAAAGAAATAAACGATCTAATTCGATGGTATGAAACATTTATGAACTTTTATTCTGGATACGATGAAGCTTTTGCAATAGCCCTTGAAAATTCTCGAACAGGTAATTATTCAAAAGCAGAAGAAATTTTAGAAAACCTTATAATTTATTATAAATCGAAAGAACTTGTTATTGCTTTATCTGATATTTATGCATGGCAAAAAAAATATGATAAAGCTTTGAATACTTTAAATAAATTCCCTAGTTTTGATATTGATATAAAAATAAATACAGCTAAAATTTATCAGTGGTCGGAAGATCTTGAAAATGCTTATAAAACATATAAAGAAATTCAAAATTTGGGTTATAATCTTGATGAGGATATACTGTATTTTATTAATATGTACGAAAGATTTAAAGAATTTTCATTATCTGGATTTTATTTTACTAATCTTTATGCCAACATATTTGATGATGAAAGTTTTTTAATTTCGGATTTATCTTTAAACTTAGGTTATAAAAATATTGAAGGCCTTTCGGCAGGATTAAATTTAGATATTTCATTAAAAAATTACGAGCCCGACAGATATTTTTTGGGCTCTTTTATCTATTTTAAAAATGGTTTGTCTTTACATCTTGCTACTGGCACAATACAAAATTATGTCCTTCAATTTTCTCAAAACTTTAATAAATTCCAACTCAACTATAAAAATGTTTTATTTAGAAATAACGAATTATCTACAATAAATTTTTTTGATAGAATGCTACACGAATTTTCAACATCTGTTTATTTTAATATATCTAATTTTTTGTTTGAAATTAAGCCTTCTGTTAGTTTAATAAAAGAAACATTTGATTATAATTATATGATAGGTTTAAATTATGATGAATCGATAAACTTAAAAATATATGGTGATTTTGAAACTATTACTACAGTTTTATCAGACTTAAATATTAAAGTAAATGATTTTGAAATAAAAATTGCTGCAAAATATAATTTTCAAAAAAATACCTCTTTAGAAAATTTTTATGATTTTCTACATAATTTTTATGTGGGTTTTGGCGTTTCATATAATTTTAATCTTCCTTTTTAAAACCTTTTCTCTCCATTTTACCCCAGCCTTGATTTGATTTCATAGATGTAAAAAAGCCGCTGAATCTTATAAAACTAATAAATTGTCGGAATCCAAAAACATCTAACATTGCATAAATAATTAAAATCATCGTTTCTTTAAAACTAAAATAGTTAACTTCATCTTCTGCTATTATTAGTGCAACTAAAGAAACTGACATTCCAAACAAAATAGATGCTGTAAAAAGCAGTGTTACAATTGGAACATTCACAAGTCCAAAAATAACCGCAAAAAAGAGGGCTATATACCCCTGAAACTCTAACAGCGGACCAAAAATTTCCATGATTAAAAAATAAGGTAATCCTATTAAACCCATATTCCCATATCTTGGATTAAGTATTTTTTTTCTATGAAAATTTAGTATATCTATTAATCCTCTTTGCCACCTATCTCTTTGTCTGTAAAGTATTTTTAATTTCTCGGGAACTTCAGTCCAACAATTCGCATTATAACTATACTCTATTTTATGGGGAATTTTATTCTTTCTTAATTCTGAAGATACTCTTACAACTAATTCCATATCTTCACCCACAGTATTTTTTTGATATTTTTCGCTTTCTGTAAGATAACCTCCTGATTTTATTATTATTTCTCGGTTAAATAAACCAAAAGCACCAGAAATTATTAAAAGACTGTTTAAATAAGACCAGCCTAGTCTTCCCCCTAAAAATGATCTCATATATTCAATTATTTGAAATCTTGCAAAAATATTATCAGGAATATTTATTGCTTCAAAAGTTCCTTTTTTTACTTTACAACCATTAACAGGAATTATATTCCCTCCCATTGCAACTGTCATTTTAGAAGTATCTAAAGAAAGTGCCGCGAGTTTTAATAATGCATCTTTTTCAAGAATAGAATCTGCATCTATCCCACACACATATTCTTTCTTTGACATGTTTATTCCAACATTTAAAGAATCTGCTTTACCTCCATTTTCTTTATCTATAATAATTAAATTGGGTATATTTGGATTTACATAAACTCCTCTTATAGGCCTTGTTTTTAGTTCTTTTCCAATAATATAATCAACTTTTTCAAGAAAAAAATATTTAATTAATTTTTCTAAAGTCTTATCTTTCGAACCATCATTAACTACAATCAATTCATAGTCAGGATAATTTAAATTTAATAGTGAATTTACGCTTTCTATTATATTACTTTCTTCATTGAATGCAGGAGCTATTATTGATACAGTAGGTAAAAATTTATCTTTATACAAAAAATCATAATCTTTCATCTTCCATAAAGTTTCTTGTCGGTATTTTTGTATCCCAGAAAAAAATAACAAGATTAAATAAAATGAGTTAACAAAAATAAAATAATATGCAAAAAAATAATTAAAAAAGACAATGTAGTTTCTTACCGTGTGCGTAAAACCAAAATGCTGTACCGTAATTCCATATTCACGGAAGAAAAAAAATGGTATAAATAATATTGAAATTGCCAAAATAATTCCCTGAAACATCATTTTACTAAATTCACTTGATTCAAACCTTGGAAGTTCTTCAGGTTCAATTTTCTCCAAATTTATTTTTTTTAATAAATCCTCTCTTAAATATTGAGAAAATTGTTTTTTTACATTTTCATTTTCTCTACTTGCTCTTTTTAACACCGGTATAATTTGTTTCTCTATTTCTTCTATGTTATTTTTATTTAAAAAACTTATAAGTTCACTCGTTTTCCCTACAACAAGTATTTTTACAAGAAGATCTTTAACAATTTCTTTCTCATTTGTACTTAATTTGTACATAAAATATTCTATTCTTATAGAAAGAATTTTAGCATATCCTTCTTTTATTATTTCATTACTTTCATTTTCAAAAAGTTCTACAACATATGGAATTAATTTTGGTACGTTTCTTAAAATTCTTGAAATTGCGTATATCGATACATCATAAGTAGATTCTTCTGCAATATATTTTGAAATTCTTAAAATATTTTCTTTCACAGGCGTTTGGGATAAACCTTCTATAGCCATTTTTTTTATTTCAACGTCCTCATTTTCTAAAAATTTATTCTCATACAATTCTTCGTAATAAAATTTTGCAAGACTTTTTACTGCCATTCTTTTTATTTCTAAATTATCTTCATTATCTATTAAAACTAATAAATAATCTTTTAGTATATCATAAGGGTACAATTCCGAATATTCTATAATCAACTTTTTTATATTGTGATCATCAGAAGACGTGTATTTTAAAATATAATTATATAATCCATCTTTATAACTTATTAGAAGACTCCTTACTCTTTTTTGATAAGATTCTGGGGCTTTTTCAAGGCTTTTTATCATCAATGGGATCATTTCAACCATTTTTTGAGTTGTTATTGCATAGCAAATATACATTTTTACGTTGTAATCTTTTTCTTTTTCAAAAGCCGATTGAATCTCTTTTCTGACTAAGGATTCATCTATGAAAGCCAAAAATTGTGTTGCTTCTCTTCTTTTTAATTTGCTTTTAGATTTTAGCTTTTTTATATAATATTCATCAATTTTATTTTTATGGATTATATCCCTCAAAATTTTTCTTTGTTCAAAAGTAAAAGTTACTCTCTTAAATACATTTACAAGAGAATTTCTAAAAATTCTACTTTTTATAGTCATATTGGAATTTTCATTTTCAAAATTTTCTAATATATAATCTTCATAATATTTTATTTTTTCCTCTATTTTTTTATACACGTATGTTTTTATAGTTAAGTGAACAAAAAGATACGCATTTACACTCAGCATGAAATATAATAAAATTTTTATACTTCCATAATCTATCATGTTATCATTTCTCCTAATTCATATATTTTTTTACATTCTAGTTTACATATTTTAATTATAACATATCAAAACCTTTAGCTTCAATCAAAATATTTTTATTTAGTCAAGAAAATAGGTTCCCTGTAAATTTTTGTGGATAATTATGAAAAAGTTGAAACTTATAAATAGGAAAAGAAAATTATGTGATTTGCCATCTCGAACGACATTTTTTTGAGGAAAAATGTCGTTCGAGATGACAGATCGGAGAGTGTCCAATAATTTTTAGCCACTATCTTTTACAGAGGTGCAGAAAATATTTTTTATTCTCTTAAATTATTATTGAATAACAAAAAAACTTGTAACAGGATTATAAAACACAACATGATATAATTAAATCATACAAAAATCTCTCAACTATGTAATATAGAAATAAGAAGAAAAAAAATAGCTTGATCACTTTATTTTTGTTACCCTTTATTATCCGCTAAAAAAAGATTATTTTTAGAATAGAAGGAGGAAGAAAATGAAAAAATGGTTTACAATCGATAAAATTGATTTAAATACTCATATTATTAGCGAATACAGACATTGGGAAGAAACACATTGTTATCTAATAGAAGGAAAAGAAAAGTGTTTACTCATTGATACCGGGTTGGGAATATGCAATATTTCAGAAGAAGTTAAAAAATTGACGAATAAACCAGTAACTGCTGTGGCGACACATATTCATTGGGATCATATTGGAGGACATGAATACTATCCAGAATTTTATGCTCACGAAAAAGAATTAAACTGGTTAAATGGTGAATTCCCGCTAACAATGGATGTTATACGAGATATGGTTATAGAGCGTTGCGATTTACCCGAAAATTACGATGTTAATACTTATAAGTTCTTTCAAGGAACACCTACAAAATTATTAAAAGATGGCGAAGTTATTAATTTAGGAGAACGAAAAGTCATTGCATTACACACTCCTGGGCATTCACTAGGACATTTATGTTTTTGGGATCTGGAACGAGGATATTTATTTACCGGTGATCTTGTCTACAAGGATACGCTTTTTGCTTATTATCCTTCTACTGATCCACAAGCATATCTTGATTCGCTTGAAAAAATTTCATCCCTCCCAGTAAAAAGAGTGTTTCCGGGTCATCATAGTCTTGATATTAAGCCAGAAATTTTAATTCGTATGCGAAATGCTTTACGAGAATTAAAAATCAATGGTAAATTACATCATGGAAGCGGAACTTTTAATTATGGTGATTGGGCTATATGGTTATAAAAAAACTACAGCTTTATTCAATGTATTAAATTAGTGATCGTATTTTCTTAAAATAAAGGCACACAAATTTATGCGCCTTTATTTTTTATTTTTTATTTTTTATTTTTTATTTTTTTTGCTTTCAAAGATTCATTAAGATGCACTGAATGATGTCTTAAAACGGGCATAAATATTATCCCAGCAACATTTTTTCTTCCCCAGAAATCAATTAACCAATTAGCCCCTTCTACATTTTCTACAGCACCTTCTTCTAATATTCGATTCAAACTTTCTTTTTTCATTTTTCTTTTTAAATCTTTACTACTCAAATTTTTAATTATTTCTCTTGTTTTTTTACCTACAGCTATCCTGTATTTTTTTAATTCTTCGATATCTATACAACGACTGAATTCTAAAATTTTTTCAGTTGTTAAAGCATTTCCTGTATCTTTTATAGGTGATTTTATTTTCTTTTGCCAATCTCCATCTTCAAAAATTTGATTAGAATCATTTATTAAAATATTGACGGTTATATCTTCAATTCTTGTTGAATGCCAAATACCATATGCAATCGTTCTTCCTTTTTCATTAGTAGAATTTCTTATCGTTTCTTCGTCTAAATTTTCCCATAACTCATCTTCAAAAGTTTTTGATTTTACTTCAGACATTTCAGAAACAAACATTTTTCCATGTAATTCTAAAATAATTTCTTTTATTTCCTCAATTTTTTCATCATTATAAATAATTTTTTTTAAATATTGAAGCTTTTCATTCCATTGTTTTAATATCATTTTCTTCTCCTTAAAAATATTTCTATCATTCTCTTATGCGATAAAGGAATATTATCCGGCAACATATTATAACTAAAAAATTTTAAAATTTCTGTTTCTTCATTATCGATATTTAAATTCCCTTTATAATCATACGTATAAAATCCTATAGTAATAAAATATGCTTTATGTCCGTTAGGCATTTCCATATAACAGCCTTTACCAGAAACAGTTCCAAATAATTCTAAATTATTTATATCAAGTCCGGTTTCTTCTTTCGTTTCTCTTATTGCTGATTCTTCCAAACTTTCTCCAAGTTCTGTAATACCTCCTATTAATCCCCATTTATAAGGATAAGTAGCTCTCTTTTGTAATAATATTTCTTTTTTTTCATTTAAAATAATTACATTCACTCCAGTTAAATTAATAACATCATTTCCAACTCTTTCTCTTATATATTTTATATAATCCATTTAATCAAACCTTCTTCTAAATAATTTTTGCTATTACTCTTGCTAAAGAACCTTCTGCTTTAATATTTAATGGGAATGCATATATTTCAAATTTATCTTTTTGTTTTATATGGCTTAAATTCGTTAAATTTTCCATAATTATAATTTCCTTTTCCATAAGAATTTTATGTATTTCAAATGGAAAATAATCTGGTGACGGCATATCCATTCCTAACATTTTTATTTTTTTTGACACAAATAATTTTGCAAGTTTTTCCGTTATTACAGGATATTTTTCATAATATTTATCTTCACCAAAATATTTATCAAAATTCGTATACAATAAAACAATATCATCTTCTTTTATTTTATCTGAATCTATATGTTCAGTATCGATAATTTCTAATCCTCTAACATCGAAAATTACTCCTTCACCAATAAACTTATCAATTGGATAATCACAAATATATTTTTTAGTATCAAGCATATGACTTGAAGCATCTATATGTGTTCCGACATGCATACCAGTTTCTAACCTCGAGTCGTTATAATAATCTTTTTCTAAAAACTTTGTCTGATAAAGTTTCATTTTATCATCTGATGGATAAACAGGAGTATTTTCATTTAAAACATGACTCAATTCAATAAATTTATTCATTTTATCACCTCAAATTTTATTTTTTACATTATAAATATACCACAATAAATCAAAAATAGGTTTTATGTAAAATAATGTGGAAAGGAAAAGCTATTCTAAAAACAAATTTATGAATTTCCACAAATTATCTATAAAATATCTATGTTGCTATAAGTGCTGCAACGCCGTGCAAATAGCGAGGCCACTGAAAAAAACCGAAATAAACGCAAACAAAAAGCAACAAATAGTTAACGCCAAAAGTTAAAGGAAAAGGTTAAAAAGCTCATTTAATAAGGGAAATAGTAGACAAAAAGAAAAAAATG
>Ga0334898_1001087_pt1 | contig 34085 bp, 27 predicted proteins | sample GraSluR3_MG_10_FD_207228 | JGI IMG/M metagenome (GOLD analysis project Ga0334898, IMG submission 207228) | Sludge microbial communities from methane-producing bioreactor in Wageningen University, Netherlands - Granular Sludge_3_08-R3 | ecosystem: Engineered > Bioreactor > Anaerobic >... | reverse complement strand
ATTGAGTGGACAAATACCATTCTGGCATACTTTAGCAAGCATCTGAAGGACGAACAGGCATGGTGGAGCGAGCTTTACCCTGAGCAAAACTACTAATGATTCAAAACTTATTTTGAAGAGGGTGTCTTAAAAGTCTAAAAATCATTTTTATTCATTAGTGTCCGACTAAGTATTTTGTAAAATGATAATAATGTGATAGATTTAGCTTCGCTGCTACTTCGTGGTCTCGCTTCCTGCCTGACTGCGTCATTCAGGCAGGCGCTCGAAATCTATATTTATTAGTCGGTCAGTAGTGATTTTTATTCTCTTTGTGTTCCTGCCTGTTCAGCAGACAGGTTTTGTGATTTCTTTGTGAGTCACTTCGGTAAACACTTCGATATACTCAGTGCACCGCTCAGCGCATCGCTTTGTTTATCTGTATTTTAAATATTACACAAAGTTCCATAGAGGACTTATGAGACACCCCTTTTATAAAATCAATTTTTAATAAAAATGAACCCGAATGGGATATGTTTGCTTACAATTCATTAATTTTATGACGTAATTAATTTAAATCTGTAACAAGAATGGCCGATTCAAAATACCAGGTCGATGAGGTTGACCAGAAGATACTGGCGTACCTAGTGAAAAATGCACGTATGCCTTTCCTCGAGATTGCTCGAGAGTGTGGCATATCGGGTGCAGCTATCCATCAAAGGGTTCGAAAGATGGAGGAAGCAGGCATAATTGATGGTTCACGAATGATAGTTATGCCCAAGGCATTGGGTTACGATGTGTGCGCATTTGTGGGTGTGCAGTTTGCAGCAGCAAATCAGTACGAGGGGGTGGTTGAAGCATTACGACAGATGCAGGAGGTTGTGGAGTGCCATTTTATTACAGGCCAATTTGCTCTGCTGCTTAAGATCTTCTGTCGAGATAATGAGCACCTGATGGAGGTGCTGGTGAACACTATTCAGAATATCCCCGGGGTAATGAATACCGAAACATTTATCTCACTCGATCAGGCCTTCGAGCGGCAGGTTTACGTAAAAGACAAGTGGTTGGTAAAGAAATGAGTTTAAGCTTCGGAGCTTAAGTGCTGCGTGAGCTTGACTAGTAGATCCTCCTTTCGAATTGGCTTGCTCATATAATCATTACATCCTGCGGCAAAGCACTTTTCTTTTTCCTCGCTGTGATAAAAAGCCGTATTTATAATTACAGGCACCTCTGGGTTCAGTTTCCTAATGTTTTTCAGGGCATTTATTCCATCTAGTATGGGCATTTGCACATCCATAAGAACTAGACTAACGGCAGGATTATCGCGGAGCATATTAATTGCCTGAACCCCATCCTTGGCCCACAGAATAGTTAGGTCGATATCGGAGAGAAACGCCTCAATAAGCTTATAGTTACTAACCACATCCTCGGCTACTAGAATTGTTCTACCCCTGAGTAACGTCAAATCGTAGGTCTCTGACTTAGTGCTAATCGAAACAACCGCCATATCCTCGTTGGGCGTGTAGGGTATGGTGAAGTAAAAGGTAGAACCTTTGCCTAAGTGTGAGTCGAGCCAAATTCTTCCACCGAGAGCCTCAACCAATTCGTTGCAAATCGCTAATCCCAGCCCTGTTCCCGAGTACACATTGGTCTCGGCACCCGTGCTAAACTTACTAAACCTTTCGAATATCAACTTATGCTTATCGGCCTCAATACCGGCACCCGTATCCTTAACAAAAAATATTAACTCCTCTGCACCAGAAAGCCGGTAGCCAAGGGTGATCTGTCCCTCAGGTGTAAACTTTAGGGCATTCCATAGCAGATTCGATAAAACCTGGCGTAAACGAACACCATCGGTCATAACAACAAGCCGATTGCACCTGTCGTCATAGTCGGCTACAAGTTGGAGCTTACGGTTATTAAGGGTCTCAAGCTCTTGCTGAAAGAATAATTTTATCTCATTAAGGATATCGTCAAGAACAACAGGTTTTATCTTTGTTTTAAGTTGCCCTGCCTCAATTATTGAAATATCAAGAATGTCGTTAATAAGGTTCATTAACACCTCGCCATTGCTTTTAATTATCTTCACATACTCGGCCTTAGCCTCGCTGGGCGACTCCTTGTCGGCGAGCAAATATGAAAAGCCCACTATTGCGTTCATTGGCGTGCGTATCTCATGCGACATATTAGTGAGAAAGGCTGTTTTAAGCTTGTCGGCCTCCTCAGCCCTATCCTTTGCCACCTTTAGCTCCCATGTCCGTTCCTCCACAATATTCTCGAGCTGCTCTTGATACTCGTTCAGCTGAGCCTCAACACGTTTACGATGACCAATCTCCTCGAGGAGTTTCTCGTTCGCCTTACTTTTATATCGATACCGGCTGTATGTAAAGTATGAAAACAATATGAAAAGTAGTGCTAGCATTGCCAAAAGGGTAATCCAAATTCGAATTTGTGTTTTCTCACTCTCCTCAAGGGCTCTTTGCTTTGAGAGAAGTTCAATTTGTCGCTGCTTATCGTTTAGCTTGTAGCGGGTCTCCAGCTCAACAAGTAGGTTCGATTGGTCGACACTAAACACAGAATCGCGGAGCGTTAAAAAGTTGGACAAATACTCATGGGCCTTACGGTAGTCGCCTATACTCACGTAAACCTCTGAAAGGAGCCTACTAACCCTAACCAAATGTCTTTGCGAATTACTTTTTGAGGCAATTTCCCATGCTTGATTAAGCATTGCTATGGCTTGGTTGTACCTATTTTGGGCAAAGTAAGAATCGCCCAGATAGTATAGTGCGTTGGCAACCCCATCAATATTATTAACAGCAGCAAAGTTTAACCTAGCCTCCTCAAAGTAGTTTATGGCACGCTGAAACTCCTGCGTACGAAGGTAAACCGTACCTATATTGATTAGGGTATTTCCGTAGCTTACCCTATCTGCATCCCTATCCTTCGAGTCTAACGATCGCTTAAGGTAATCTAGAGCCGTTGGGTAACGCCCTTGTTCGGCAAAAGCACGTCCCATATTGTTATAGGCCTTCGCAATGCCGTCGGTGTACTTAATCTGCTGGCTGATCTCGAGGCTCTTTTGAAAAAAATCTAACGCTACGGCCCTCTCTCCAAAGTAGAAATACACATTTCCAAGCTCACGGGTTAGGTCGGCAAGGGATATGCGATTACCCAACCTTATAGCCATATCAATGGCATGCTGGGTATTCTCGATTGAGTTTTTAAAGTCACCTATTCGAGTAAAAATATTCCCGTACAGCTGGTAGCTCTCAACAAGCTGAGCGCTATCGCTAACGCTCACAAAAAAATGATGCGCTTCTTCTAAATGGTCAAGAGCTACTGCGTACTCACCAGTAATTGATTTTGCTTTTGAAAGGAGCAAGTGAGCCTTTGCTTCTCCCGCTTCATCCTCCCGATCCTTGGCAAGAAGCAATGCTCGCTCTGCATAAATAATGGCTTGGTCGGGGTACCTATGTAAGATTTTCTCTGTAGTGGAGAGCAAAACCTCTAGGCGCTTCTCCTCGGAGGTTGTGCTTATAATTCTATTAATTGAATCGGTATTTAAATTGGTAGCATATCCACACAGCCAGGCTAACACCACGATAAGTGTAAGCACCACGGTTCGTAAATTTATGGGTTTGGGCATTGGGATTCTGTTTGTTGTAAAAATAGTAAAGTTTGTTTGGAATTACGCCAATTTGTGCCTTTAGGTTTCGAAAGGTTTACGGTTTAAACAAAAAAAGGGGGCAAGGGCCCCCTAAAAGTCAAATATTTATTTCAAGACTAAAAGTCGTCATCTTCATCATCAGCTATCTCGTCATCATAAAATTCATCCTTTAGATAATCAATTTCAATGTCCTCTAGCTCGTCAATCTCATCGAAAAAAGCACGCTTTGGGTTTTTCTCCTTTTTTACCGGTTTGAGCTTACGATTCTTTTTGAACTCTTCGGCGCCAGCATACAAGTCTCGCTCTGGCTTTCTCATTTCCTTCTTTGATTTCATTACTGAAATTGTTAAAGATTAAGTTTGTGTTTTGTGAATTTTGATTAGTGAATAGTAGGTTTGCTGGTAATGCATTATGGTCAAAACGATAGAATTAATTTGTCTGCAATTATATAATATTTTTTTATATTCCCTTCTGAGTGAAGCTAGTTTTTAAAGCAGATTATTTGCTAATAACTTTTGTACAAATTATAAAATAAATAGTGGTTTGTCAACACTATCGCATTAAAAAATTAATGCTAATAACGCATTAAACCCCGATTTGTTTCGATATTATGCTGTAAAATAGTTCTGTCTTCTGTATTTGCGTTGGGGGTTTTAGTACATTTGCGAGTCAAAACCACCTCTTACATATGGAACTGATTACTAACCCCATATTTGCCCTATTTGCAATCATATCGTTAGGGTTTATACTAGGCAATATAAAAATTAGGGGCTTTTCCTTTGATGTATCGGCAGTACTATTTGTTGCCCTTGCTTTTGGACACTTTGGAGTTGTGGTGCCGCAAGTAATAGAACGTATTGGTATGGTGCTTTTCATTTTCACCGTAGGAATACAGGCTGGGCCTGGCTTTATGAACTCTTTTAAAAAACAAGGTCGAAACCTGGCCCTTATGGCCTCGCTAATTGTGCTAATTGGTGTTTTGCTGGCGCTTGCAGCAATGCACCTATTTGATATCGACTCTGCACTAATGGTGGGTATACTATGCGGAGCACTTACAAGCACACCTGGACTTACCGTTGCAATTGATGCCACTGCATCGCCCTTGGCGTCCATTGGATATGGTATTGCTTACCCCGTGGGTGTAGTTGGTGTAATTCTGTTCGTTAGGCTGTTGCCCAGGCTACTCAAAATTGATATTTCCTATGAAAACCGCAAAACGGAACAGGCTGAGCGAGGCTCCTACCCCGTTATAAGCTTCGCTCATTTTGAAGTTGATAATGTATCTGTTACGGGAAAATCGCTTAACGAGATCAACCTCCGATCGATGACAGGCGCTACCGTTTCGAGGGTTCAGCACAACGATAGCTGTATAACTCCCCAGTTCGACACCAAGCTTAGCCAGGGTGATATTATTAGGGCTGTGGGCTCGGAGCAGGCACTGGCTAAGGTTGAGGTACTAATTGGCCCAAGGGTAAACAAACAGATTCCACTTGGCAAGGATTACACCGTGGAGCAGCTACTTGTTACCAATAAGGAGCTAGTTGGCAAAAGCTTGAACGAGCTCTCGTTGCACCATAATTTTGATGCAGTGGTTACACGCATCAGGCGAAGCGGAATAGATATTGCCCCTTCGCCCGACTTACATATACGATTTGGCGATAAGCTAACCGTTGCTTGCCCAAAGGAGAGCATGTTGGGACTGGGTTCGTTGCTCGGCAACGACGAAAGATTGCTTTCCGACACTGATTTTCTGCCCATTGCCCTTGGAATTGTAATTGGTATACTTATTGGCTATTTAGAGATTTCATTTTTAGGACGATTCAATTTAGGCTTAGGGCTTAGCGGTGGGGTGCTTATTGCTGCTTTAGTGCTTAGTGGCATTGGTCGCACTGGGCCAATTGTTTGGACCATGAGCGGGAGCGCCAACCAGCTGCTTCGGCAGATGGGTCTTCTCTTCTTTCTAGCAGCTGTGGGAACTAAGGCTGGCGAGCACCTTATGGAAACCATTTCGCAGTCGGGGGTTACCCTGCTTATTATTGGCTTCGCCATTACCATTCTGCCCATGCTATCGGCCTTAATTCTCAATAAATATATCTTTAAATTCAATCTCTTTGAACTGCTGGGAGCCATAACTGGCGGTATGACCAGCACCCCTGGCCTTGCTGCATGCGACACGCTAACCCACAGCAACACTCCGGGTAGGGCATACGCTGCAGTTTACCCCATTGCCATGGTAGTTCTTATTATATTTGTACAGATACTAGTTCGTTTAGTATCATAAAAAAGTAAGCTGGATGGCAACGGAGATAATACTTAGGCAACTCCTAATTTTTGGTATACTTATGGGTGCTGGAGCCCTAGGCTTCTGGCGAAAAATAATTACTACCGAGATGAAGAACAACCTAGCTCGTGTGGTAATTGATGTTACACTGCCCTTTCTTATTTTCACCACATTTGCCAATATGGAGGCCAACCCTAAGGTTTTGCAGAACGGCCTTTTAGTTTTTGCTTTAGCCTTTGTTAACCTTGTAGTTTTTAACCTTGTGGGAAGGTTGTCGTCGCGTATCCTAGGCCTTAAAACTCCGCAGGCAACGGTGCACACGCTTCACTCAATGTTAGGCAACATTGTGTTCCTGGGTTTCCCCTTGCTCGATGCGCTGTTCCCAAACGGAGTGGGTGTTTTCTACGGAGCCATGTATCAGCTTGCATCCAACACCATCACCTTTACCTACGGAGTGTATAAACTGAGCGCAGGAACACAAAAATCGGGATGGAAAAGCCTTATCAATCCCAATACCATTGCTTTAGTGCTAGGTGCTCTTATTCTACTTTTGGCGATCCCTATTCCAAAGGTTGTAAGCATTTCGTTCGAAAGCCTTGGGCGTTGCACAAGCCCACTATCAATGATATACATTGGCGCTATGCTTGCCTCCATGAGCATTAGAAAAGCCATTAAGCACAGAAGTATCTACCTCCTTAGCCTAAACAAGCTAATTCTTGTTCCATCTATACTGGCAATTCTATACCTGTCAACACTAAATATACTGGGGATTAACATTTCAAAGGAGGCATTTTTTGTAATAATTCTTCAGGCTGCAATGCCATGTCAAACCATTGTTGTTGTGCTATCGCACAGGTATAATGGCGATCATCAACTAGCCGGAGGGAACCTGTTTGTAACCACCCTGCTTAGCATTGTAACCCTTCCGCTGGTTTTTGCCATAGTGCAGTGGGTGTGGAGTACGATATAGTGGAATATTTTACATAAATTTGTGCTGAAAAGATTTTTGCTGTGCTAGATTTAACAAAACCCCATTGGCTTGCCGCCTACACCAAGCCTCGAAACGAAAAAAAGGTATACCAGCGTTTGGTTGAGGCAGGGTACGAAACATATCTCCCCTTACATCGCACCCAAAAGCAGTGGAGCGATCGGAAGAAATGGGTTGAAGAACCACTACTTCGATCGTACATCTTCCTTAAGATCTCGGAGAAGGAGTACTACCAAGCACTAACAATCCCCGGCCTAGTTCGCTATGTAACGTTTGAAGGCAAAGCCGCCCCAATTCCAGACAAACAGATTGAAGCGCTCAAACTCTTTTTGGGAGAGGAATTTGAAGTTGAGGTAACCGAAGAACAATTCGAACCCGGCCAAGCTGTAGATATTACCCTTGGTAAGCTAGCGGGATTAACTGGTGAGGTGGTAAAGCACAAGGGAAAAAGAAAGGTTATAATCAGGCTTGACCACATAACCCACTCCATTTTGGTAACCCTGCCAAGGGAATACATCACCAAGCAAAAAAGTACCTCAAAGTAATGCTGCCAGTAAAAAGTATATCTATTCAGGCTCTATCTTACTAACACGGGTGCCATGCCTTCCTCCCTCAAACTCTGCGTTAAGGAATGCTTTGGCTATTTCTTTGGCCGTATCAACTGAAACAAATCGGGCTGGGATAGCACAAATATTGGCATCGTTATGCTGACGAGCCAATGCGGCAATTTCGGGCAGCCAGCAAAGAGCCGAGCGTATCCCCTTGGTTTTATTGGCTGTAATATTTACTCCATTTCCGCTACCACAAAGCACTATGCCCAAGTCGAACTCCTTGTTGGCAACACACTGAGCCACTGGACGAGCATAGTCGGGATAATCGATGCTATCGGGGGAGTAGGTTCCAAAATCTTGTAGCTCATGCCCTAAATCTTGTAAAAACTGGACGAGTTGTACTTTTGTTTCAAAGCCAGCATGGTCACAGCCAATGGCTATTCGATATGTTCTCATGGTTATTTGCTATTTTTGCAAAGATAGCCTCTTTAGCCATATTCACAATTAGCGCATCTTTTTAAAATGTCGGGAATATATATACACGTACCCTTTTGCAAGCACAAGTGCGACTACTGCGATTTCTACTCCATTGTTCCAAGTGGTGAAATGGATCGCTTTGGCAGTTACATATCGCAAGAATTGCGCCTCCGAAAATATTACCTTGGCAACGACACCATTGAAACAATTTACTTTGGTGGAGGAACCCCCTCGATGTTAGGCATAAAAGATATTGAGGCAATTTTAGATGATATTTCAGCAAACTTCCTGTTGAGTAAAAATGCAGAAATTACCATTGAGGCAAACCCCGATGATTTAGGTCTGAACTATCTACAAGATTTAAGAGGAGTTGGGATCAACCGCATTAGCATTGGCATTCAGTCGTTCGACGATGGCGACCTTAAGCAGCTTGGTCGTCGGCATGATGCTGCCCAAGGCTTAAAATCCATAGAGTGGGCATCGAAATCACAATTCGACAATATTAGCATCGATTTGATTTATGGCCTGCCCTACTCCAGCACAAAGAAATGGGAGGACAACCTAGCCACTGCATTTGGGCTACCAGTAAAGCACCTATCATGCTACCACTTAATATTTGAAGAGAATACACCCCTGTACAGAAAGATGAATAAAGGTGCTGTAAAGCCAGTTGATGAGGAGCTGAGCGTTGAGCAGTTTAAGATTATGCAACAAATCGCAAACCGGCATGAGTTTATTCACTACGAGATATCAAACCTAGCGCTAGAGGGTTACTACTCGAGGCACAACACATCGTACTGGAAGCAGATACCGTACCTTGGGCTAGGGCCATCGGCACACTCATACGATGGTAATAGTAGATGCTGGAACCCCAAATCGATTAGCCAGTGGTCAAAGGCAATTGCCAGTGGCCGGCTAACCATTGAGGTTGAAACACTTTCGGGAAACGATAGGATAAACGACTACTTTTTAACCTCGCTACGCACCATTTGGGGTGCAAATTTGGCTGACGTAGAAAAAAACTTTGGGAAGGATGTGGCCTCAAAAGCCCGAGAAACAGCCAATAAGTATTTAAAAAAAGGAATGTTAAAGATTGAGGGCGACAGCATTTCGATTAAGCCAGAACACTTCCTGATCTCCGATGGAATAATTGTTGATTTTTTGATATAGCTATTCGCCCCAATGAAAATGTATTAAAGCACCAACAAGCAAATCTTTCTTTGCATTTGTAACCGCAAGGGGAATATGCCGTAGAACAAACCTGTGCTTACTGCTCAATGCCAATTTCTTATACCTAGTTTTTTCTGAGTTAACCCTGCAATTGATTTTTTGACCTCGAATTAAATTCTGCTTTCGCTTTTTTTATGAAGAATATATCAAACCTGGTAACAGCAGCCTCTTTTTTTATTGGAATAGTGCTAATTGGCATCATGCCCTTTAGGGTAATGTATTGGTTCTCCAATTTGTTTGCATTTTTACTGCATAAAGTATTTGGTTACCGACGAAGAATAATTGACGAGAACCTTTCGAGAGCATACCCCAACATAACTGAAGAAGAGAAGCGAAAGTTAATAAAACGAATATACAGAAACATCTCCGATGTGTTTGTAGAGGGGGTAAAAGCATTCATTATGCCACACAAGCAGGTGGTAAAGCGGCACAAGGTATTAAACCCCGAGGTAATTGAGCCCTACCTAAAAATGGGGCATAGCATTATTGGCCTTACAGGCCACATTGCCAACTGGGAGTGGGGAAGCCTTTCGGCCAGCGGCCAAATTAATGCAAGCGTTGTGGCGTTTTACAAGGAGCTCTCCAACCCAATTGTCGATCGGTTTGTAAAGGCAAGTCGAAGAAAGTATGGGACAATTCTTGCATCGATAAAAAACACCGCCGAAACCTTTGAGAGACATATCGACAAGAACACTGTTTTTGTAATGGCTGCCGATCAAAGCCCATTGAAAAAGCAGCTGGAACACGCTTACTGGACCACCTTCTTTGGTCAGCAAACTCCCTTTTTGTATGGCCCGGAGAAATACTCAACCAAACACGGCCTCCCTGTTTTTTACATTGATATCGATAGAGTAAAGCGCGGTTATTACGAAGTGACACTCTCGCTATTATCCAACAAGCCCCAATTGCTGGCCGCGGGGGAGCTAACCAAAATATATGCCCTAAAGCTGGAGGAGGTAATAAGAAGAAAACCTGAGAATTGGCTGTGGTCGCACCGAAGGTGGCGTTTTGCCACGCCAATTGAAGAATAGAAGGAAAAATTATAGGTTAACCTCCTCGGCATATACAAGGTACCACTTGCGCTTTATTACCTCAAACCGAAACTCTACGCTAAAGCCAGAGTTGTCAATCCATGATTTTTGGGTAAACGACCTTGGTTGCTGCTCGTAGGTGATGCTAAATATCGATGTGTCGACCTCGAAGACAGGAACCGTAAGGGTTGTCCAATTCTCTTTGGTCCAACTACGCTCTCCGTCACCATCAATTCTTTTCCCTTGCAACGGAAAGTGTAACCGCGAGTACTGGAAGGCACTATCGGAATGAAACCTGCTGTAAAAGGTTTCGAACTTTTCAGTGCGACTGTGTATTCGCTGTGTTGTGCATCCGCTCCAAAATAACGATATCAAGGTAAAGGCAACTATTGCTAGTGCAACGCTATGCTTTCTCATTCGTCAAGCTGTTAATAAGGTTAACGTATTTATCAACAACAATAGACCAGGTATATTGTTGTTTCACTCTTCTATCGCAGCGCTGGGCCATGGTCTTTCGTTCATTGTTATCGAAGTTCCATATGGCTTTAATTGCTGCCATCAGCTCATCATTGTTTTTAAAGTATAAGCCGCCGTCGGCAAGTGTTTCGCGGTTATACTCATTATCGCTTGCTACGATGGTACAACCTGCAGCCATAGCATCGAGTAGCGAGGGATTTGTTCCCCCAGCTGTATGCCCATGATAATACACGCGGCAATTCTTACGCAAACTATTGAGCGATGCCAGATGGTAAATACCTCCGGCAAAAATAACATTTCTGTTGGTAGCGTACCTTTTGGTTAAAACGTTGCCGTAAGGAGTATTTACTCCACCTACCACAACCAACTTTTTGTTTAGTAAAGCAAACGCCTTAATGGCCTGCTCAATCCTGTTCTCGGGTTCAATTCGGGCAACAAGGAGTCCGTATTCCATTGGTGTTAGGTTATACTTTTCCGTACAACCATCATTTTCAGCGCCTTCACCAAACTGGGCACCATAGGGTATGAAAACCGCCTCCTTTCGGTACTTGCTCATGAGGTAGCGCAGAACAGCCATGCTATCGGCCACCATTACTCTTGAGTACCTAGCGGCCAATCTTTCCGATAATTTAAGAACGAAACGTGCCACTACTCCCCACTTCTCCCGTTTCCACTCCAAGCCATCCATATTAACAACAAGTTTATCCCTAAATGCTTTGGAGAAGAAAGGGAAAAAAATGGAAGGGCTATGACCACAGCAAATGATCACATCGGGGTTATGTTGTTGTAAAATACTAAGCGACGACAGGTTGTAGTGAACCCTTTGCAAGTTTTTGGGTAGGTATCTGAAAACCTTTACACCAAATCTCGAAACGGATTCAAATGGTTCAAGGTAATTGTTTTCGGTATAGGGCTGATAGACAGTTACATTATACCCCTGCGTTTGGAGTCTTACCGAAATATTCTCGGCAAAGGCCTCAAACCCCCCATAAGTATTGGGGATACCCTTAGTACCAATAATAGCAATCTTCAAAGGTTAAATAGGTTCTGTAATTTTATCGGATTTTGGAACCGTAAATATGAAGCTACTCCCCTTTCCCAGGGTGCTCTCCACCCATATTTTACCTCCGTTGCGCTCAACAAACTCGTGGCAAAGAATTAAGCCCAAGCCCGTTCCCTTTTCTTGCGAAGTACCTATGGTGGTTGGGTTTGAATCGATCATAAACAACTTTTTCTGATCATGCTCGCTAATCCCAATGCCACTATCGGCAATGGTAACTAACCAAAACTCATCCTGGGGTTTAACTGATACCGAAACCTTACCATCGGAAGAAGTAAATTTTATGGCGTTGGTGAGCAGGTTGCGAATAACTGCTGTAATCTGGTTTGTATCAACAAAAGCTGTACACTCGTCGCAAAGCGAAACCTCAATCTCAATCCCCTTGTTCTCAGCATTGCCCGCCAGCAACTCAACACTATCGTGCACTATATCTCTAAGGCTAACGAATTTCGGTCTAAGTGGCATTCTGCCGGTTTGCACCATCGACCACTGAAGCAGATTCTCCAGTAGGTTAAAAGTATTATTTGAGTACTTATAGATTTGCTTAATGAAGTTCTTGAGGCTGTCAGAATCGAAGGTTTCAAACTCACGGGCTAACAACTCACTCAGTCCCAACACAGTGCTAAATGGGTTCTTTAGGTCGTGTGCTATGATGGCAAAAAACTTGTCCTTTGTGGAGTTGAGGGCCTCCAGCTCGGCTCGCTGCTTTTCCAGCTCTTTGGCCTGCATCTCAATCTCAATATTCTTTTGAGTAAGTTCCGCTTCGAGCTTATTGTAGTCCCGTAACCTTATCACAAGGGCCTTAAGCATACCCTGCGATATATCGGGACGTTTCTCAATGAGTGAGTAGAACACCCGCTGCTCAAGCCTAAGCAGCTCTGTAGATTCAACGGCTGTAACGCTAGCGCTTCGTGGAGTTGAGTCGACCAAAGAGTACTCTCCAAAATACTCGTTGCTTGAAAAGTATGCAAAGATATGATCGCCAGAATGAACCTTTACCTTACCCGACACCACAAGGTATAGGGAGTAATCCTTATCACCCTTATTGAATAAAACCTCATCGGCGCTAATTGACCTTGGCGTTAACACCTCAGCCAAATCAAAAAGCAGATCTTTTTCAAGATCCTTAAAGATTGAAATCGATGTTAGTAACTTTACCCTAGCATCTGTGTCACCAGAAAAAGAAATGGTCATTGCGTGTTTTTAGGTTGTATAGTGGCTTTGTTTGATTAGGTACTTAGCAGTTACTTAGTTAAGTACCCTATGGCATCGAAAGCAAAAATAATTAAAAATTAATAGCATTCATGTTTTTTTAGGCCAATTCTGCATTTTAAGACAATAGCGCATCCAATAAAGTAATAAATTAGACAAATTGTACCCTCGATATCCTAATTTTTGCTATGTTTAAAGCTTGATAAGATAATCCAACACCCCCTTTGTTATGAAGATTAAGCTCAATGTTCGACAGAAAATTTCCGTTTTTGTTCTAGGCGTAGCCTTGATTCTGTTTGCAGTTACCATTGGCTATTTTTCAACAACTTCGCAAAGAGCTGCCCGAAAAAACCTAACCGATCTCACCATCGCATACACCGACCATTACTCAAAGGTAATTGAGAGCTGGCTGAATAGTGATATAGCAGTAGCCCGAACCATCTCAAGCTCATTTTTGGAGAATAGGCAGCTGCCTTTTGAGCAGTGGCGCGAGCTAATTATGGGTATGTATCGTCAGGTAATGGTTACCAACCCCCATTTTGATGCCATATGGGATAGCTGGGAGCTTACTTACCTCGACCCCAGCTGGGACAAACCCTATGGAAGGTGGCTGCACATTTTTGTGCGGGAGAACGGTAGGCTTGTTTCAAGATTTGAACAGCGAAGTATGGATGGAGACCCTGCTGCCTATGGAGCACTCAAAGCTTCGGGCAAAGAGTCGGTTATTGAGCCCTATGTTTCAGCATTTCAGCAGGGTGGGCTAATGACCTCGCTGGTGGCTCCAATGAATATCAACGGACAGTTTATTGGAGTGGTGGGTATCGATCTTTTTCTTGGCCGATTTCAAGATCTTATAACCAGCATAAAGCCATACGAAGAGGGAAACGCATTCCTTATCTCCAACCAGGGAACTTTTGTTGCGCATGCCGACACCAGCATCTTTTCGCGCAAATTTCAGGAGGTATTCCCCAACCTTGAAGATGAACAGCAGGTAATGCACAAAATTAGAAGGGGGCAAAAGTTCAGCTTTACACATAAAAATGATGCAGGCGAAAGTTACTTCTACAGCTTTAGCCCAATAACCGTTGGCAGGACTGAAACACCTTGGTCGCTGGGTATGGCTATACCCGAAAAAACCATCCTAATGGATGCCACCAAGAGCTACAATACAGGGCTTTTGGTTGGGGTAATTGGTATGATAATTCTTGTTATCACCATTGTCCTCCTTGCCGATAGCATTACCAAGCCCATTAAGCACATCACCCACCTACTCGAAGATCTTGCACACGGAAGAATAGACAAGGGTATGCACGTTATGCTTAACACGGGTGATGAGGTTGCCCGAATGGGCGATGCGTTAAACAAGTCGATTGATGGACTGCTGTCCAAAACAGAATTTGCCAAAAGTATTGAGGAGGGTAAGCTAGATGCAGAGCTTAACCTTTTGAGTAATGATGATGTGCTGGGCAAATCGCTACTCGATATGCGCGAAAGTCTTAGAAAGGCGGAGAATGACGAACAGCAGAGAAAAGCTGAGGATGAAAAACGAAGATGGACAAACGAGGGGCTAGCCAAGTTTGGCGATATTCTTAGGCAGAACAACGACAACCTATCTAAGCTCAGTGAGGAGATCATTAAAAACCTGGTGTGGTATATCAACGCCAATCTGGGTGGTGTTTTTGTTAAAAACGATAACAACTCACCCGTTACGTACGACTTGGCAGCTTCTTTCGCTTACGATAGGAATAGATACATAACCAAATCGTTTGAGCTGGGCGAGGGGCTTATTGGCTCATGTGCAGCTGAGAAGGGCACCATATACCTAAAGGAACTCCCCGAGGATTATGTCGAAATTAAGTCGGGATTAGGCACCACCAATCCCAACAACGTACTTATTGTGCCTCTGGTTGTAGAAGACGAGGTGATGGGAGTTATTGAGATAGCTTCGCTTAAGATTTTTGAGCCCCACGAGATTGAGTTCGTTGAAATTATTGGCGAGAGCATTGCCTCAACCCTACGTACGGTTAGGGTAAACCAAAGAACTACGGAACTTCTTCAGAAATCGCAGGAACAAGCCGAGGTAATGGCCGCCCAGGAAGAGGAGATGCGGCAAAACCTTGAGGAACTTCAAGCCACGCAGGAAGAGGCTACTCGTAAATCGATAGAAATGGAGGGCATAATTGAAGCGTTAAACGCATCGGCCTACGTTATGGAGTACGATTCCAAAGGAAAGATCATAAACATTAACGAAGCCTACCTCGACCTGCTAGGGCTAAAGCGCGAAGAGACAATTGGCACTCACCACTCCGATAATCTAGTGCTTACCGAGCAACAACGTATGCATTATGAGGAGTTTTGGTCCGATTTGCGCAGGGGTAAAGTTCAAAAACAAACTACTCGGGTGAACTTGGCGGGCAAAGAGTTTATATTTTTGGAAACCTACACCCCAATTAGAGATGCCAGCGGTAAGGTATACAAAATTCTAAAGGTGGCCACGGATATAGGCAATGCCAGCAATGAATAATTAAACAAAAACTAATCAATACTTTTGGGAAATAACAACTACCTGGTGTAGCTTCTGCCTCCCCAATCCCCCTTTTAGCATAAGCTAAAATTGGGCTGGGGAACTTGAGGCGTAAGGCAACCAAAACACCCGTATTGATTTAACCCGCTTTTATAATGCTGGTCTAAATCACAACTTTATCCTATTAACCTAAAACTCTTAACCAATGCGTTTAAAACTATCATTATTACTGTTCCTAATCCTATTGGGATTTGGCTCTATGACGCAGACTCACAAGCTACTCCAAGGAGCGGGTGGACCTAAAGATTACCCCGGCTCCGACTATATGCTTGTGTACGATAGCATTCATGTTGATGTGCAGGAAACAGGGTTAAGCTACTTTAACACTTCAACCCTATACAAGGTGCTAACAACCGAGGGGGCAAAGAAGCTAGCCGTACTAAAGTTCGATTACGATCCCCTAACGGCTTTTGTGAGAATTGAAAGGGCACGTATCATTAGAAAAAATGGTGATACTGAGGACTTAGATACAGATCGGGTACACGACTACCCTGCTCCAGCCCGAATGATTTACTGGGGGGCTCGCCAAAAGATGATTGACATAGGCAGGCTTGAGCCCGGTGATGGTATTGAAATAAAATTCTTTAAAAAAGGTTTTTCATACGCCTTGCTCTATCAGCAGGAACTAAGCGATGAGTACTACATTCCACCAATGCGTGGCCATTTTTATGATATTGTGGAGTTTTTTAGCCCCGTTCCCATCAAGGAAAAGGTGTATCAGGTTACCATCGATAAGGACAAAAACCTAAAGTATAAATTCTATCATGGCAAAGCCGTTGAAAGGCGAACCGAGCTAAACGGAAAGGAAAATTTCTTTTTCGCTGTAAAAAACATTCTTCCAATGAAGCGCGAGGAGAGGATGGTTGCCCTTTCGGATGTGGCTCCTAAACTCCTAATGTCCACAAGCCCCGACTGGTATGCAAAATCGAAATGGTTCTATGGGGTAAACGAGGATTACGGGAGTTTTATCCCAACCCCTGAGGTTGACAAAAAGGTTAAGGAGATACTGAAGGAAGCTAAAACTGAACTCGACTCAATTTCCCTACTCAACCATTGGGTTGCCGATGAGATGCGCTACAGCGGACTATCAATGGGTAAGGGCGAGGGTTTTACACTCCACAATGCCGAGATGAATTTCCACGATCGTTGTGGGGTTTGTAAGGATAAGGCGGGTATGCTTGTGGCTATGCTCCGTTCAGCAGGGTTCGAATCCTATGCAGCGATGACGATGGCCGGATCGAGAATTGATCGTATTCCTGCTGACCAATTTAACCACTCCGTAACGGTTGTAAAGCGAAAGAATGGCGAGTATATGCTACTCGATCCAACCTGGGTTCCTTTTGTACGCGAGGAGTGGAGTAGCCGTGAGCAGCAGCAGGGATACCTTATGGGTTTGCCCGAGGGTGCCGATTTAATGGAAACCCCCATCTCTCCACCCGAAAATCATTACTTCAGAGTAAACGGAACGTCTCAACTCCACAAGGATGGAACATTAATCGGCGAGTTCAGCCTAACGGCCGAAGGGCAATCGGATGCTGCAGTGCGTGGCCTGTTTACCCGCAGCTACAAGGCCGATTGGAAAGCTAATTTGGAGCGGGAACTGGTGAAAATATCACCACGAATTGAGATTATTGAGGTTACAAAAACCGATCCCTACGAGTACCTTAAACATCCCGTGCTTATTACGGTAAAGTACCGAATACCAAACTTCGCAGTAGCAACCGATAACGAGGTAATCTTTACCCCTGTTGTGGCCGCAAATCTTTTTGGTAGTAGGCATAGCCATCTAAGTTTTAACACTGCGATTGAAACCCGTGAGCATCAATTTACCGATGGCTGCTCAAAGCTAATTGAACTGAACGAAACCATAACCCTACCCGACAACATGACGATGGTCTTTAGCCCAGAATCGAAAAATCTTTCTGGCTCGGGTGCCGACTTCATATCTTCATATACTCTTGATGGTAATACACTAAAATTCACCCAAACCGTTACGCTCAAGAAAAGGGTTTACGATCCTGAGGACTGGCCCTCGTTCCGCAATGCGGTGAAGTATCAGAACGAATTTGCTAAACAACCCGTAATCCTAAAATATTAAATCGAGATGAAAAACATAAAATATATAATTGGATTACTGGTACTAATTGCAGTATCGTGCTCCAAGCCCCTAACCGATGAGCAGAAGAACGCCGACTCTATCCTGCTAAAGCAAATACATGAGTACACACTGAATGCCGATGGTTCAATGGACTATCGTTACTACCACCAACGGCAGTTCAATTCCTATATGTCGTTCCATCGCCTGTATGGCGAAACATTTGTGATTTACAACCCCAAGTTCCAATCCCTTACAGTTTCCAAATCCGAAACCACAATGGCCGATGGGAAAAAGGTTCAATCGCCCGAGAATGCATTTAACGAGGTGCTCCCCTTTCAGGCCGCCGATGCTCCCGCATACAACCATCTTAGGGAGATGGTTATTACCCATGTGGGGCTAGAGATTGGTGCTGTTGTGGAACTCGATTACACCCTGCACTCCGATGCTGGTTTTACGCCATTTTTTGCAGAAAAGCAATTGCTAAACGAGAGCTCACCCATTAAGGAGCTGGAGGTTACGGTAAAAGTTCCTAAAGGCGAATCTTTAAACTATTTCTTTGTTAACCAAAACGATAACATAAGATTTAACAAGAGTACCAAGGGTAATTTTGATATCTACACCTGGAAAGCCAATGACCTAAGGGCACGCTCCAACGAGCCCAACCAGGTTGAAGGGTATGCCGACTACCAAACACTTTTGTTTAGCAATTTAGATCTAGCCAACTCCGTAAGGATTTTGAAGGATGCCTTGACCAAGGATTTTTCGTTAGATAAATCAATGGAAAGCCTTTTGAAAAGGAAATCAAAGGATTGGGATTTGGTTGAAGAGATAAGAGCCTATGTGGCTAAGAACATGAATAGCTACTGGGTATCGCCAAGGTATGCTGGCTACCAGTTCCGCAACCCAAATGAGGTTTGGGCAAGCAATGGAGGAACCGAGGCCGAAAAGGCAATGCTTTTAGCTTCGCTACTAACAAAAGCGGGCTTCGAGGCCAACCTAGCGCTTGCTGCTTACCCTCAATACCTGAGCCCAGAAGTTGGATGCCCAATGGTTTTTGACAAATATCTGGTTAAAGTAGATATTAATGGAGAGACTAAGTTTATAAAGGCAATAGACGATAGAAGTGAAGTCCCTGGCGCTCGAGCTATGCTTTCGGTTGCAGATGATATTTCAAGCATCGAGTTTAAACCCGTTGAAAAGCCAGATATAAGAGCCCATTTACAAGCGCAGCTCAATTTTGAAAAGGATGAAAGTGTTCTGTGCGAAGGAACAATTAGCTTTAGTAATTACAACAAGGACAAGGGCTTACTTACCGATGTTCCTTCTGCAATGCTATCCACAACAAATAAACCCGACGATGGCGGACAGAAGGTTATTGCCTTTGAGTTTGCTAAGGTTAAGGCACAAACGATTGATAATTACATATCCTACAGTTTTCCCAGAATTGCACAGGGTATTGCTATGGCAAATTTAAGGGAGCTGCCCACCGATAGAGTGACCCGTTTGGAACTACCCGGTGCAATTGATGAGTTGTATGAGTATGTGGTAAAAATTCCAAAAGGTTTTGAATTAGTATCACCAGAATACAATGAGGTTCTTGAAAATGAATTTGGCAGGGTGAGCATAACCTTTGAGTGGGCAAATGGTGAATTAAAGGTGAGCCGTCATCTTGTACTTAAAAATGGCATCGTTCCGGTTGAGGCCTACCCTCAATTTAGGGAACTGATTGGCTTGTGGATGGATTCAAATTTGAATAGGGTTTTAATTAAGCAGATATAGGGGGGATGGTTCTTCCTCAATGTAAGTGGTTAGATGTTAACAAATCCTCTTTATATGCACTTGCTATGAGGAAGAGCCTTAGTATTTTTAATTATCTTTACTAGGAAACGTTGTACTTTTACAAATTCTAATACACAAGTACTTTGTAAGGATGCTGGAAAATAATAGACCAAATGTGGATAAAAGTATTGTGATGCAAAAGATTTTATTGCAAAATCTTAAGCGTATATCCTTTTTTCCTTTTTTTATTATTCCCATAAGTTTAGCACATATTATTCTTTTTTACCTAAAGCTTTCTGAACCAAACACAATAGAGTATAATTGGCGAATTGGAATAATTGCTACACACTCAGGCCTAATAGTCCTTTCACTGTTTATAGCACTGGCAAACTATTTACTTAAAAGGGTTCGGCACAAGAAACTCGAGTTAATTAATATTTATAGCAGTTTAGTTTTTCTTGGCCTTCTTATTCTTGCTGTTGCAATAGTGGTTATCGACCAGTGGGCTACACCATCAATAACTCCCTTTTTGGTTATTTGCACAATTCTGGGTCTGGTTTTTTTAATAAACCCTCGCTATACAATCATCCTTTTTATTGCTGGTTATATTCTGTTTTACATTGGCTTAGGGCTTACCCAGTATGACCCTGACATACTCCTTTCGAACCGAGTAAATGGCTTAACCAGCATTGGTATAGGATTTTTCCTTTCGCTGGTGATGTGGAGGTATAATAACGATCGAATCATACAATCAATGATCATTGAAAAGCAGAACAAAGATTTAACCCAAAGAAATATTGAGCTTATTGAGCAGTCGAACCAGCTACAATCGGCTCTAAGCATTAAGGAAAAGTTGTTTAGCATTATTGGGCATGATTTGCGCGGGCCAATGGCCGGTATAATAAGCCTTAACGACCTTATGACCCAAAGCATTGAAGGGAATGATTGTAATAAAACCGCAAAATTCAACAAGGCGATAGGGGGTGCTTCGGCTCAGGTTATGAACCTGCTCGACAACCTTTTGGACTGGTCGAGAGCCCAATCGAGCAGAACAGGTGTTAAGATGGACTGTATTGAGACCGAGAGACTGGTGGATCATTGCATTAGCGTTCTTTCAACGAGTGCCTGTAGTAAAAAAATCGTTGTAAATAAGCACATAAATGTTAGGGCCATACATTCCGATATAAATATTGTTAAAGCCGTTCTACGCAACCTGCTTTCAAATGCCATAAAATTTTCATACACAGGGGGTATTGTAGATATTGTTGTGGATGACAAAAATGATTTCGTGGAGTTTTCGGTTAGGGACAAAGGTTTGGGAATGGACGAAAGTACAGCTTCCTCCCTTTTTACAGGTGAAGATGTTGAATCGAAACTAGGCACCAATGATGAGAAGGGGACTGGCCTAGGATTGTTAATATCAAAAGATCTAATAGAAATGCTTGGGGGTAAAATTTGGGTTGAGAGTGAACCCAGAATAGGCTCTACCTTTTTCTTTCGTGTTCCAAAGTTAGTTGTGGAGTAGGGTTATTTGCATTGTTACTAAACCCTGCTTATATCGTTACCATTAAGATGGGCTTGTATATTTCCCGCGCGTTTCAACAACTACCCGCTTAAGCTTAGCATAGTTTTCGGGAGTAATTGACAGTTGAATGTTGCCCCCCGAAAAATTTAGCTCCCCACCCTTACCCTTGGTGGCCTTGCTTTCCGATTCGATCTTAGCATCAACGAGATTAAACACATCTAGAATGGCTTGCAGATCATGGTAAAGATTACTCATCCATTGATCGTCGGTGAAATCGCTCATAAAGTTACAAAGGTTCTCCAAGCCATAGCGTTGATCGTATATTTTGCGCAGCAATGAGTAATCGGCTTCCAAATCATCTGTTTGATTTATGGCAAGATAAAGCACCTCTACGTACCCCCCTGCAGAAATAATGGCAAGCTGCCTCTCATTTCCAGTCAGCGTAAGGTAGTTTACCATATCATTATAGGAGTTTCGGGCAATGGCTCCAAGCGAATCGATATTAGCCTCGTTAGCCTCAACCCGCCTGCGCATCTGTTCATCAAAAATTGAGGACAACCCCGCATGATAAGCCAATTTCTCGATAGTTCCAAAATACTCAGATGCTTCGCTTAAGGTTTTAAAAACCGTGATATAAGCAAAATCAGCGGCATATACCCCCAGATTGAAGTTTTGTACACGAGAATCATGGTACTTGTCGGCATTACTAATGGGGTTCAAAAAATCTTTTAGGTAGATTAGCTGATCCGTTTTAATGTAATCGATGATGTCCTTAGGAGCCGGGAAGCGATAAAATATTTTTGAGGCATCCCCTTGTTTAGACAGATCAACCTCCTTATATTCTTGCTGCTGATTTCTCCTCCTCTCACCCCCTTGGTTACATGAAGCGAGCGCAAAGATTATGTTTACGATGATTAGTATTCTTGTTCTCATTGCTATTCCATTTAGAAAGCATCAACATTGATACGTTTTGCCACAAGCACCCCAACACATCGTTCACGGGTATCGGATTTATCGTTGCCCTCCTCGGGAACCAAGATCTCCAGTATAAGCTTTTTTGTGGCATTATTAGTAAACTTCACGCTATCTACATAGCTTTCGGCTGCATTATCAAACAAGACCTTTCGGCCCGATGCGTCATCGAGAATTCGAAGGTTGATATTTTTAAACTTGCGATGCGAGCACACCGAAACGAAATAATCGGTTAGTTCAAAAACCACAATATTCACCTCGGCCTTTTCTCCAACGCGTAGCGAGACACTTGTCGATTGCTGATCGTAATAGTAGGAGAAGTCGGGTATTGGACACGCACGAGTGTGGTAGTCGGCGCAAGCCTGAGCATTAGCCTCTTGGGAAAATGCTCTTAAGAGTAAAAACAGAAAGACAATACCACTGATACGCATTCGAATAATCAGATTTATGAGGACAATGCCCTTTTAGTGCTTCGAAATTAATGAAAGTATTTTTCTCAACAAATCGAAATAAAGAGAAACATAGAGCAGCAAGGAAATTAACCAAATTATTAGAACGTTAAACCACTCAGCAGGTATAGGAATACCCCCCACCACTTTATATTGACTTAAGAAATGTGCCGCCCCTAAATTTGAGTCTGGCAGTAAATAAATTGGCTCAAACTTCCTAACAAAATCTTGATCTGTCCTAATAATCTTTACAGTTTCTTTCCGAGCCAACACCAAATTGCTAACAGCCTCGTTACTATGATTATACTTTAGGTTCGTAATGTAATTAATGTCCTCATGTGAATCAACCAATGACATAGTTAGGCTATCTCGCACTGCAGTTATCCTTTTTAAGTCCTCTGAAACATATTTCCGAAGTACCTGCAGTTGACCTAAAAGGGTATCGGCATAAAGCAAGTTAGAGGGAATAAGGCTGGCCGTTTGTTTGAGCTGGTTAGCACCTCCCAGCTTTTCAATTCCATTGCTAAGTAGCATAATAAGGTTTTCGTCGATATCCTGGCCGCCTGCGTTCCGCTTCAGCTCTTGAGCTACCTGTTCTATTTCTGGAATTAGGTAACCGTTGATATACCTGAGGGAACTCTCTCTTCTGTTGATATGGATAAAGTTTTTATCATATTCATTATTAACAAACTGGTTTACGAGCAACGCCTCAAAACCCCAGCGACTAACAGCCAAATTGGCAATGGTTGGAACATTCTGATGTGTTGCTATCTTACTATTTAGCTTATCAAAAGGAATCAACGAGCCATTGAGAAGCAGCTGAGGCATCAGTAGTATAGGGATGGATATATAAATAGCCACTGTGGTTCTTAAACCCGACGAGAGGTTTAGCCCAAGTAAACCGGCATTAAATGCAATGCTAAACAGAATAACCCATGTATTAAACCAGCCGTTCTTAATCTCTAGTACGCTATTGCCCACCGCTACAAAAAGACTAATCTGGACAAGTAAAAAAACGAACAGACATACCAGCTTGGAGTTTATATACGAGAACCGGCTAAGGCCTAAAAACTTTTCGCGCTGAATAATATTCCGATCCCTAATAATACGCTCTGCCCCCAACATAAGCCCCAGGAACATGGCCACAATTACCGACATTAAGAGGTAGGCTGGCAGGTTTTCGTTCCCCCATAAGGTATAACTTTCTGAAGCTACCCCCCGGGTGTGTTTGGAAAGTAGCGAAAGGATTAATGCCAGAAGCGGCGCCTCAAGCAACGAAATGACAAGAAATTGCCGATCGGATAGCATCGATAGCAGGTTCCGCCTGATAAAAACCGAAAACTGAAGCCGCTTTGGGCTTTGCTTAGTATTCCTCCTTGGTAAAGGAGAGGTGTTGCTGGGCGGAATGTTAGTATTCAGCTCCCTAAAATGGTTATACCAGAATTCGGGTGAGTATAGCCTATGCTCGGTGGGCATACCATCGGCTTTTAGTCTTTTCGACTCAATAATACTTAAGATCTGTTCGGGGTTAACATTACCGCATACAGCACACTCGCGTTCACTTGCGTTTACCTCGGTGGTAATAGTTTTCAGATGGAGTAATGAGTCCACCGGATTGCCAAAGAATACAGCTCGCCCACCCTTGTCGAGAACCAAAATCTTATCGAACAGCTTAAATATGCTCGACGATGGCTGATGAATATTTACCAATGCAATAATGCCCTGTTGGGTTTTCTGCTTAATGATATCAATTATCCGTTCTGAATCGGTTGACGACAAACCGGAGGTGGGCTCATCTACAAAAAGTATTTGAGGCTTTCGAACAAACTCTAGCGCCATATTAAGCCGTTTTCGCTGGCCTCCCGAGATAATATTTTTTTCAGGCTCCCCAACTTTCAACTTTTTTATCTCGCTAAGCCCCAACTCGTCTAGGGTCTGCATCACAGCTTTAGCGGTTTGTAATGGCGATTTCAGTGGAAGGCAAAGCCTTGCTGTAAAGTATAGGTTCTGAAAAACAGTAAGCTCCTTTACAAGCAAATCATCCTGTGGTATAAGGCCAAGGTAGGGATATCGGCTCTTCCCCAAACCATACCAATCGACACCGTTTAGGGTTACGGTTCCTGTGGTAGGCTTTAGATTCCCTGCCAAAAGGTTAAGCAACGTGGTTTTGCCTGCTCCGCTATTGCCTATCACGCCTACCATTTCTCCAGATTGTAGGGAGAAGCTAAGGGGGTGAACGCCCATAACTCCATCGGGAAATTTGTACGAAAGATCCTTTATGCTAAGCAAATTATTATCCCGTAGGCTATGATGACAAAAGAGCCCATATAAATACCCGAAGAAGATGGGGCTAATCTTATAGTTTTCAATTACTCCCCCCTTCTCGAAAATGTAAACCCTGTTGGGCTTAGTAAGGCTGCTATTGCGTATAAAAAGTTCCTTTGTTCCGGTATGCTTATAAAAAATGGTGTTAGTTATTCTATTGTATAAAAAGACCACCTCACCATTGATTGTGGGCTTCAGAATTTGACGAATGGGCCATTCCGTTCGTTCTTGGGGGACAATAGCTATAATGTTGTCGGTTTTCCAAGCGCCACTCATAAGAGAAAACTCGAATATATCATTTACCTCCGATCGCTGCAGCTGGAATATAATTCCCAAGGTTTTTACCAAATCGAGCGATTCGCCCCTTAATGTCTGCCCTTGTGTTAAGATGTCAAGTATGGTGATAAGCAGGTGCAAACGGGTTTGCTTACTTAGCTCACCTACAATGCTTGAACAGATAATAGTACACTTCACCGAGAAAAGCGATTCGGTTTTTGCAGAGTATTTTCTTTGAGAGAAAGTCTCGACATGGTACTTGTATATATTGAGAATCTCGTCACCCTCGGCCACGTTGGTGTATTCGCCCAAAAAGATTGAAACTGCTTCTAGGGCGTGCGTTTGGTTGATTGTCCTGTTGTTAAATTGCTTAACAAGGGCAAACAGCCTCATTATAGCCTTTAGAGTTGACTGCCTCATATAAATTGTCCGCTTTCTCTGGGTTCAAAAATAGGGATATTTAAAAGAATGAGAAACTAAAGATTGTAATCTGGTCATCAAATAGAAAATTCCCTATAAAACTAATAAATATGGCTTATCTTTGCCCCAAATTAACCCTCTTAGTTTTTAAAAATGACAACTATACTGGTTGTAGACGATTCCTTAATAGGCAGACACGTTGTAGAGGCAATGCTATCGTCCCTAAGCTACAACTTAGAATTTGCGGTGGACGGACAGGAAGCCCTTGATAAAGCAATTGAATTAAAGCCTACCCTAATCATCCTAGACATTATGATGCCAAAAATTGATGGCATTGAGGTAACTAAACTTATTCGAAAGCATGAAGTAATTAGCGAAACCCCAATCATAATATTTACGGCTCTCGACGATAAGGACACCAAAAACAGGGCGCTAAAGGCTGGTGCTAACAGTGTTCTGGTTAAACCCATAAGGAAAATGCTTCTAAAAGAAACCATTGAGGCCATATTAGATACTAAAGGCAATTAACGCATTGAACTTTCCTGCTAACTTTTACAAGTGTTTTCAGGTGAACTAGAACCATAATTCTTTGCTTTTTAAAATTTATTAATTGGAAGCCAACAATCACTCCTCGCGGCTATTTCATCTGTGTTGATGTGTTAAATCACCCAATAGTTTAGCGTGTAACCAGTTGCGTTCTATAATAATTTGGTTACTTTTAGGCGTTAATAATAAGTTTTTTACTACCTATTCTTTTTTATGAAGCATTTAGTTTACAGGTTCTTATCAATTGCAATTATTGCTGCTCTTTTCTCCCTCTCAAGCTGTACAGAAGAAGAAAACACCCTTCCAACACTTACCTCAACCGAGGTCACAAACATCGAAGAGGATACTGCCATTCTTAAAAGTGCTGTCGACAGCGATGGTGGTTTGCAGGTTACTGCACGTGGGTTTTGCTGGAGTATATCAGCCGATCCAACACTTGAAAACAACAACGGCTTTACCCAGGAGGGTGAGGGTGTTGGCGAATTTGCAAGTACAATTTCCCAACTATCGCCCAACACAAGCTACCAAGTTAGGTCGTATGGAACCAATAGGCTGGGAACAGCATATGGTGAGGTTCAAACATTTTCAACCTCAATGGCATTGCCTACGGTATCAACCGTAAGCGTTTCTTCTATAACTTGGAATGCAGCCACGGTAGCAGGTGATGCAACTTCGGGAGGCGGTGGCGACATTACAGAGCGTGGCTTTTGCTGGTCAACAGCAGAAGAACCAACAATTGACGACGAAAAGCTACAGAAGGGCGAAGGGTTGGGAGAGTTCTCACTTGTAGTCGAGAACCTTACTCCAGAGCAAACATACTACCTTAGAGCCTATGCCATAAATGCAAAGGGTGTTGCCTATGGCGAAACCATTAGCTTCACAACTCTGGAGGAACCTCTAAACGTACCCGACAATCACCATATGCTACTGGGAAATCCCAGCTCTGCTACCGATGATATTCTTAATGCCAACGACTACCTGATGGTTAAGGATCAGTTCCACCTATCGTACAACAACACAACTCGAACTGCAAACTGGGTAAGTTGGCATCTTAACACAAGCTATTTGGGTGATGTAGGACGGCAGGATGATTTTAGAACAGACTACTCGCTACCATCCAGCTGGTACAGAGTATCTGAAACATCTTATCGCTATTCTGGTTTCGACAGAGGGCATCTCTGCCCCAGCGCAGATCGAACGGCTACCATAGCGGCCAACTCGGAAACTTTTCTGATGACCAACATGCTGCCACAAGCACCCAGAAACAACCAAGGTATTTGGGCTGCCCTTGAGACCTACAGCAGAAACCTCGCAAAATCGGGAAAGGAGCTATACATCGTGGCCGGGCCACACGGACAAGGTGGCGAAGGATCTAATGGATATGCTGAAACCATCGACAATAACAATATTGTTGTGCCAAGCACAACATGGAAGATTATTGTGGTGCTTAACAATGGCGACAACGACTTAGATCGCATAAATACCAACACCCGTGTAATTGCCGTAATAATGCCCAATACTCAGGAGGTGGTTGGAACAAAATGGTATGATTATAGGGTTAGTGTCAACGATGTGGAGGAGCTAACAGGCTTCGATTTTCTATCGAATGTATCAACCAGCATACAGGAGGTAATTGAAGCGGTGGTGGATAATGTTCCGATTTAAATTATAAACTGGCTAGCGATTTTATGTAAACAATCGGTTAGGTTCTTTGTGTAAAAGTTTATGAACTGTATTGTTCAGTGTAAGAGGCCAACCAGCCTCTTTTTTTATTTGTTAATGTTCAGTTTACATCCATTTTAAGCAAAACAAAACGTTGTAGTTTAGCATAAATAGTTAATTTTGAAGTGACACATTTCCTTTTTAACATTTCACTTCAACTGTAATGCTCAATACTAAAGACCTTGAAAAAACCCTATGGGCTACCGCCGATAAGCTAAGGAACAATATGGATGCAGCCGAGTACAAGCACGTTGTACTTGGCCTAATCTTCCTAAAGTATATCTCCGATGCCTTTGATGAGCTATACCTAAAGCTAAAGGGCGATCCACTATCCGATGCCGAGGATAAGGATGAGTACCTTGCCGAGAACGTGTTCTATGTACCTCCAACTGCCCGTTGGCAATACCTACAATACCAAAGAGCCAAACTCCCAAGCATAGGTAAGGATATTGACGATGCTATGGAGGCCATTGAGAAGGAGAACCCAAACCTTAAGGGTGTACTCCCAAAGGACTATGCCCGACCTGCCCTCGACAAGAAGCGATTGGGTGAGCTGGTTGACATGATTGGGAATGTTGGCTTTAACCAGCAGGGGCATAGCAGCAAGGATTTGCTTGGCCGTGTTTATGAATACTTCCTTGGTATGTTTGCCGATGCCGAGGGCAAGCGTGGTGGACAGTTCTATACCCCTCAAAGCATTGTAAAACTCTTGGTGGAGATGCTAGAACCCTATTCTGGTAGAATATATGATGGTTGCTGTGGCTCAGGTGGTATGTTTGTGCAGAGTGAGAAATTTCTCGATGCTCACGGTGGAAGAATTGGCGATATAGCGGTGTATGGTCAGGAGAGCAACCCAACCACCTACAAGCTGTGCAAGATGAACCTTGCCATCCGTGGTATTGATGCCAAGATTGAGCTGGGCGATACCTTTCATGCCGATAAGCACAAGGATTTAAAGGTCGATTACATACTGGCTAACCCTCCTTTCAATATATCCGATTGGGGAGGACAAAGCCTACAGGACAGCCACCTGTGGCGTTATGGTGTGCCACCAGTGGGCAATGCCAACTTTGCTTGGCTACAGCTATTTGTAAATAAGCTAAACCCAAGCGGAACGGCAGGCATTGTGCTGGCCAATGGCTCAATGACCACCAACTCTGGCAACGAGGGAGAGATTAGGAAAGCAATGATACAGGAGGGCGTGGTTGATTGTATGGTAGCCCTGCCCACCCAGCTATTCTTTAACACCCAAATACCTGCCTGTCTTTGGTTCTTGGCAAGGAACAGGAAAAACCACCCGCCTAGTAGTCGGGCAGGCAAATTTAGGGATAGAAGCAACGAGATCCTGTTTATCGATGCTAGAAAGCTAGGCACCATGATAAACCGAAAGAACAAGGCCTTTACCGATGATGATATTGCCAAAATAACCAACGCCTACCACTCTTGGCGAGACAAGGATGGCAAGTATGAGGATATTGCTGGTTTTTGCAAAGCAGCCACCATTGCCGAGGTTGAAGCCAATAACTTTGTGTTAACGCCTGGGCGATATGTAGGCACCGAAGAGGTGGAGGACGATGGGATTCCCTTTGAGGAGAAGGTAAACGCTATAGCAGCAGAGCTAAAGGAGCAGTTTGAGCAATCCAATGAGTTGCAAATCAAGATCAAAGAAAATCTGCTGAGAGTAGGCATTAAGATTTAAAATAAATCAAATTATTGCCAATATTTTTATTTGCTGGCGTTTTTTTGATTTCTAATATTTGCCAATATTTTCTATATTTGGCAAAAATTTGTAAAGCATGCCAAGAGCAATTGAGAAAAAACTTATAGATGAATTTAATGGCAAAGAGTCCTTTAGCCGGGAAGAACTCCTTGATTTCTATCGAGGATTTGAACCTGATATAAAAGAAGGTACTTTGGGCTGGAGAATTTATAACCTAAAGAGTAAAAACATTATTAAAGTATTAAAAAGGGGTGTTTACACCATCTCATACAAACCTTTTTTCAAGCCCCAACTTTCGACAGAATCTCTAAGACTTGCAAAAAGCATTCAGGAAAAATTCTCGGATGTAAAGTATTGTATCTGGGAAACCGATTGGGTTAACGAGTTCTCGCAGCACCAATCTAACAAGCATATTGTTATTGTTGAGGTTGAAAAGGATTTTGTTGAATCGACCTACTACCATGTAAAGGACTCTTTTAATTTTGATACCTACATTAACCCCGACAAGAAAGATGTTGACTTCTATATTGCTGAAAGCAATTTTCCTGTTGTGATTAAAAAATTAGTTACACGTTCTCCTGTTGGAAAGATTATCAGCAAAAAGGCAAAAGTGCCCGTTCCTCTTCTCGAAAAAATTCTGGTTGATCTTTTTGCTGACAATAAACTTTTTTACTTCTATCAGGGGGCAGAGCTAACTAGAATCTATGAGAATACCTTAAAAAATTACACCATCAACTTCACCAAACTATTTAGCTACGCTAAAAGGCGTGATTGTGAAGAGGATATTAAGATTTTTATTGAGAAGAATATGTCGTATATGGTAAAAAACTTACTCGATGATTAGCGAGAAATGCTATACTACCCAATGGCTAAACTCTTTCAAGCAGCAGAAGGAGCATAAGAATATTCAGGTAAATATCCTTGAAAAAATGATTTATGCCCTGCATCTGCTCGAAATGCTACAGGCTAGTGGGCTTAAGTTTGTGTTCAAAGGTGGTACCAGTTTGATTCTACTGCTCAATGGCGAGCATCGCTTTTCCATCGATGTGGATATTATCTGCAATACTAACCGAAAAGAACTGGAGGAGATTCTAAACAGAATAGTTGAAAATTCGAGGTTTACCTCAGTTACCCTTGATGAGGATAGAAGCTATAAGCCGGGGGTTCCCAAGGCACACTACATTTTCACATTCAACTCGGTTTTTACAACAAAAAATCCTCCTACTATACTGCTCGATGTGCTCATTGATAGTCCCATTTACCCAAAGACTATCGAAAGCAGAATTAAGGCAAAGTGGATAGAAACCGACACCGAACTTGTAGTAAAAACGCCTACCATTGATGCAATTACAGGCGATAAGCTCACCGCCTTTGCCCCAAGCACCATTGGCATACCTTACTTTAAGGGCGATAATAGCTTTGCTATGGAGATATGCAAGCAGCTCTTCGATTTGGGTAGGCTTTTCGATAAAATTTCAGATATTGAAATGGTGCATAGAAGCTTTATGGCACACGCCCAGCAGGAAATACAATTCAGAAGTAGTAAGGGTGAAGCAATGGGGCTTACCCCCAATATGGTTTTGCACGACACCATTAAAACCTGCATTACCCTTGTTAAGAGGGATATGAATAGGAACGAGCCTGAAAAAACTAACTCCCGATTGCTACAGGAAGGGGTTAAGGCTTTTGGTACTGGCTATTTAATGACAGGCAATTTCAGAATTGACGATGCAATAGTATCGGCTTCAAAGGTGGCATATTTAGCAGCCAAGCTGTTGCAAAACGATATCGCTCCCATTGACCATTTCAAAGGACAGGATATTTCTCCATTAATCATCGAGGAGCCAAGTTGGAGCTTCCTGAACAAGCTAAAAAAACAGCCCGATAAGTCATCGTTTTACTACTGGTACCACACTGTACAACTTCTTACAACCAACCCACTATGAGCCAGTGGAAAGATTATAAATTACTGTTTAACTTTCCATCGTTCCGCCTGATGGCGGATCATGGAAACGTCAAACAAATAAATAGCACTTATGCCTCTTAGTAAAGCATACAACGCCCCCAACAGAGCCAATGTTGAAGCACTAATTGAGTACTTTAATAAAATTGGTGGTAAGAAATTAACGCTTACTTGCATTAGAAAAAGTATATTCAAGACCAAATGGGGTGAAAAGGAACTTGCCCTAAAAGATAGATGTGAAATACAAGCAGCATCATTGTATCTAGAGGATTTACTCAAAAACAATTACTCTGGCGACCCTGCTGGAACTATAAGAACAGTTGTATCAGATGCAACAAGAATAGTACAACGATTAGATTCTGGCTTTAAACCTAACATTCTTCATTATAGCACTAACCTACAACCCTCTCCAATTCACTTTGAGCAAACAGAAAACTTATTCTACAAAAACCAATTGCCTGAAAAACCAATTACTCGATATAATATTGACTTGCTGGTTGTCTTCTCTCTTCGACTAGATTTAGAAAAGAGAATACTTGGGTTTTTGGGTATTGACTTTATTGATCAAGAAGGGAAGCCCCCAATAGGCTTTTCAAAACTTTACCCAATAATTAAGGGATTAGAGAATATTGAATACAGCCCTAGCATTAATTGGGATGAGATACAAAAGGTAAATGTTTGGCTAAACACTTTTATCCACCGTCACTTCAGACCTTACCCTTGGTCTATTCATCAAGCAATACAGGTAATTAACCCACTGTTTTTTATCGGTGATTATATTGAAGGTGAAAACACCTACTCCTCAATTTATGCATCGACCATTGTTAGAGATGAAGACAAACTACATAATGAAATTGTAAGTAAGATTAATTCATCTTTCCCTAATTCAATTATTTACACGGCACACAACAGAGAAACCCTTAACACAAAACCGCTATGAGCCAATGGAAAGAATATAAATTGGGAGAGATTTCAGAGCTAAGGAAAGAGGGCTTTATGCCAAACAGTGATATGGTTTTTCCTTATATTGGTTTAGAACATATTGAACCAGAATCTTTGTCGTTAAATGGAATTGGAAAATCTTCAGACGTTACAAGTCAAAAATTTAAGTTTTATCCTAATGATGTTCTTTATGGCAAACTGAGACCTTATTTTAAAAAAGTATTATCACCAAATTTTGAAGGAGTTTGTTCAACTGATATTTATGTTGTTAAAGCCAAGAATGGTGTAAACTCAAAATACTTATTTTATTTACTTGCCACTGATGAGTTCACACAATTAGCAAATTCAGGAAGTACAGGCACAAGAATGCCAAGGGCAGATTGGAAGCATCTTTCTGAAACTTTATGGCATATTCCCGACTACCCCACCCAAACCGCCATCGCCTCCATCCTCTCCTCCCTCGACCAGAAGATTGAGCTTAACAACGCCATTAACCGAAACCTCGAAGCCCTTGCCCAAGCCCTGTTTAAGCAGTGGTTTGTGGATTTTGAATATCCTAATGAAAATGGAGAACCCTACAAATCATCTGGAGGTGAAATGGTAGAAAGCGAGCTGGGGATGATACCGAAGGAGTGGAGGGTTAAACGATTAAAAGAGATTCTAACAATTAAAAGAGGAGGATCTCCAAGACCAATACAAGACTTTATCGCTGAAACTGGATTGCCTTGGGTTAAAATATCAGATGCTACTGCTATTTCAAATCCCTTTTTATTCAGTACTAAGGAGTATATTAAAGTTGAAGGTTTAAAAAAAACCATTTTGTTAAAAAAAGGAAGTCTAATACTTTCAAATAGTGCAACACCTGGTCTTCCAAAATTCTTAGAATTAGATGCTTGCATACATGACGGTTGGCTACATTTTCAAGACATCAAAGATTTATCTTACAATTATTTATATCTCTTATTTATACACATAAGACAGAACCTTATTGGTCAGGGTAATGGTAGCATTTTCATCAACCTAAAAACAGATATTCTTAAAGATTATCCAATTTCCATTGCATCAATTAAAATTTTAGACGATTTCAATAAGGCAATAGAACCAATATTTGAGCAAATAAAGGCATTGTCAAAAGAGGTTATTGAATTAAGTAACATAAGAGACATCATTCTTCCCAAATTAATATCAGGAGAACTAGAAGTAAAGGACATTAATACCGTTTCCGTATGAGCCAGACAAAAATATCCATCCGTTTTTTTAACCACCGCGAGGTACGAGCCCTCTGGGATGAGGAACTCGCCAAGTGGTGGTTTTCGGTGCTCGATATTGTTGCCATACTCACCAGCCAGAACGACTATACCAAAACCCGCAACTACTGGAAGTACCTTAAAGCGAAGCTAAAGAAAGAGAACAGCCAAGTGGTTAGTGCCACTACCCAGTTGAAACTCCTTGCACCCGATGGCAAAAGGCGCTTAACCGATATGCTCGATTACAACGGCATTATAGCGTTGGGCAAGGAGTTCCCCAGCAAAAAGGCAAACCAATTTATGGAGTGGTTCACCTTTAGCGACGAGAGCATCGACGGAAAAAGCAAGGCCAAGGCGTATGCCCTGTTCGACAGCTCATTTATCGATAGCATTGAGGTTTGCAGCAGATACACGCCTATCTGTTTGGTGGACTGTATGACTTTGCAGGACAAATAAGACAAAAAAATATATCAAAGGGAGGTTTTCAGTTTGCCGTATCACACTTTTTGGGTAACACATTAAGGCAAATTGAGGCAATGCCCGAAACCACATTCAACGAAATAGTTA
>Ga0334898_1001084_pt1 | contig 34146 bp, 29 predicted proteins | sample GraSluR3_MG_10_FD_207228 | JGI IMG/M metagenome (GOLD analysis project Ga0334898, IMG submission 207228) | Sludge microbial communities from methane-producing bioreactor in Wageningen University, Netherlands - Granular Sludge_3_08-R3 | ecosystem: Engineered > Bioreactor > Anaerobic >... | reverse complement strand
TCCTGGGGCGAAGGCTTCATGTTCAACGCCGGAGACGTTCTTTTCGACTCCCTCTCCACCGGCGTTGATCTTACCGGGGAGGAGATCCGGACCGCCGGAACATGGCTCGCTTCGATCTACTATCCCCTGGGCCGTTTCAGCCTTGCCGAAGCCGTCCTGCTGACCCCGGGGGAGGACCCTGAGGATTACCCCTCCGGCGGCGGTCGCCTGGTGTTACGTCCCGGCGGAATAAAAACCGAAGCTGGCTACATCTACGCCGGAGAAGCAGGGGAGCACCGGCCTTACCTCTCCTTTCAGGGCGGAGGCCTGCTCAACTGGCACTTTTCCGCATCTACCGTGATTGAACCCGTCGCCGGCGCGGAAGGACAGCTTGATGAAAACCTGCGCCTGAGTTTCGGATTGTTTCAGCTTTTCCGGGTCGCTTATTCATCAAACCTGAATCTCCGTCTCGAGGGGCTTCTCCGTCCCGGGGGCAGCTGGAAGGCCGGAGAAAATCCCCGGGAGTACGGGATCTATCTGTATCCGGAAATCAGCCTGAGCCCCGACGACCGGCGGACTTACTTCTACCGGGCAGTAGTCTCTCCGGTGGATATCAGCGCCCTTCACGTAATCGGCGGCAACTGGAACATCTACCAGGGATTCACACTGCTCAGCTACGCCGGTATAGCCAGCGGAGAAAAGGGAGACATCTTCTCCCTTCATAACAGCAGGGAAGCGGATTCTCTTCCCGCCTGGTTCATCAGTGCCGGCTGTTCCTTTGTGTTCTGATTGCGGGATCGTGGGGAAAAAGATCCTATTCTGCTTTGGCAAAAAACTGGAGAAGCTGTATAAAGTAGTAGATCTTCTTGTAGACCTCCGCCAGTTTGGGTCGTATCTGGTTGTCCGTTGAGATATCGATCTCTTTCCAGTTCAGAATCAGCTCCCGGGGTTTGTGGTCGTAATCCTCGATCACGACCTTCAGGGTTTTTCCCATGGTGATCAGATTCGAGGCCGCGCCGTGGATCATTTTAAAGGCTTCCTCATTGACCTTCTTGAGTTGTTCACGCAGGGCATTTACGGCATTCTTGTCCCGGTCAGCCCGCTTGATGGCATTGCGAAGGGCGATTCCCCGTTCACCTTCATCCCCCAGGGATTCATCGAACTGGACCAGCTGGTCGGAGATAGTCATTACCGCATGGAAGGCGTCGGAGAGCTGCTGGGACATGAGATTGGTTGACCACTTTCCCCGGATAAGGAGCTGGTCCACAACTTCACGGATATCCTTCTTGAAATAGTCCAGCAGAAAGGCCTTAAGGTAGTTCATAGGAGCGACATGCATGTAACCGGCCATCATCTTCTTGGAGAACATGACGTTGTTTTTGTCCGTATAGTTCTTCATCCGGGAGATGGCCACACTGCCGAAAACCTGCTGGAGAAGCTTTTCAATCTTTCCGGTCCGCCGCTCTTTGATGATCTTCTGTACCGTGAGCTCCGTATTGGTCTTGATCTTGGAGAGGTACTCCTCGACAATATGTTCATTAGGTTTGGCAACCTTCACCTTGTAATAAGGGTCCTTGTCGACGTAGCGGATAATCAGTTCCAGGACCATGCTCTTTCTGACCTCCGCCACGTTCCGGAGTATTTTCTTCCACTCCCCGGGGTTCACTACCGGCATTTCACGATAGAGCTGCAGAACATCCAGAAGTTCCTGCCAGGGCTGGTTGCGGTCGATAGCAGCGGCGACTTCCAGAAAATCCTTTAGATCATCCGAGATATACTCACCGTTGATCGCTTCAAAACGGGGATTGTAGACAAAGTCCCGCTCAGGAAGGCCGGAATCAAACTTTTTCAGTAAAAAATAGTAATCAAAATGCACAAATCCGAGAAAAACCATTAAAAGATTGTACCGGGCGTTTATCTGTTTGACCTTTTCGGCATCAAAGGCCGCATAGAGGGATATCAGCCGGTTCTTGAGCTTCTGAACCAGGGACTTGTGGTCCATGGTTTCCGCCAGCTTCCGGATAGCCTCTTCGGACAGATCGTCTTTTATGGTAATTTGCCCTTCCGCAAGAGACTCTTCAATGATCAGCTGCTTCAGGACATTGGAACTGGCGGCATGATCCAGCAAAACCTGGGCCGGTCCGATGGCCGTGTATATGTCATGAAAGAACTTTGCCAGCCCCGGAAGGGCCTCTTCCGTCTTCGGCTTATAAAATTTGAACTTCTGCTTCTTCAGTTCTTTGGCAATATCCTTTAAAAGACGCCGCTTCTCTTTTTCAGGATCGTTTCCGGAAAAAATGAAAGAGAAAATACGCTGAAAAATATTCTGCTGCTCTTCTTCCTTCTGCTCCTCCGCCGGAAGCAGATCGTTTTCCTTCATAGCATGTATGGTATGGTAAAAGCGACTAGCTGTCAATCGAAGGAACATCCGGGCTTCTACTGGTAAATTGCCAATGAGCAGATAATTAGTTTACACTCTGATCAACAGGGAGGATTGTGAAACATAGCAGGACACTGACTGGCAAATTTCTCGAAAAGGGTTTTAAGCGCCCGAGGCTCGCCAGAATCGCACCCAATCTTGCAGGAGCCGATTCAGAGGATCAGACATACCTGGTCGCAATGGGGCTGTACCCTGTTCCTGATCCGGCACCTTCCGCTGGTTCCGGAAACACCCTCATAGCACCATTTGCGGCGTCCCATTACTACCGGAGCTGCGTTAACGAGCTGAAGGGTCTGGCCTCGGAGCTGCGCAGAGAAACGGGACTCAGGAAACAACATGTCAGAATATTCAGCAATTCCCGTCTCCCCGAACGCTCGATCGCAGCGGCCCTGGGGATTGGCTGGGTCGGCCGCAACGGTCTTCTGATGAACAGGGAGTATGGTTCCTCCTTTGTGCTCGCAGGTATCCTGGCAGCACTGAACGACAGAGAGGCGGCCCGGCTTGAGGAGACAGCAGAGCTTCCCCTGATCAGCAGTCTGGAGGCGCCGGAGGACCCTCATCGTGAATGCGGATCCTGTCGGGCCTGCGTCTCAGCCTGCCCCGCCGGGGCTATCGCCGAACAGGGAGGAGTCAGACTCGAACGCTGCCTCCAATACCTGGCAACCACGACGGAAGATCTTCCCGGTTTCGCCCTCACGGTCTGGGGCGGACGACTCTACGGCTGTATGGATTGCCAGAGCAGCTGCCCGGTCAATCGTCAAAGAAGCTTTCACGCCGGAGGAAAGAAGCTGCCCAGGGAGGAATACCCTATCAGGGAACTCCTCCGGGAGTTTGCCGCACCTTCGAAAAAAAGCCTGAAGGAGATATTTCCCGGCACCGCTCTGGAGGCAGGCTGGATTCCACGGAAGGCCATCCTTCGGAATCTGCTGATCGCCGCGGGCAACAGCGGAGACTCGTCGCTGGAACAGCTGATCCGTCCCTTCCTGAACGAAACTGATCCTATGCTTGCACGTGCAGCAGCTCACTCATTAAACAGGATATCCTCCATATAATGGATAAATATACACACATTTACGTATATTTATTGACAAAAACTCCCGTTTCTGGCTATTCTTTTTCCGATGAACCCATTAGCCCAGGAACTGAACAGGATACTTGACGGTTCGGTCTGCCTTGACCTGCTGTCCGATTTTGGCAAGCGTTTCTATTTCCCCAGGGGAATAGCCCTCCAGTCCGTTGAAGCATCTGAACACGCCCACCGCTTCAACGCCACCGTGGGCATGGCCTACAGCGAGGGGCAGCCCATCGAACTGGAAACCATTCGCGAACACCTTCCCCTTCTCGGCCCCGCAGAGGCAGTCGCCTACGCGCCCTCGCCGGGACTCCCCGCCCTGAGAAAACTCTGGCGGGAGGAGATCTACCGCAAGAACCCTTCACTTAATAAACGGGAAATCTCCCTGCCCGTGGTTGTTCCGGGTCTCACAAGCGGTATTACCCAGATTGCCGATCTCTTTGCCGGCGAAGGAGACACCGTGCTTGTCCCGGATATGTTCTGGGGTAACTACCGGCTCATTTTCGAGGTCCGAAACGGTTCCGTAATAAAGACCTTCCCCTTCTTTACCGACGAGGGAACGCTGAATATTCAGGCCTTTGTAAACGCCATGCGCTCTTCCGCGAAGGATGGAAAAATCATTCTGCTGGTGAACTTCCCGAACAACCCCAGCGGCTATTCCCCCACCAACGAAGAAGCCCACACCCTTGCTTCGGCTGTCCGCGAAGTGGCTGAAGAGGGATATAAAATTCTCGTTGTAACCGACGATGCCTACTTCGGTCTTTTCTACGAAGATGACACCTTCAAGGAGTCCTTCTTTGCCCTCGCAGCGAACTGCCATGAGAACGTCCTGGCCGCCAAAGTGGACGGTCCCACGAAAGAGGACTTCTGCTGGGGCTTCCGCGTAGGCTTCCTTACCTTCGCCTCCCCTTCCATGACAATGGAGCAGTACGAGGCTCTGAACAAGAAGGTTGGCGGAGCCCTGCGGGGATCGATCTCCAACTCTTCGCGTCCCGGTCAGAGTATTCTCCTCAAGACCCTGGAGAAACTTGACCATGACGAGGAAAAGAAGAAATGGGTTGAGGTCCTGAAGGAACGCTACCTGAAGGTAAAGGAGATCCTGGAAACCAGGAATACCGGCAGGGAACTCACACCCATGCCCTTCAACTCGGGTTACTTCATGAGTTTCAAATGCGGATCGGTGGATGCGGAAAAACTGCGCCTGGAACTGCTGCACAAGGAGGGTATCGGGACCATCTCCATCGGCAGCGACTGTCTGCGGGTGGCCTTTTCGTCCATCGATACAAAGGACCTTCAAGCCCTCTTTGATACCATCTTTGCCGCCGCCGACAGGCTGGCGGGCTAATACCGATTCACGCTCCGGCGGCAGGGAAACGCTCACCCTGCCGCTCTTTTTTTCTACCCATCAAGCGAACAAGTTCCCTGCTGAAGGCGCTCTTTCCGGGGACCCAGAGGGGAGCCCCCCGTCGTGGGGAGGGAGTATCGCAGGTCATGCGCATGACAATGGTCTCCGGAGGCAGCAGCGTAAGAGCTTCCGCCAGGTACTCTGCATGCCGCGCCGGGGAAGGGACCGTCAACGTCCCTTTCAGATACTCCCTATAGAGGGGGGATGACACCGGAATGTGCAGGTTGTGAAGTTTGATTCCCTCCGGATGCAGCGCCGCAACACGACGAACGCTTTCCATTATCTCTTTCCGTCCCTCCCCCGGGAGTCCGAAGATCAAATGTACCGCTGTTTTAATCCCCCGATTCTTCAGCATCTCGTAAGCCCTGAAAAAAGCGGCGCTGTCATGCCCGCGGTTTATCCGCTTCAGGGTCACGTCATGTACACTCTGGAGACCCAGTTCGACCCATACGTCCAAATCCCCCTTTCGGTAGGAGGCAAGAAGATCGGCCCGGGGATCATCGATCTCATCCGGCCTGGTGGAGACTATGAGCTCCCTGAAAGGGGCCAGCTCGAGACAGCCGTCATAGAGACGTCGGAGTTCCTCAACAGAGCCGAGGGTATTCGTGTAGGCCTGGAAATAGAGAAGCAGGACCCGGGCTCCGTAACGTCTGGTAAGAAACTCCACTCCCCGCTGTACCTGCAATCTGAGGTCCTCCGGTCCGGTTTTGTCCAGGTAGACAGCCCGGGCACCGGAGATCTCACAGTAACTGCAGCCTTCCCGGGAACGTCCTCCCGCCCTGTTCGGACAGGTGAAACCCGCATCAACAGCAACCCGATAGGCCGAGGTACCGTAGCGCTCTTTCAGATACGCAGAGTAGCTTCGATAAGGCAGAGTGGACACGAGAAAATGATATCCCGCTCCGGTTCTTTCCGCAATCCCCTGGATCTGCCTGAGCAGAACACCGGCGTTGACAAGGAACCGCAGAAATCCGTACTGTTTGGACGTGAACAAAGCAAGCTCTACCCGACGCCGCATTCCCTTTCTTGAGGCTTTCCTGCCATTGGCAGTTCTATTCACTCTGCTCGGAGGCTGCCAGCGCTTCAACAGTGAACCCGCCCTGCTCTGGACAGACCGGGCAGAGATTGCAGCCTATGCCGAAATTTTCAATACATCCCAGAACGATTACAGGGTCTCCGTAGTCTACAAGCCCTCCCCCGCCCTGGCGGTCAGACAGGCAGATGTCCAGCCGGATATCGTCATAGGTCCATTTTTAAATGACCGGAAGACCATTCCCCTTTTTCAGTCACTGGACGGCATGATTGATGACGAAAAACTATCCCCGGAGAATTTTTATCCCGGGATTCTGGGCCTGGGAGTCTTCGAAGAAAAGCAGACCCTGCTCCCGGTGTCGTTCTCCCTTCCTCTGATGTTCTTCCTCGAGAGTTACAAAGAAATCGAAAGCTTTGACCTGAGCCTGGGACAGATCAGAGAGCACGCCGTCGGCTTCCCGGAGCTTAACCCCTCCCGCACAGTTCTCGGCTATTCCCCCAGATGGAACCCGGAAGCCGCCTTTACCTGGCTGCGGCTTCTCAATGCAGAATTCCGGGAAACCGCGGAAGGTACCCTGGTGTGGAATCGGGAAAACCTGGAACGGGGCATATCTGACATGCGGAAGTGGATTGAGGAGGTCAACGGAGGATGGGAGGCGGACATCGAGTTCATCGAAAAATATATGTATGAGCCCCCATACAAGCTGGTCAATTCAGGCAGGATTCTCTTCGCGTTTTCTCACATAGACAGCTATTTTTCCATTCCCTCCGCCGACAGGGAACGCCTGGACTTTCGCTGGCTTTCCCATGAGACCCAGATACCCGTACGGGAGGACATGATTTTTGCGGGGATTCCCCGGACAGCGGGAAGAAGCTCGGCCGCCAGGGCATTTATCGAGTGGTTTTTTCGTCCTGAGAACCAGAATCTCCTGCTTGAAACCAGCCAGTACAAGCGAATGCGTCATTTCGGCATTGCCGGGGGCTTCTCCTCCCTGCAGGGAGTAAACGAGATTGATCTGCCCCGGTATTTTCCCGAGCTGGTCGGGCATGTTCCTCCCGCATCCTTCATCGAGTTTCCTCACGCTCTGCCGGACATATGGAACGACCTGAAGCATGAAAGCATTCTTCCATGGCTGAAGTCTCAGCTAAACGAGGTCCCCGCGACTCAGGAGCTCAGCCGCAGTATCGAACGCTGGATCAACCAACAGCCCCAACGGTAAATCAGACCTGGCGAATCAATCTGATTGAAGGCGCTTCAGTTCCGTAATAATTCTGTGGTCGATTTCATCCGGGACTTCCCCTCCACAGGATATGCTGGAATACACAGCTTCCAGCCCCTGTTCCCTGTACATTCGGGCAATGCCATGGTCCTGGCTCTGCGGGTTTGACTCTTCAAATACCAGGGCGGCCAGATAAACCCTTCCGAGTCCCTGCAGGGGAAGGTTGTGCAGGACCGCTTCCCGCAGGGCTCCCACTATCCGATCGTTTCGTCCCAGTTTTCGGCGAAGGTCCCGCCCGATCCGCTGGACCGAGTCCCCCAGGGAAGGATTGGCGAAACGCTCAAGCAGGTCATCAATATGATCCTCCAGTTCGGACAGCCTGAAGACCCCGGGATGGACACTGAGCAGTATACCAGCCCCCTCCATCATCACATCCCGGATTTCAGAGAAGAACCGCTCATGCTTCATCAGGGAAGCCAGACAGGCCTCCCCGGGAAAACAGCGCCGTCCCAGATAGGCAGCGGCGGCATGCCCCATGTTGTGCAGAAAGAGCTTCCGATCGACCCAGGCCCGGATGGGAGAGACCAGCCTGATTGACGGTGATTCGGGAAGATGGCCCACAAAGCCGTCCCGATCGAGAATCAATGTATCATAGGCTTCTGCCTTCAGGCCAAGGGGATTCATCCGCCGCTCCTCTTCAGTCAGAAGAGGGACCATCTTGCCTATACTGGTCTCCACCAGCCCCAGGCGGCTTTCCACAGGAAAATCTCCCTTCAGGGACTGCTTGATTTTCCGGCGAAAAACCTCCGAAGCATCCCTGAGATTCTCCGCCAGAATAATATCCAGTGGCAGGTATTCCCCGTATTCACCCTGCCGCCCGGGCAGCAACTCTCCAATCAGGGAAGCCACCGCTTCCAGCCCGGCCCGCCCCACACAGGTCACAATCAGAGGCACTCGCCGCACAAGAGGGGCAAGGGTCGCAGAATCTGTAAGAGTCAGCGGAAAAAAGCCTTCGACCCTTCGAAGGGAATCCTTTTCCCGTGCACATATCCGGATGGTATAGGAGCCGGCCTGCTTCAGCCCTGTAATCAGCTCTGTGTCGATATCCGCCAGATGGACGGTATATCCGGCATCCAGGAAAAGGGGGGTAATAAACGAACGGCCAATATTTCCTGCCCCGAAAACCAGGACCTCACCTTTCATACAGGATGCTCTGTGTAGCGGCTTTGTATTTCCGCGAGTTTTTTCTTCTTTTCACCGGGATACTTTTCAGCATAGACACCGCCGATGTGATAGAGTGCCAGCCCTCCGGCACAGATCCCTTCGACAACAGCTTCTCCAAGATCCACGGGACCTGCTGGATCCGCATCCAACTGCCGGGCAACGGAGACCAGGACCCCGCCCATGAAATTATCTCCGCAACCGGTGGTGTCACCCCTCTTTTCCGGATTTTCCGCCAGCTCGAACAATATCGATCCGCTTACCGGGAAAAATTTCCCCGGGACCGGATAAAAGAGCTCCGACCGGGTTTGTACATAAACATCATCCTTGCCACGGGTAATGATGCAGGCACCGCATCCCTGTTCCAGCAGAAATCTCGCGGCCTCCTCGACACTCTCCTGCAGAGAAAGCCGCCGGGCCTCCTCCCTGTCTGTAATGAGGATATCGACCCAGGGATACGCCGGATTATCATGGCCCCCCAAAGGCCAGGCATGTAAAGGTTCCGCCGCCTGATGCCGAAAGTCATACACGGTCCCCACTATATTGAGGCACCCCTGCTCCCTTGCCCTTTTCGTCAGGAAGGCCAGATTGTCATGAAGCGGCGGGACCAGGGCGCTGCCGCCCCAGAGGCATATATCACTTTGAAAGAAGCCCTCATCCAGCATAGCCGGAGAGAAGGCCAGGGCACTTCCCAGGGTGTTCACAAAACTGCGCTCCCCCGCGCCGTCATGCCAGGACGGGTCCGAGAGCACCACCGTTGAAGGCACGGAACAGCCGGGAGCCCGGTCGGTGCACAGGGTCATGGGAAAGCGCTTCAGGTTTTCGATAAGCCTCTCCGATTCAGGGTCATTCCCCATACAGGTGTAAAACTGAATTTGCCACTCCTCCGGCAGAACCTGGGCGGCATGAATCATTGCCACCACAGCCGGCCCCCCCAGATTGACCTTGTCCGGCTTCCGGCCTTCCGTAAGAGTTGTAATGCACTCCTCCACAGATAATCCTGCAAACCGGGAAAGACTTTCCGCAAAAACAAGACCTCCCGGCGTAAGACCGCCGTCTCCGGGCACACGGGAAAGAAATTTCCGAAACCCCGGAGAGTCAAAGGATACATCCCTGTACAGATAATCATGCAGACAGCAGCCGGTACCGGAGATTTTCACTTTTATACCCCCAGGAACCTGGAGTAGTCGCTGGAAAGCAGGTAAAGCGGTTCCTCGTCCTCCTCAATTTCCGGAAACCGTCCGAGGGTCTCGTAAAAATAGTTATCCCGTGCATCATCGTTGACCAGGCTCACCTCGCCGACAAGGACCGTACCCGCTCCCTTTTCTCCATAAAATCTGTGGTACACCCCTGGCTCCAGGCAGAGACTTTGTCCCGGCTTCAGGCACAGGGTCTCTTCCGGTTGAACCGTGCAGGCCCTGTCATCGATCAGGATATCCACAGGCCGATCTTCATCCATGGCAGTACCGTCACTGGTATGACAGAGATTGAACAGGAGATTTCCTCCGCTCCGGTTGATGATGTCTTCCTGTTTCAGTTTGTGATAATGAAATGGTGTTTCCTGCTCCTCCTTCACTATCATGATTTTCTCGGCATACAGTTTGCCCGGCTGACCATTCACACCGTTCCGGAGGGTAAAGAGAAACAGTCCTCTGGCAGGATAGTCCCCGCTGCCGAAATCTGTGATGTCCCAGCCAAGGGAATGGGAAAAAACCGCGTCGCATTGATGCCTGTACTGTTTCCACTGATCAAGGGACCAGTACGCCCACTCGGGAAGATGCCACATGCTGGATTTGAAAAACTCATCTCCCTCCCGAAGAATTGCATTGATTTCGCTTCGTTTCATGGAAATATCTCCTTTTCTGAAATTCCTCTTTGCTAACCCAGGTAAGCATTCTAAATCTTGTCAGAGTTTCCCGCAAGTTATAAAGTGAGGGGGCATGAAAAAAACAATGAAAAGCATTGCCCAGCAACTGGGAGTCTCCCGTACCACTGTTTCCCTGGTGCTTCAGGGCAAGGGCGATCAGTATCGGATAAGCAGGGAAACCCAGAGCCGCATTCTTGAAACCGTTAAAAAACAGAACTACACCCCCAACTACTTTGCCCAGACGCTGAATGCCGGCAGCTCCAGAACCATCGGCATAATTTTTCCCGATATATTTGAAAGCTTCATGGTTCAGATGCTGCGGGGAATCGAAGACATCCTGTCGGCACAGAACTATATGATGATCCTGATGACCAGCCGCTTCAGGCATGAAACGGAAGCCCGGAACACGGAGGAACTCCTGCGCCGTGGTATCGACGGCCTCCTGATGGCACCCACCTGCGGCTTTGCAAATGAAAATCCGCCGCAAAGCAGGCATGCGTTGATCCTCAAAAACAAGCTTCCCCTGGTAATGGTCGACAGGATTCCTGAGGGATATACAGGAAGCTGGGTCCTGCAGGAAGACAGAAAAGGGGGTATGGCGGCAGCTGAGTATCTGACAGCGCAGAGCTGCGAAGTCTGTACCGTGGTTTCCCTGAATATAACAGCATCATCCCTGCGGGAGAGGATACAAGGTTTCACCGAAGTTGTACCGGATTGCAGGGACATTCTTCTTGACCGACAAGACAGAAACACCGGCGATCTGGAAGATGCATTGGCAGATACGGTAGAAACCCGAAGAGGGAAAAAACTTGGCATATTCTGCACAACCTACGGGCTGTCCCTCCGGGTAAAGGAAATCCTGACCGAAAAAGGACTGGTATTGAACAGGGATTACACAGTCATCCGCTTTGGAGGAGATCCGGAAGGATTTTCCAGCGGGATGGCCAGCCTGATTCAACCCCACTATGAAATAGGCGCCGTCGCCGCAGAGATTCTCCTGCACCTGCTGGATCAACCGATGACCGAACCTGTCCACAGAAGAATACCCCTCAAAGCCGGTGAGGGTTTTCCCGGGTTCAGATAAACCTCATTTTTCATTGACAGCTGAAATTTTCCACTGTACCATGGTTCTCATAAGATAATTGGAGGTCTTTAATGGCTAACGTAGAACTCAAGAACATCGTAAAGGTTTACGATGGGAATGTTCGCGCTGTCGACAACGCGAACATCACTGTAGAGGACCGGGAATTTGTAGTCCTGGTCGGCCCTTCCGGATGTGGAAAAACCACAACATTACGCATGATTGCCGGTCTCGAGGACATTACCGAGGGCGAATTGACCATCGACGGCAAGATCGTCAACGATGTCCCCCCCAAGGACCGGGACATTGCCATGGTTTTTCAGAATTACGCCCTCTATCCCCATATGTCGGTCTACGACAATATGGCCTTCGGACTCAAAATCAGGAAATTCCCGAAAAACGAGATCGACGCCCGGGTCAAGGAAGCAGCCCAGATCCTCGACATCGAGGAGCTTCTGGACAGAAAACCCAAGGCTCTTTCCGGCGGTCAGCGCCAGCGTGTTGCGGTTGGCCGCGCTATCGTGCGGAAACCCAAGGTATTCCTCTTTGACGAGCCCCTTTCCAACCTGGACGCGAAGCTCAGGGTCCAGATGCGGGCGGAAATCTCAGCCCTGCACAACCGGCTCCAGGCAACCATGGTCTATGTAACCCACGACCAGGTGGAAGCCATGACCATGGCCGACAAAATCGTCGTAATGAAGGGCGGACTTATCCAGCAGATCGGCGGCCCCCTCGATCTCTACAACGAACCGAACAACCGCTTCGTAGCCGGCTTCATCGGATCTCCTCCCATGAACTTTGCCAACGTTACCATCAAGGAAGAGGGAGGCAAGATCTACGCCGACGAAGGGGATTTCTCCATCGAGATCGACGGACGCTACGCGGAAAGCATCAAGAGCTACATCGGCAAAGAGCTTACCTTCGGAGTACGTCCGGAAGACCTCTACGAGACAAAAACCGCCGACGCCAAGGTCATCAAGGCCACCGTCGAGGTCATCGAGCCTCTGGGTGCAGAGACCCATCTGTATGTAAAGACTAAAAAGCATACCATGATCGCCAAGGTTGCCCCGAGTGTCCAGCCCGAGGTGGGAGACGCGATCTATCTGAAGCCCGATATGAACAAGGTCCTCTTCTTCGAACTGGAAAGCGAGAAAACGGTCCCGCATAATTAAATATCTTACGTATAGTCCCCGCCGGCCCTTCGGGGCCGGTCTTTTTTTATCCCCGCAAAAAGAAATAGCCCGGGATGGGACCGCTTTTCAATTGATTTCAGGATAATCCTGACCTATAATTGACAGCGTGAATGTACTTCAGGAATCTACCAGACAAGAGCTTACCAGCAAGCTGAACGCCTTTATCGACTCTACCGAGACGGTATATACCCACATCGCAGAAGAATACCCGAAAATGCTGCAGGAATTCGACAGCGGATTCAGCGACGCGGACAGACAGATCAGTCTTATAGCCGCGGAGGGCGGTAACGGACTCGACGCCCTGCATATGATAATGGACAATACAAAGGGATGCATCCAGGAGACCCACAGCTCCTTTTCAGCTTTGAGCAGTTCCGACAACAGCCTGCTTGATATGCTGAAACAGAGCATCAAGCGTCTGGATACCCTGGAGGAACTCATCGCATCTATCACCTTCAATACCGAAGAGATGGAACTGATCTCCCTCAATGCAATGGTTGTTGCCCTGAAAGCCGGACAGGAAGGGGGCGGATTTTCCCATGTTACCGATGAACTGAGGCGAATCTCCGCAAAAACCATATCGGAAGCAAAAAATCTCACCACAGAAGGAAAACAGATACAATCCTATTTTGAAGAAGTACAGAAAACCGCGGATATGATAACCCAGGAGCAGGATAAAATTTTCTACAGTTTCGGCGACAAGCTCTTCGGCTACTTCTCTACCATTGAAGAACGCCTGACCCGGATCGTGAATTTCTTCAAAACCCTTCGTGACCGGGCGGACGATATCCGGCGGCCCCTTATTACGATGATGGAGGCGGTGCAAACTCAGGATATTATCCGGCAGACTGTGGACCAGATCAATATTACGCTGGAAAAAATCCAAAGCTTCGACGCGTCCCATGGCAACACAGGCCGTGAAGACTGGCTGCTGGATGAACTGACCTTTCTTGAACAGGTAGCGAATCTCGGTTCGTATCTGCTGGAGAATATCGCCGCAGCGATTACCGAGAATTCAGAAACCTTTGTTTCCAGTATTGAAGAGGTAAAAAAAGCGGTCGAGACCATTGAACATGAGCGGGACATCTTTATTTCCCGTCAGATTGAGGGCGAATCCAAGGACGACGGAATCTACGATCTGTTTCATCAGTCGGAGAACGAACTCGGAGCCATGCTCAAGAACACACGCAAGGTCCCGAAGCTGAAGCAGAACATGCGGACCACAAACTCTGCATTTCTCGGCCGTATTCAAGGTCTGGAAGAGGGCTTCCAGAAGTTTACCACCCTTGTAGGACGCTTCAGGAATATACACGTCGCAGCACGAATAGAGGTCGCCAAACGGCAGATCCTCAAAGGAATGCAGTCCACTGTCCAGGAGATGAGGAACCTTACGGACCGAATTTTCACCGACGTGGAGAGCGCCCTGGAGACAACCAAGGAGTTCATAGAGACGGCCCAGGAGGCGGAGGAGGGATTTCGCGACTCCTACCGTCAGGAAACGGACCTTGTCGCCTCATTCACCCTGGAAATTCAACGCCTCTACGGAAAACTGAAGGATACCAACGACGAGATTGTCAGGACTATGCAGGGATTTACCCTCTTCAATCTAAAGTTCAGGGAACTCTTCGGCTCTACCGAAGAAGACAAAGAACAGCTCGCCGGCCTCAGTCAGCAGGCCAGATCGATTATGGAGATCTTCGAACGAACCGCTCATTCCGCCGCCGCCCGCAAGGAACAGCTCCTCAAGGAGCGGAACCTTGAGAAGTGGGAAATCCGTGAGCAGCGGCTGCAGGAAATTGTCAATCAGTTCACCATATATGCCCACAAGGCCCGGGCCGGAGAGATCGGAGGCTTTTCAGTGGAAACCGGAACCCAGGAAGGCGCCGTAACCTTTTTCTAGGGAGCTTGACAAGCTCCAAGCCTCCCGCCTAGGATTGACCCAGTACTGTCTGAATCAAGGAGACTCTATGAAACGTCCCTCCGCTGTTGCCATTCTCGGCTGCGGCACTGTCGGCGGCGCAACCGCTGCCCTGCTTCTGAGCCAGCGCTCAATGCTTGCTGAAAAAACCGGCCTTGATATTGAGCTGCGCTACATTGTGGACAAGGATTTTTCCCATGCCGAATCCCTCAAGCTGGATCCCGGACTCTTCGAGACCGACCTGGACACGGTCCTTGCGGATGACGAGATTGTCGCGGTTGTGGAGTTGATCGGAGGTACCGGGATTGCCCGGACCCTTACCGAAAAGATCCTGAAATCCGGGAAACGGGTCGTTACCGCCAACAAGGCGCTCCTGGCAAAACACGGGGCCGAACTGATGGCTGTCGCCCGGAAAGCGGGAGTCTCAATATCCTTTGAAGCCTCCTGCGGCGGAGGCATACCGATTCTGAGGGCATTATATGATGGCATTCTTCCAAACCGGATCGACGCTTTCTACGGCATTGTCAACGGTACCTGCAACTACATCCTAACCGAGATGATGCAGAAAGGGAACAGCTACGAGGAAGCCCTCAAGGAAGCCCAGGCAGCCGGGCTGGCAGAGGCCGATCCCACCCTGGACGTTACAGGAGGAGACTCCGCCCATAAACTGGCGATCATGTCGTCCCTGGCTTTCGCTCAGCAGGTGAACCTGGACTCGGTCCCGGTACAGGGAATCGATTCACTCAAGCTTATCGACCTGAACTTCGGCAGGGAACTCGGTTATGTCGTCAAACTGCTTGCAATTGCCCAGAGAGAAGAGGCAGGTATTTCATTGCGGGTCCGCCCCGCCTTCATATCCACCGAACACCCCCTCGCCTGGGTTTCCGGACCTTTTAATGCCGTCAGTGTCTACGGCCACGCTGTAGGACACACCATGTATTACGGACGCGGAGCCGGCGGAAGCCCTACAGCCAGCGCCGTTACGGCGGACATCATCTCAAGCTGCATGGGAACTGCGGACACGATTTTCTCCACCCTGAACATCTGGCCCGACCGGACAAAAAAAGCTGTCCTTCTTCCCCAGGAGGATATTCAGGGCCGGTACTACGTGCGTCTGATGGTGGAGGACAAACCCGGGGTATTCGCCCAGATCGCAGGAATTCTCGGAGAAAACCAGATCAGCCTTTCGTCGGTATTACAGAAGGAACCCTACAACGACAAAGCCGATTCTGTTCCCGTGGTAATAACCACCCACTCCGTGCGGGAGGGAAACCTTCGCAAAGCCCTGGCTGCCCTGGATAAGCTGCCTGTTGTCCGGGAACCGAGCATCTGCATTGAAATCCTCGATGAACACGAGGAAATATTCGCGTAAAGCTGCAGAATATACTATTCTAGGGAACATTACGGAGGTGCCCTGTGGAAAACAAACGTCCTGCCATCCCCACCCGTCAGGGACATGATGCGGAATCAATTGCCTGGGGATATGCCGAACACCTCAAGTTCACTCTCGGCGTAGACCGTTTCTCTTCGTCAAACTACGACCGGTATATGGCACTGGCCCTGGCGGTCAGGGACAGACTCATGAACCAGTGGATGAAGACCCAGCAGACCCATTACAGGGAAAAAGTGAAACGGGTCTACTACCTCTCCCTTGAATTCCTTATCGGCCGTTCAATGGGCAATAACGTTATCAATATGCAGCTCCAACCGGCGGTGGAAGAAGCCCTGAGTGAACTTGGCTACAGCTGGGAAGAACTGCGGGAAGAGGAGATCGATGCAGGGCTCGGAAACGGAGGCCTCGGCCGCCTGGCCGCCTGTTTTCTCGATTCCCTGGCCAGCCTGAATCTTCCCTCCTTCGGATATGGTCTGCGCTACGATTTCGGGATCTTCCGCCAGCAGATAGAGAACGGATGGCAGGTGGAACAACCCGACGACTGGCTTCGCCGGGGAAATCCCTGGGAAATAGAGCGGCCGGACATAGTCGTACCGGTGCACTTCGGCGGCCGGGTGGATACCATCATTGAACGGGGACGGCGAAAGTACCTCTGGGTGGACACAACCCCCGTTCTGGGCATAGCCTTTGACACCCCCATCGTCGGGTACGGAGGAGAAACGGTAAACACCCTGCGGCTCTGGAGCGCCCGGGCGGCAGAGGAGTTCGATTTCAGCGAATTCAACGAGGGGGACTACGTCGAGGCGGTATCCGCCAAGGTGAGCGCGGAAAACCTCACCAAGGTCCTCTACCCTAACGATAAACTCTACCTGGGCAAGGAGCTGCGGCTCAAACAGCAGTACCTCTTTGTTGCCTGCTCCCTGGCGGACATTGTACGACGCTTCAAAAAAGGAAAACATTCCTGGAAGGAGTTTCCCGAATACACCGCCATTCAGCTGAACGACACCCACCCTTCCCTGGCAGTTCCTGAGCTGATGCGAATCCTGATTGATGAAAACCAGCTTGACTGGGATACAGCCTGGGACATAACCGTAAAATCCCTGGGCTATACCAACCACACCCTGATGCCTGAAGCTCTGGAAAAATGGCCGGTACCGATGCTCGCGAAACTTCTTCCGAGGCACCTGCAGATCATCTATGATATCAACCACCACTTTCTCCAGCGGGTTTCAATCGCCTTTCCCGGCGACATGCAGCGCCTGAACCGGATGAGCATTGTGGAAGAGGGAGACATCAAGCAGATCAGGATGGCACACCTCTCCATCGTTGGAACCCACTCCACCAACGGGGTTGCAGGTCTTCACACGGAGCTTCTGCGCAGCAGAGTGGTTCCGGAATTCGCAGAGCTGTATCCGGAGCGCTTTAACAACAAGACCAACGGAATCACCCAGCGCCGATGGCTGCTGAAATCGAATCCGGCGCTTTCTTCACTGATCACAGAAAACATTGGTGATGGCTGGATAACCGACATGACCCAGCTGAAGAAGCTCGCCCCTCTGGCGGAGGATCCGGCTTTCAGAAAGCGCTTTGATCAGGTAAAGCAGGAAGCTAAAGAACGCCTGGCGGAAATTCTCGCCGCCGAGCACGGTTTTGTAATCAACCCCGAATCGATCTACGACGTGCAGATAAAACGCATTCACGAATACAAGCGACAGCTGCTGAATGCCCTGCACATCGTCATGCTCTATAACCGCATCAGAAAGGGAGATACCAAGGACCTGATACCCCGAACCTTCCTCTTTGCAGGCAAGGCGGCGCCGGGATATCAGCTGGCGAAGCTGATAATCAAGCTGATAAACAACATCAGCGTCGTGGTCAACGGAGATCCCGTGGCCAGCAAATACCTGCGGGTCTACTTTATCCCCAATTATCGGGTATCCCTGGCGGAAAAGATCTTTCCCGCCGCGGAAGTTTCCGAGCAGATTTCCACTGCCGGAACCGAGGCCTCGGGTACGGGGAACATGAAATTCATGTGCAACGGAGCCCTTACCCTGGGGACCCTGGACGGCGCAAATATCGAGATAATCGACGAGGCGGGCAGGGAAAACGCATTTATTTTCGGCCTCACCGCGGAAGAAGTCGCCGATCGGCGTCCCGGCTACTCCCCCTTCGACGTCTACAACGAGGATAAGGAGATAAAAGCGGCGGTGGATCTGCTGTTTTCAGGTAACTTCAACTTTTCCGAACCCGGAATCTTTGAGCCCCTGCGCCAGGCCCTGTTCGATCAGGGTGATTTTTACATGCATCTTGCGGACCTCAGGTCCTATGCGGAAGCCCAGAAACAGGTTCAGGAACTCTACCGGGACCGGGAAAACTGGAGTCGGAAGGCGATACTGAATATTGCCCATTCGGGAAATTTTTCCTCCGACAGGACCATCAGGCAATATGCCGAGGAGATATGGGGTGTAAAACCCTGTCCCGTTGATACCGAACACGACCCGATCAATACTCTGGAGGAAGCTCGGAAATAGTCGGAATACCCCGCGGGGGCTCAACTATTGACCGCTGCATGTCGATGATGTTAACGTTATGCAAGAAAAAATGGAGGACCTATGTCGGCAAAAGATGAAACAGTAAACGAAAAAGCCGCCACGTCCGGAAAGATCTACTGCGCAAACTGCGTCCACTGCAAACTGGTCAGAGAACCCCTGGGGGGGGTGCGCTATTCACTTCGGGTGCGCTGTGATGCCGGAAAATGGCGCAAGAAACTCGGGGAAGAGAAGATTTACAAATATTTTACCGTTGCCCGTCGCAGCCTCGACTACTGCGACGCCTATGAACCAATGGGCGATCCAAAAGAGTTTATCAAAGATTTGAAAAAGAACCTTCCCATCAAGGACGAAATCTATACAAGCCGCGATTAATATGCTTAACTTTTTCCCATGAAACACGGAAAGACGGTTCTCATTGTTTTTTCAATTATCATGCTCATTGTCTCCTGCACCAGTGTTCCGGCTCCGGAAGATATTCCCGAAGACTTATCTCCAATGGAGTATTTCCAGCGGGCCCAGGAAGCAGTCGCCCAGCGAAACGATTACGATACCGCCATGGTTTACTACCAGACCTACAAGGAGCGGCATCCTGAAGATCTGCAGGGAAATGTTGAAGCAGACTACGAAATTGCCTTTCTGCACTACAAAAAAGGTGAATATGCAGCAGCAAAAAGCATGTTCAGTGAAATAATCTCCCGCTATGAAACCGGACAGGCATCGAGGCTTAAGGAATGGCCCCTGATTCTCTCCCGCAAGGTGCTGGCTAAAATCGAGGCCTCAGAAATAGCTATTGGGGAAGAATAATCGTATATAGTTCGATTTCCCGGCTTTCCACGTCCTCGTAGACCATCTCCTTGGTCACTTTGCCCCGAGGTCGCGGATGGGGCGGGGCGTCTCCCACCAGAACAATCAGTTTCCGATCAGCGCTCCAGGGATAGGAGTGGATACCGGCATACAGGGCTTCGTAGACCGCCTCGGGAATGTCCCGTCCACCGTAGACCCGAATACGATCCAGAATCCTCTGCACCGTATCTACCCCGCCCGCCTGAAACGGATAGACATCGGTAACATATTCCTCATCGTAGTCCTTGTACAGAACGACTCCCACCCGCAGGGGATCAAATCCCCTGGACTTTTCCCTCAGCAGGGGAACCAGACTTTTCCTGAGGTGTGGCATGTCATTGGCCATACTCTGGGTCGTATCCAGCGCCAGAACCAGGTCCATACTCCGCCCGGGGGCCTCGTCGATAATCCCGGCAATCTTCTCAATAATGTCTTCCTCACCCCGTGAGTATATGAGCTTTCCCCGGCCTTCATTACTGATCTCCCGGTAGGCCTCCACGGCGGCATCCATATAGTTACCTTCCGGCGGACCTTCAAAGGGCTTCTGCAGCACCTTCAGGACAAAGGGATTGTCCCGGAAAGCCCCGGTATAGTCGGCAAAGGGCTTTTCGAAAGCCCGGATACTCAGATAGGTCCCATCCAGGACCTGCACCTCCCCGGACCGGGTCCAGGGGTATCCGTAAACCACCAGATAGGGAATAAATATATGAAAAGCCTGTCCCAGCTCAGGATGCTCTTCCGGAGTTGAGTCGACGAGTGAATGCCCCCTGGTTTCTTCGAGAAACTCTCCGTTCAGAAGACGTTTTTCATCTCCGTTGGTCCGGTGATACTCAGGATTTCGATAAGCGTAGCTTGCGGTCTCCCGTTCGGGGTCTTCCGTCGACTCAGTCAACAGCACCGATCCAATGCCAGGCTGGACCTGAACATACAGGTCATAGCCGCCGTCAAGGCTCTGGGTAATTACAAGCTTATCGGGGGTAATAATCAGAGGATCAGCTCCAAGTATCGACATCCCGATTACCAGCACCAGGGCCGTATATACTTTCCATGCTCCCATACAGGCATTATCGGCCATGGGTACCGCTATTCTTAGCCTGGGCTTCAGTCTTGGCTATGGGCTGTTTTTCCACTACAATTCAAATATATGAAGAGAGTAATTATCGCCAATGATCATGGCGCAATAGAGATTAAACAGAAGCTGGTAAATCATCTTGAGAGCAGGGGATACAAGGTGGATAACCTTGGTGTGGATTCCGAGGAGTCGGTGGACTATCCCGATATGGCACAGGAAGCCTGCGGTCGCTATCTGTCAGACGGCGGCTACGACTTCGGTGTTGTGTGCTGCGGGACAGGAATCGGCATATCCATCGCCGCCAACAAGGTAAAGGGAATCCGCTGCGCCCTGCCCCAGAACATCTTTGCCGCACAGATGGCCAGGGAGCACAACAACGCCAACTTCATCGCCTTCGGGGGACGCATCGACTACTGGGAACCGGTGGAAAAGATGCTGGACGCATTTATCGACAGCACTTTTGCCGGAGACCGCCACGCCCGCAGGGTGGACAAGATCATGGGCCTTGAGAGCTGCTGATCTCCACAACTCCTGGAAAGGGCGGGAGTATCCACCGGCGGGATGTATTCAGAAAATACGAAAAGCGCCGTTGAAAGGAACTTACGACAGCACACATATCCATATCCGCCTCTTCGGGAACAATAACTACAATGCTCTCCCCGTCCCGAAAAGGCAGATAATAGACCCTTCCCAGGCGATGGCTGTCCAGGAGACCGACCTCAAAGACACAGCCCCCGTCCTGCCATAGCAAATCGTCGGACAGGGAACGCTGAAGATAGAAAAAAGATACCCTGGATTCCCGGTAGAGATATTCTCCCCGAAAATGGGGAGAGATGTCCCGGGGCAGAAAGGGGAGCCCCTGATCCTGGTAAGGTCCTTTCAGGAGTACCATGAGGTCAGGCGACTCCTGGGAAACAAGAGCACAGGGAATCAGAAAAAGTAAAAGAAAACCTAGGAGTATTCGCCTCCGGAGAAAAGAATAAACCGCAGGAAGAATTTCACACCGAGGCACGGCTGGTTCTGCACTATTCCACGGTGACACTTTTAGCCAGGTTTCTCGGCTGGTCAACATCCCTCCCAAGCTTCAGGGCCATATAGAAGGCAAACATCTGAAGCGGCACAACCATTACATAGGGATAAAAAAGCTCATGGGTCTTGGGTACGAAGATGGTGTCGTCGGCTATCGCGGCCACCTCCGCGTCTCCCTCTACGGCCAGTGCAATTACCTTGCCGTCCCGGGCTTTGACCTCTTTCATGTTGGAGACCACCTTGTCCCGCAGGTGATCATCGGGCACGATAAAAACCGAAGGGGTTTCCTCGTTTATCAATGCAATGGGACCGTGCTTGATTTCTGCTGAACTGAAGCCCTCGGCATGAATGTAGGATATCTCCTTCAGCTTCAGGGCCCCCTCCAGGGCAACAGGATAGTTGATTCCCCGTCCCAGAAAGAGGAAATTCCTTGCGCCGGAGTATTTCTCCGCCAGAGAGCGGATGTGGTCAGCCCCTTCGAGGACTTTAGCCACCTTGTCCGGGACCGATTCCAGGGCATTGATGAACTCGAGGCCCTGATCCCAGGACATATGGCGCATCCGGGCCATAAGCAGGGTAAAAAGGTAAAACACAGTTATCTGGCTGGTAAAGGCCTTGGTGGATGCCACGGCGATTTCCGGTCCCGAGTGAATGTAGGTGCCGCCGTTGGATTCACGGGCAATGGTAGATCCGACCACGTTGCAGATTCCAAGCACCTTGGCACCCTTGCGCTGCAGCTCCCGCAGAGCGAAGAGGGTGTCGATGGTCTCCCCGGACTGGGAAACGGCAAAATGAAGGGAGTTTTTCTCCACCACCGGGTTCCGATAGCGGATTTCCGATGAGAGATCCGCCGTTGCCGGCAGGCGTGCCACGCTTTCAAGGAGATAGGCCCCCACAAGACCGGCATAATAGGAGGTCCCCGCGGCTATAATGCTTACGCGTTCCAGGTTTATAAGCTCCTGAGGCCCCATGTTCAGGCCGCCCAGGTGGGCAGTTCCGGCGTCACGGTTCAGGCGTCCCTGAAAGGCGCGGAGGATCGATTCCGGCTGTTCCCGGATCTCCTTCTCCATGTAGAACTGAAAGCCGTCCTTCTCTATCTGGTCCAGCTCCCAGGAGATGGTATCTATCCGCTTCTGGATCTCCCGGTTCGCCGCGTCGACGATTTTAAATCCCTCAGGGTTGATAACTACGATCTCGCCGTCTTCCAGGTAGACCGCCTGTTTTGTATAGGCAAGAACCGCAGTGGTATCGGAGGCAAGAAACATCTCGTCTTCACCCACGCCGATAACCAGAGGAGAGCCGTTCCTGGCGCCGATTATTCGTCCGGGTTCATCAGCATGAATGCAGACGATTCCGTAGGTACCCTTCAAAAGCGGAAGAGAGGTCTGTACCGCCGCCTCAATGTCACCCTGATAGTTATAGGCGATTAAATGGGCGATAACCTCGGAGTCGGTCTCGGAGACAAAGCTGTAGCCTTCGGATATGAGCATCTCCTTCAGGGCCATGTAGTTTTCGATGATGCCGTTATGGCAAATGGCAATTTTACCCGAGGCATCGGTATGGGGATGGGCGTTGATCTCGTTGACTACTCCGTGCGTGGCCCAGCGGGTATGTCCGATCCCGTAATTACCCTTCAGGGAATCAGGGACTGCTGCGGTCAGGTCCTTAATCTTGCCCGGGCGCTTAACTACCGAAAGCCCCCCCCCATTTCCGACGGCGATTCCGGCGGAGTCGTACCCTCTATATTCCAGACGGCGCAGCCCCTGGAGAAGGACTTCCGAAGAGACCCGGCGTCCCGTATAACCTACTATTCCACACATTTGTTTCTTCCTTATGTAACTATGGTATGTCTCAACTATATCACGGACGAGAAATATGCACCATGTTGATCAGTTGCCGGAGGCACTCTCCGCCAGGGAGTGGAGCTTTTCACGGTCCAGCAGAAGCATCAGGTTGTTCTCGGTTTTTACTACCCTGGTCGAAGCCAGGTTCTCAATAAAGTCCAGTACCGAATCCTGGGGAATCTCGAGGTTCAGTGAAATCTCCCTGGACAGCTTATGATACTCAAGCCGGGCCTGTTCAAAGCCGTTTTCAGCGAAGGCGTAGTAGATGTTCAGGGCAATGAGTCCTCTGGTATTGCGTTTGACCAGGTGCTGGATCTGGTTATTGGTATGCTGCAGCCGGCGGCAGAGCTTGTCGATAACATTAAGGGCAATCCTGGCGTTCTTTTCGATCATTCCCAGGAAACCTTCGCGGTTGAATGCCAGAAGCTTTACGGTTCCAATGGCAGTTGCCGTGGCGCTACGCCTGACCTGATTCACAATGGCCATCTCCCCGAAGAAATCTCCCTTTCCGAGAACTGCCAGGATGTGCTCCTTGCCGCCGATCTGCTTGCTGATCCTGATATTCCCTTCCTGAATAATGTACATTTTGTCTCCCGCGTCCCCTTCCTGAAAGAGGATCTTTCCGGAATCCACGGTCAGACCGTATTTCTCAAAGAGTTTATTATCTTCCATTGCGTTCTCCCGTCTCTATTTTTTCGGCATATCGTGAAGCAATTCCAGCATTTGCGCAGTATTACAGTACAGAAAAGTGAAGGAGGTTTCAATGCACAAGCAGCTGATTTTACTGGGCTTCATGATTTCCCTTTCATGGACCTGTTGTACACCCTTTATCGATATCGAGGAAACAGGGGAGGTCTTCGGACTCACCGGCGCAGACCTTACGCCTCCGGTCCTGACCGCCGCCGGGGCATTGAACGAAAACTCCTTTGCCCTGGAGTTCTCCGAGGCCCTGGGCGAGGTATTCATTGAAGGTATAGCGCCTCCCCTTGGAGAAGTATCGGTGGAAATTGACTCCGCCATTCTCGGCATTCACACCGGGGAGCTTCAGCTTCCGGGCAAGGAATATGTCCTGGATCTGCTGGTAAAGGATAAGGCCGGTAACTCACAGCAGCTGCTTGTACACTGCTTCGGGTTCAACCCGCGGGTACCGGATATGCTGATCAACGAGTTTACAACCCGGGGCAGCAGCACCCATCCTGATATGGTTGAACTCCTGGTACTTGAAGATGGAAATCTGGCCGGCGCCTGTCTTTACGAGGGAACATCGGACGACTGGGAACAGCGAATAGTCTTTCCCGATTGTGAAGTCCGTGCAGGAGAGTTCATGATAATCCATTTTAAACCTCAGGGAATACCGGAGGAACTGAATGAAACAGCAGAGATAAACCTGTCCGGAGGCCTTGATGCCTGTCCCGATGCCAGGGATTTCTGGGTAGATGCGGGAAGCGGACTGTCCGGGAATAACGGTGTCATAAGCCTGTACCGGGATCCCTTCGGAGATATTATGGACGCGGTCCTCTATTCGAACCGCACATCAGCTTCGGATGAGAATTATCGGGGATTCGGGTCCGCAAAGGTAATGCTGAGGGCAGATTGTATCTCCGCCCTGGGAGCCTGGACGGGAGACAGCCTTCCCCTCCGCCCCGAAGATGCTGTAAACCCGGATGAATCCACTGCAACACGCTCCCTCTGCCGTTCAGCGGACTCACTGGACAGCAACAGGAGGGAGGATTGGCACACGGTCCCTACGGGGGGCTACAGTTTTGGATATGCAAACAGCGACGAACTGTACCAGCCCTAGAGATAGGAAGAAACCAGATCCAGGATCGCCTGCTTTGAACCTGCACCTACCTGCTGGTTTACTACCTCGCCATTCTTTACAACCATAAGGGTAGGGATACTGATGATATTGTAATCTGTGGCAAGTTGTCCGTTGTCGTCGACATTTACCTTTGCCACCTTGAGCTTGCCGTCATACTCGGCGGCAATCTCTTTTAATACCGGCTCAACCATACGACAGGGAACACACCACTCAGCCCAGAAATCCACGATTACGGGTACGCTTGACTTGAGGACCTCGGATTCAAAATTATCTGCTGTGATTGTAACTTCGTTGCCCATAATTCCTCCGAAAGAATTGCTTACTGCGACTTAAAATCGGTTAAGCGAAAATCGTCGATAACAGTATGCACATATTCGTACATTTTTTCCAGAAAATTCCGCTCATCCACCCTCAGAATATCATTTGTTCTGATAAGTCCGATTTCCCGGTACAAATCATTCAGCAGGTAGCCTGAATCAACAATAAACCGCTGCTCCTCCCGTTCAAGATCTCTCATGCTCCGGGGAAAGCGGCTGAATAGAGACACATACGTGGCCAGCCGAGGAGAAACCCCCTCTTTTGTATCACTCCATAAATCGAAAATCCGTCGTTCCAGTACAACCCGGGGGCCAGAAAATACGGAGGGAGCAATTTTTCGCATACAGCGTTCGATATCCGGCCAGTACTTGTGTTCGAACTCACTCATTGCACCAAAGAGCTTGCGTATCTCAAAGGAAGCATCGGGATGCACCTTTTTATCAGGATATTTTTTGATTTTTTCACGATTTTCCTGAATGATCTTGTCCGCGAAACTTCCCGGCTTTTTACGCCTGCTCTCACTGGCTTTATTTGCAGCCCTGTTGTGTTCTCTTCCTGCGCGCTCCTCTTCCTTCTGCTGAAGTTCACGTACGGTGGTCAACTCGGCGTGCAGAAAGAGAGACATGTCCATTCTGGATTTAAGTGCGCTGAGATAACGGTCCTCAAAATCGTTCCGCAGCTTCCTGGATTTCATAAAGCGGACGATATAGTGATCATACTCCTGAAGTATGCGCTCCCGTGCCTGTTCTATCTCTTCAAAACTTAACTTATTCCTTTTCATTCTCCACACAAGCGGCGGGTAAATTCGCGGACCGCCGTATAGATACTATCGGCATTCTCACCGCTGTGTTGAGCAATTACCTGCACCAGAGCGGAGCCTATCACCGGCGCATGGACATGAGGCTGCAGGGCGGCTATCTGTTCAGCCCTGCGGATACCGAACCCGCCGAAACTGAGCATTCCGGTTTTGGAAATGGCATTCAGGAACGTGATAATTTCCGGGGAAATCTCCGTCTCCCTGCCGGTAATACCGCTTCGCAACGCGACATAGAGGTATCTCTCGTTTAAAGAAGCTATCTCAGCTAGGCGATCTCCGGATATTGTGGGAACAACCACCGGCACAATGGGCATTCCAGCCGCGCTTCCCGCCGCATAGAGGCCTTCATCCGCTCCCGGGACAAGATCCGGAACGATAAGCCCCTCAATCCCGGCTTTCTGTGCCCTGCGAATAAAGGTTTCCATTCCCAGTGTGATAACCGGATTGGCATAGGTCATGATAAAAACAGGGACATTTCCGTAAGACACTATCCTCTCTGCAAGTTCAAAACCCTCCTGCAAAGAAAATCCTGCCTCCAGGGCCCTGCCGCAGGCAGCCTGAATTACCGGACCGTCGGCGGTGGGATCGGAAAAGGGAAACTGCAGTTCTATGTACGAAGCCCCTCCGTCTATCAGGGCCTGAGCCACCTGAAGGCTCTGCTCCTTATCTGGATAAAAAGCAACCATGTGGGTCATTATCCGGTATTTTTTTGTACTACTCATCTGCTGATTCTCCCTCGGCTTCCCGGGCCAGGAAATCCCTCCAGGAGGGCCCCGCAAGGGCCCCGGCGGAAATAAACAGGTCCTTGTCCCCCCGGCCGGACATGTTCACGATAATCGACTTCTCCCTGGGCAGCTTTGCCGCGAGCTTCAGGGCTTCGGCCCCCGCATGAGCCGACTCCAGAGCAAAGATAAGCCCTTCGTGACGGGCAAAGGCTTTTACCGCATCCAGGGCCTCATTATCCGTTGCGGAGGCAAACTCGATTCGTCCCGCCTTGCCAAGGTGTGCCAGTTCCGGTCCGATTCCAGGATAATCAAGGCCCGCGGAGATGGAATGGGTGGAAAGGACCTGTCCGTTACCGTCGGTCAGGAATAGACTCTTGTAGCCCTGAATAATCCCCTCTCTGCCCCCGGGCCCGCTCATCCGCGCGGCGTGAGCCCCGGAATCAAGACCCCGACCGGCAGCCTCCACCCCGACAAGCCGGGGAGAGGGAGCATCAATAAAAGGAGCGAAAAAGCCGATTGAGTTGGACCCTCCTCCAACGCAGGCAACCAGGGCCTCTACATCCAGCCCCCTCTCCCTTACCTGGGCGGCCGTTTCCCTGCCGATAACTGACTGGTACTCCTTGACCATTGCCGGATAGGGGTGAGGCCCCAGGGCGCTGCCGATCAAATAATGGGTGTCTGCGAAATTTTCCGACCAGTCCCGCAGGGCCTCATTAACGGCGTCCTTCAGGGTTTGTGCCCCCGAGGCAACGGGTACCACTGTGGCGCCGAAGAGCTCCATCCAGAAGACATTCGGCCGCTGCCGGCGAATGTCTACGCTCCCCATGTAGACAGTGCAGTCAAAACCAAGCTTGGCGCAAACCGCGGCTGTAGCCACCCCGTGCTGTCCGGCACCTGTCTCGGCGATGATCCGTTTTTTACCCATGCGCCGGGCAAGCAGAGCCTGTCCCAGGGCGTTGTTGATTTTGTGGGCGCCGGTATGGGCAAGACCCTCCATCTTCACATAAATCCGGGCCCCGCCGATCTTCCGGCTTAAGTTTTCAGCATACATCAGCGGCGTCGGCCGGCCGATAAACTCCGCGGCATAACGGTCGAACTCGGCCCTGAACCCGGGGTCATCCTTCCAGCGTTCAAAAGCCTCTTCCAGCTCGATAACGGGCTTTCGCAGGATCTCCGCAACATACCGGCCGCCGAAGTTGCCGTATAATCCCTTTGTACTCATATGCACACTACTCCATTATACCGTCGAGAAGCTCAAAGAGCTGCTTCAGTTTTTCTGGATCCTTTTCTCCCGCTTCGGCCTCGATTCCACTGGAAAGATCGATGAGTTCCGGGCGAAACTCCCTTACGATCTCCATGACATTGTCACAGGTAATTCCACCGGCGAGCCACAATGGGCCGGATTTCGCCGCTTTACCGACAAGGCGGCCGCTTATTCTGACCCCCGAACCACCCCGCGTCCCTGCCGCCCGGGCATCCAACAAAACCCGGGGCGAGCGGAATTCTGCCGCATCCCCAAGATCTTTTTCGGAGCCGACCCGCACAGCTTTATAATACGGGAAGGCAATACCGGCACATTCCCGGGGACCTTCCTCGCCGTGGAACTGAACAGCATCCAGGCATCCCTCCCGGAGCAGCTGTTCAACATCTCCTGGGATCTGTTTTTTTCCGTCATCACCGGTGCCGGAGACCACCACAGCAACCTTTAATCCCCAGGTGGCCCCGAGGCTGCGGACAAAGTCAGCATTCGTCCTGCGGGGTGAATCTGCAAAAACAAAACCCAGCAAGTCGGCTCCCAGGGAATCCGCCAGCAGAGCATCCTCCCGCCTGGTGATACCGCAGACCTTTACAAGGGGCCGGTGGGGATGATCGGCCCTGCGGCGGGCCAGGATTTTCCAGAAGTCCGAAGCCTCAGGTTGTGCTGCAGCCGCCTCTACAAGCTCTCCGATACGCTCAGGATAACGTACAGCGGTCTCTCCAACCAGGACGCCGGAAAAACCGGCATCCCTGGCAATCCGCACATCCTCGCCCCGGCGAATCCCGGATTCAAAAACCAGCCGGGTATCCCAGTCGATCATTCCGGCCACCTGAAAGGGCATGAGCAGATCGGTATGAAAACTACGGAGGTCCCTGCTGTTGATACCGGTAAAGCGGGGCAGCAGGGGGCGGGCTTTGACGATGTCCTCGAAGGAATGGACCTCCACCAGAGCCTCCATGCCCAGAGCGTATGTCCTTTGATACAACTGCGCCAGGGTATCAGCGTCAAGCAGGGACGCTATCAGCAGCACCGCATCTGCCCCGGCGCGGAAAGAAACCTCAACATCCTCTTCGTCGAGGATAAACTCCTTTCTGAGTACCGACAGCCACGGATAAACCGTCTTTACAGCCATGAGATCGAGAAGCGAACCGGAAAAATGGTCCTCCTCCGTCAGCACCGAGACAGAGAGAACTCCGGCCTCGGCATAGAGTCCCGCCTGCCGTAGCGGGTCGAGGGACGGATCAATCCCCCCTCTGGAGGGGGATGAGCGTTTGATCTCGCAGATAATAAAGGGCTCCCGCCCAAAGGGAACCAGGGCTACACGACGCTCCGCCGGGATCTGTACCCCCAGGGAGTGACCCTCCCGTCGAATACGGCTTCGCCGCCTTTCCGCGATCTTTTCAAGGATTCCCGTACTCATCGTGTTGAAGCCTCGATAACGGCGTTCAGCTTTTCCCGGACCTTTCCCGAGTCCAGTGCGTTCAGGGCCATGGTGTACCCTTCCTTTATGCTCCCGGCAAGTCCGTAGACAAGCAGGGCCGCTCCGGCGTTGAGGCAGGCCGCGTCCCGCAGAGCAGGCCTTCCCCCACCCTCTATCAATTCTCTGGCCATGGCGGCATTATCTTCCGCCGCACCTCCCTGCAGATCCTTCAAGGTATAGGGTTTGATTCCCAGATCCTGGGGAAAAAACTCTTCCTCCAGCAGCTCTTCTCCCTGGGCGAATCGCACGATTTTAGATGGTCCGGTAACGGTCAGTTCATCCAGCCCGTCCGACCCGTGGACAACCATGCCCCGTTTTATACCCAGCAGCATCGCCGCACGGGCCATAAGTTCGCACTTGTCCGTGTCGAAAACTCCAATGAGCTGGTATTCAGCCCCCGCAGGATTCGCCAAGGGACCGAGCATATTCATGATTGTCTTGAAGCCCAGCTCCCTGCGAACCTGCGCCGCATGACGCATGGCGCCGTGATAGCGGGGAGCAAAGAGAAAGGCAAAGCCCTCATCCCGGATCATCCTCTCAGCGTCCCCCGGTCCAAGATCGATATTTATTCCCAGGGCGCGGTAAAAATCCGCACTGCCGCTGAGGGAGCTGATTGCCCGGTTACCGTGTTTTGCCACCTCTGCACCGCAGGCGGATGCAATCAGAGCTGCCATGGAGGAAATATTGAAGCTTCCCTGGCCATCACCGCCTGTGCCGCAGGTATCGAGGACCGGGTTCGCCGCACGGACACTTATCCGTTTTTCCTGCAGCACCTGTGCGCAGCCCGCTACTTCTTCCGGGGTAATCCCCTTGGCATTGAAGGCGGTAAGGTAGGCCGCCAGTTTGGCGGGGAGAACGCTTCCTTCGGTGACCTCCCGCATGAATCCCGCCGCCTCGTTCCGGCTCAGGTTTTCACCGGCGATTATCCTCTGCAGGTTCTGCTGAAGTGGATAGGGTTCCCGGCGGTACTCGATAAAGTTGGCCAGGAGCTTTTTTCCGTCCTCCGCAGCAATTGATTCGGGATGAAACTGGACCCCTTCTATATCGTACTCCCTGTGGCGAAGCCCCATAATCTCACCGTCATCCGAGCGGGCGCTCACCTGAAGTTCGGCGGGGAGGGAAGCCTCTTCCACCGCCAGGGAATGATAGCGGGTAAAAACCGGCCGGGAAGGAAGGTTTCGGAAGACCCCTTTCCCGTCGTTATCGATCTCCTCGGTTTTACCGTGAACAATACGCCGGGCCTGGACGATTTTGCCTCCGAAGGCCTCACCGATGGCCTGGTGTCCCAGGCAGATTCCCAGAATAGGAACTTTACCGGCAAAATGCCGAATCGCCTCGACGCTTATTCCCGCCTCCGAAGGCCTTCCCGGACCAGGAGAAATAACCAGCCCTTGCAGGGGCAGATCCTGCAGTTCCTTTAGACTGACCTTGTCGTTCCTGATTACCCTGACCGGTTTGTCCGTCAGTTCCTTGAGATACTGGTACACATTCCAGGTAAAGGAATCGTAATTATCGATCAGTACATACATTTTCCAATCCCCCCTGAATCAGATCTGTGCCTCGATGGCAGAAAGAAGAGCTCCGAGCTTTTCGCCTGTTTCTTCGTACTCCCGTTCCGGAGCAGAGTCATAGACAATCCCCGCCCCTGCCTGAAGGGTTATGGTTTCTCCTCGCTGCAGGGCGGCGCGAATGGTAATGCAGGTATCCAACTGACCGCCGGGCTCGAAGTACCCCACGAGTCCTGCATAAAAGCCCCGTGGAAGCGGTTCAAGGGAATCGATTATCTCCATGGCCTTCAGCTTGGGCGCTCCGGAGACGGTCCCGGCAGGGAAGGTGGCGCGGATTACCTCGGCAGAGCTCCTGTCAGCAAGCTTCCCACGGACCCGTGACACCAGGTGCATAACATGGGAATAGCGCTCCACCTCCATGAAGGAGGTCACCTGGACTGTACCGGGTTCAGACACCCGTCCCAGATCATTCCGGGCAAGATCGACCAGCATGAGGTGTTCGGCCCGCTCCTTTTCATCAGCTTTGAGTTCCTCCTCCATGCGCAGGTCATCCTCCTCGTTCTTACCCCGCCGCCGGGTTCCTGCAATAGGATGAATCTCAGCATATCCATCCTTGACCTTTACATGGACCTCCGGAGAGGAGCCGAAGATCGCGTAATCATCAAAGTCCAGAAAGAAGAGATAGGGTGAGGGATTGGAGGTTCTCAGGTGCCGATAGGCCTCCAGGGGGGGAATGGTTGTCCGCAGAGTCACCCGCCGGGAGAGTACCCCCTGCAGAATATCTCCGGCAATAATCCGTTCCCGAACCTTGTTGACTCCATCCATATAGCGTTGCCGATCCTCCTCGCCGTCCGCCACCTCCGATGCATAGCCCTTCTCCGGTTCCTCGAGGTAGGTAAAATCCAGATTGGACAGGCGTTTTTCCGTATCCGAAATGAGCTTTTCCAGGTCAGCGGGGGCCTCTTTATAATCGAGGGCTACAAGATAGAGGATGTCCGTATAGTGGTCGAAGATTACGTAGAGGTGTCCGAAAAGAAAACAGGCATCCGGGATATCCATGTCTGCAGTCTTGGGAAGAAACCTGATATCATCGCAAAATCTGGCAAACTCATAGGAGAGAAAGCCCACTCCGCCGGCGGGGAAAGGAAGCTCAAGCCCCAGGGGTTTATGCTGATCAGCAAAATAATTGAGCACATCCAGAATATCCCGGGCTCCGCTTTTTATACGCCGTGATTTTTCTCCCTTTACAAAGAGTATTTCCCTCTCCCGCTGCTGCAGCCTGAAGGCTTCCTCGATAAGCAGGACGGAGAAACGTTCCTTGCCCTTGGCAAAGGAGGAGCTCTCAAGGAGGGCTCTGGCCTTCAGCTTTTTTGCAAGAGAATAGGGAGTATACTTGTCCCCTGGCACTGCTTTTATCAGAACCCGCTCTTCCCGTTCGGTTTTCATACCTGTCTCTCCCGGATATAACGTTTCTATTTACAGTAACGTTTCTGTTAAAAGAAACTACAGTAAGAACCCTGGGCTGTCAAGTGCTGAAAACGGGTAAGCACAGGTTTTTTCCGGGGAGCCGGTCTGCGGCCGATGCATAATGCGGGTACGGCTGTTCCGTACCCGCCCGCTATGATCCGATCAGCCGATCTCAGAAGACATCCGCCATCACCTGCTGCTTGTCCTCTGCGGCTTCCTCCGCTGTGTCATCGGCATTGCCGTTTTTGCTGAACTGGGGCCGGAATTCCACCTTGTCCGCAACAATCTTGATTCGATACTGGGTCTTTCCCTCCGCATCTTCCCAGCGGTCCTGCTTGAGCCGTCCAAAAATACGCACTCCCCGACCTTTTTTTAAAACCTTGGCGCAGGTCTCGGCAGTGTCCGCCCAGGTCTCCACGTCAAAGAAGGAGACCTCCTGCTTGTTTTCCTCGTCCTGGCGAAAATAACGGTTTGAAGCTACCGAGAAAGTACAGACGGGGGTACCCTTGGGGGTCTCCTTTCGCTGGGGATCCCGTACCAGGTTTCCGTCCAGATGGATAGTGTTCAGTTGGTTCATCTTTTCCTCCATGTTTTACAAATCACGTTTCGGCGCCGTGTATACAGAATAAAACCGGGGAAAAGAGGATGTGATTTTATCCAGGAAGATTTTTTTTCATTTTTTGGGGAACAAAGATGGGGAGGATGGGAAAGATGAAGAAAAATATATGCCACGGAGCCCCAGAGAACACAGAGACAGACGAATATCAGGAAACCCGCGAGAATATTCCATTGCACCTGGACTCCGCGCCTCTCCGGCCTCTGGGTGGTATTCTACATACTCGCGACCGCTGGAAAAGACACCTCTACCGTTGTGCCGTCGCTTCCGTCTATGCGGGCCTCCCAGCCGACGTTTCCAGCAATACCCTGTATCAGAGAAAGCCCATAGGAAGACTCCTTCTCGTGTTCTGCCGCCTCAAAACCGCAGCCATTGTCCCTGATGCTAAGATAATGACGTCCATCTTCCACCCGATCAGACACAATTATGCTTGGAGTTTCCGTCTCTCCAAAGGCATATTTATAGGCATTGGTAAGGGCTTCGTTGAGTATTATCCCGCAGTAAAGCAGGTTTTTTCGCTCCACCTCTGTGTCTGAAAGAGCCACCTTCAGAGCAACCTTACCATCATCAAAGGCCGCTGCAATGGAGGCTGCCAGCCTGCTGATATATTCACGAAAAGAGACTCCGTCGACTCCATCCCGGTACATATATTCATGAAGCAGCAGAAAAGAACCGATTCTCAGATCGATCTCCTTGAGGAGCTTTGCAGACTCTGCGGCGACCCCATGACTGTTCATTTGAAGATTAATCAGGCTTTTAAGAATCTGCAGATCATTCTTCACCCGATGATGGGATTCCCGGAGGAGATAGTCCTTTTCCGTAGCCTCCTGTCTGCGTTGGCGTTTGATTATCTCGAAGGCCGGGGAAAACAGCAGCAAGCCCGCAAGCATCAGAACTGAAATGAGCAGGGCGATCAGTTCCGGTTCCAGGGCTTCCGGGGGGAAAACTCCACTCTGCAGCATCTTGATCAGACT
>Ga0334898_1001081_pt1 | contig 34218 bp, 34 predicted proteins | sample GraSluR3_MG_10_FD_207228 | JGI IMG/M metagenome (GOLD analysis project Ga0334898, IMG submission 207228) | Sludge microbial communities from methane-producing bioreactor in Wageningen University, Netherlands - Granular Sludge_3_08-R3 | ecosystem: Engineered > Bioreactor > Anaerobic >... | reverse complement strand
ACGTGTTCTGTGGATCCTCTGATTAGGAGGGTGACTGATTTAGGGTCTTTGCATTCTTCCACGAAGATCATTTCTTCGCCGGAGATTTTTTTCTCAGCAACAGATCCAGCCAGTCCTAAGTCGTCTAGGGTTAGGTCTTCGATGTTGGTGACCACGGTTGCTCCGGTTGCTCGGCTTAGTTTTTCCATGTCTGATTTTTTGACTCGGCGTACTGCCATGATTCCAGATTTGGCCAGGTAGTGCTGTGCCAGGTCGTCTATTCCTTTCTGACAGAAGAGTACGTTGGCTCCGGCATCGGCTATTTTGTTCACCATGTCACGGATCATCTGTTCTTCCTGTTCAATGAAGGCCTGCATCTGGGCAGGGTCAGTGATACGGATTTCAGCGTCAACTTCGGTTTCTTTAACTTCTATAGCGCTGTTGAGGAGTGCTATTCTAGCGTCTTCCACCTTTTTAGGCATGCCAGGGTGTACGGGTTCTTTGTCAATAATGACTCCGTTTACGAGTTGGGAGTCGTCTATGGTTGCTCCGTCTTTCTTCTCGATTTTGATGTGATCCTGGTCTATTTCTCCGTCTTCTTCCACCTGCTTGACTGCTCCAACCACCAGTTCTGCTAGTGGTTCTCGGGCTTTTTCTGTTCCTTTTCCAGTCATGGCTGTCATTGCCACTTTTAGGAGGGTTTCCCTGTCTTCTGCATCGATGGATATAACATTTAAGATTTCCTGGGCTTTTTCAGCTGCTTGTCGGTATCCCATGGCCACGATGGTGGGGTGGATTTCCATGTCCAGTAGACCTTCTGCTTTCTTGAGGAGTTCGCCTGCAATGATCACTGCAGTGGTGGTTCCGTCTCCTACTTCATCTTCCTGAGTTTTAGCTACTTCTACTAACATTTTAGCGGCAGGGTGCTCGATGTCCATTTCTTTGAGGATGGTTACACCGTCGTTGGTTACTACGATATCACCTAATCCATCAACGAGCATCTTGTCCATTCCTTTAGGGCCTAAAGTGGTCCTTACGGTTTCTGCTAAGACTTTTCCTGCTAATATATTCATTCTCTGAGCATCTCTCCCTAAAACTCTTGAAGAGCCCTCAGGCATTATAATAATAGGTTGTCCTTGTCCTTGTCCTAATTGTGCCACATTTTCACCTCAAATTCTTTTATGTAAATAATCAGTGGGTTAGAGGTTATATAAATAGTTTGTTATTGTGATGTGATTCAGATATAATATGAAATTTTATTAAACATCTCAAATAGCTTAAAAGACAATTATAATGAATTAAATGAAAAATTAAAGGTTTTAAATTGAAATAAATTTTAATCCTTTTCTAACTTTTTCCACAGAATACTACCATTTTCTTTCCTGGAACTGCAGTACCCTTTTCTTTCCAGGTTTCTAAGAGCATGTTCAAAGTTTTGATGAGTGAGTTCATTGAACCCCAGATCAACAATGGAATTGTAGAGATTTTCAAGGGTATCCTCTTTTTCTGGAAGTAACAGGTAAATATTAGATTGGAATGAAGTTAGGTCCTTTTTGGGTTTTTGGGTTAAAAGTTTATACTGATCTTTAACTTTCTGTAATTGTTTCATTTTTAAATCCTTTTCTTCCAGGAGATTTTTTAATTCCCTGATTTCGTCTTCTTTTTCAGCTAGTTTCTTCTCTTGTTCTCTCTGTAACTCCTGAAGTTTACTGTGTTCTTCAATAACAGATTTAGAAGATTCTTTCTGGCATTTTTTAAGATCGATCTTCAACTTGCTGATTTCCAAAAGACAGGCTTTCACCAGCTGCCTCAACTGCTCCCTCTCAGTATCCTTCAGAATGGCCATAGTATCACGATAACTGTTACCTTAGTATTAAATCTATTATTGAAGTTCTTCCTATTTAATTATGCGCCCATCACTTTTAAAAGTTAAGATATCACTCATATTATAATCTTACTCCTTCATAAGGAACCCTCAAGATAAAAATATCAAAATGGCGTGAAAAAACACCACGAAAAATATCTAAAAGAACTTAGTATAATACATAGGGAGAATTTAGGGATCAGTTCAGAACATATCAATAGAGTAATGGGGTGGTTTGAAGCTATCAATAGGATAATGGGATGATTTGAATCCAAAACTAGTTCATAAAACCGCAAATTAAGAATTTTAAAAAAAATAGAAAAAAGTGGAAGACAATACTACATTATCTCCGCAATTAATTCTGCATTTAGGATGGATGCCCCAGCAGCACCCCTAATGGTGTTGTGTCCCAGAAGTACATATTTAAGGCTTCTGGGGAAGGTTGGATCCTGGCGGAGTCTTCCCACAGTAACTGCCATTCCTTTTCCACTCATACGGTCCATACGAGGTTGAGGTCTGTTATCTTCTTCTCGAACAATAACTGGGTTTTTTGGTGCTGAAAAGAGATTTAATTTCTGAGGAATTGCCTGGAATTCCTGTAGAGATTTTTTGACATCATCCAATTCAAAATCTTCATCCATTTCCATGAAAACTGCTTCTGTGTGTCCATCTACCACAGGCACCCTATGACATGATGTGCTGATCCCAAAGGAAGCTGGTTCAACAGTTTCACCGTCAAAGTCACCTAGAAGTTGCAGAGTTTCTGCCTCCATTTTCTCTTCCTCTTCCCCTATAAATGGTACAAGATTATCCAGAATAGCCATGGATGGCACTCCATTGTAGCCTGCTCCGGAAACAGCCTGCATGGTAGACACATATAAACGGCTAATGTCATATTGGTCATATATGGGTTTCAGGGTGAGTACCAATGCTATGGTGGAACAGTTGGGGTTGGTGACAATAAATCCATCCCATCCTCTTCTTTTTTGCTGGATTTCAATTAGATCCAGATGTTCTGGGTTCACCTCAGGAATAACCAGAGGAACATCTGGTTCCATACGCATGGCACTGGCATTGGAAGCAACTTTCATACCTGCTTCAGCAAATTTAGGTTCTACCACAGCTGCATTACTGGCAGGTAGTGCAGAGAAAACAATTTCTACATCCTTAACCTGACTGGGATCAGTGTCCACAACCACAGTATCCTCAACTGCCTCAGGGATGGGAGTATCCATATGCCAGGTCACTGCATCCTGATATTTTTTCCCTGCCGAACGCTGGGAAGCCGTCAGGGCTGTGATCTCGAATTTAGGATGATTTTCGAGTAGTTGTATGAAACGCTGCCCTACCATTCCTGTTGCTCCTAATATGCCTACATTTACCATATAACCACCTTTCATATTCCTATTTTATCCAATCTAATTTAATCCATATTTATCTAATTTAATCCCTAATATTAACTCCTAATAAGTTCTAGTAATATTTTTCCCAGATTTTATCTTTAAAAATTTCCAACTAATATCTGTATGTTTATAATCCCAGCACATCAGCCATACTGCTTATTTCACCCTTTTCAGCATTTACCACGTACCTGATGGCTTTGATAACCCCATTAACAAAAGCTTGTCTACTGCCTGCACGGTGGATGATTTCCAGTCGTTCTCCATCTCCGGCAAAGAGTACTGTGTGGTCTCCCACGATGTCTCCTCCACGAACAGCATGAACTCCGATTTCTTCTGGTGTTCTCTCACCCACCATCCCTTCTCTACCGTAAACTCCAACTTCATCCATTTTACGGTTTAAAGCTCCGGCTATTAGTTCAGCTGCTTTCACTGCTGTGCCTGAGGGTGCGTCTTTTTTATGTTTGTGATGGGCTTCTATAATCTCCACATCATAATCTGTGAGAATACTTGCCAGTTCTTCCACTATTTTAAAGAAAACATTAACCCCCACCGCCATGTTAGGGGAAATAACTGCTCCCACCATATTTTCTTTCACAGCTTTCTGGTTTTCTGCCATCTGTTCGTCTGAAAACCCAGTGGTTCCCACTACCAAGTTAACTCCAGACTCGGCTGTGGTTTTAATGGTGCCAACTGCTGCATTTGCAATGGTGAAATCCACTAGAACGTCCGGTTTTTTTGCTTCCAGTATTTCGGAAAGTTTTTCTGCGCCTATTATGGGCACGTTTATGGGTCCGATTCCCATAACTTCACCCACATCTTTTCCTTCCAGGGGAGTGTTGGGGGCTTCTATGGCTGTTACCACCTGCATATCATCCTGTTCAAGGATGGTGTTAATGATCATGGACCCCATTCTTCCCCCGGCACCAGTTACTGCCACATTTATCATAATTATCATCTCCTCAAGTTTTAGATTAATTTTTAAAAAATAAATAAAGAGAAAATAAATTAATTAAAATCCATTGGTCTCTGAACAAGAGCTAATTATTAGGAAAAAAGGACTTAAAAAAAGCAAAGCTTCAATTAAGTTTTAAATTAGCTGCAGGTCCAGGAGCACCTTCTTGAGATTTTCCCTGCTTTCATCTTTAAGTGGTGCTAGTGGCATGCGCACATGACTTGCGGGTCTTCCCATCAGGTTAAGTGCTTCTTTTGCTGGTACAGGATTAGACTCTATGAAAAGAACTTTCATCAAGTCATATAATTCATAATGGAGATCTTGTGCCCTTGCAAAGTCACCTTCCAATGCTTTTTTCACCATTTCACTCATACGTGCAGGATCCACATTGGCCACCACACTGATAACACCTTTACATCCCTGAACTATCATAGGCAGGGTTAGATTATCATTTCCAGAAAGTACTATGAAGTCCCTAATATCCATCTGGTTTATTTTCTGGATGGTCTGGGAAACTTTGTCCATATCAGGGTTTGCTTCCTTAATAGCCACTATGTTATCCAGTTGAGCCACGCGTCCTATGGTATCTACATCAATATCGGTTCCAGTACGAGAAGGAACATTGTAGACAATTATAGGAATGTTAGTGGATTCTGATAACATTTTATAGTGTTCATAAAGCCCGTGTGGTTGGGGTTTGTTATAGTAAGGAGTTATTACCAGAGCATAGTCTGCACCTGCATCTTCAGCATATTTAACAAGGTCTAGTGCTTCTTTGGAAGAGTTGCTACCTGCTCCGGCCACACAAGCCACCTTGCCCTTCACCTCATCCACCAGTATATCTATCATCTTCTTCTGTTCCTGATGGGTTATGGTGGCAGACTCACCGGTTGTTCCGGCGGCCAATAAGCCATTTACACCGCGTTCTAGGAGATAATTCATGTTCTCCCGCATCCCCTCTTCATCCACAGTATCTTCACGAGTGAAGGGGGTTACCATAGCAACTGTGGTACCTTCCAATTTCATTCCAAGACTCTCCTTACCAGTTCATAAGCTCTTTTACCATCATTCCAGTCTACAAATATAACAACTGAAGTCTGACTTGATGAGATTTCAACAATATTTATTTTATTCTGACGTAATGGCTCGGTAATTTTAGTGATAATTCCAGGAGTATCTATGAAGTCCTGGCTGTTCACGGTAATCATAGCAATCTCCCGGCCCAGGGATAGTGAACTTAAATCTGGATGTTCCACCACCACTTCATGCAGAATTTCATGGGCAGAGTCTGCCTTTGATTTGTCAATGAATAGGGTGATTGAATTTTGGCCAGTGGATATACCATATATATTGATGTCGTTGTTCTGCAGGGTTTCAGTAAGTCCTGCCAGAATTCCCACTTTAGTAAGGATCTCCTCACCAACCACGGCAATGACTGAGATGGGCTCATTGTTAAGGGTGGTTGATCTTAGCATTTTATCCTTTGATGGTCCCATTATCTCGGTTCCTGGCACTGAGAGATCTCCGTGTTCAAATCCTATGATCTTGGCATTTATTTTAGGGTCTTTATAACGTAGTGCATGAGGATGTAAAACCTGAGCTCCGTGGGTGGCCAGGTCACGCATTTCCTCCACACTGATTTTGTCCAGTTTCTTGGCGGACTGTAATTTGTTGGGATCAGTGGACATCACTCCTCCCACATCGGTGATAATGATCACCTCTTCTGCCTGGAGACAATGGCCCATTAAAAAGGCTGTGATGTCGCTTCCACCCCTTCCCAGAGTGGTAACGTTGCCTTCCCTATCTTTTCCCAAGAAACCGCAGAGAACCGGGATCACTCCCTGATCCAGGAGTTTTAAGATCTCCCGGGATCTGATTTCTGTCTCTGCAAAGTCAATTTTAGCATTAAGATAGTTGCTGTCAGTTATAACTGGCCAAATTTCCATGTGAGGATCAATATACTCTGATTTAACACCTAAAGATTCTATGGCAGATGAAAACACTCTTACACTGGTAATTTCTCCCATGGAAACTATGTCTGCCATTTGTTTCTCAGTTATGGATTTTCCTATGGATTTATCTACAATTTCCAGGATGTCATCAGTGGTCTTGTTGATAGCTGAAACTACCACCACCACCTTCTTACCCTGCATGTACTCTTTAACCACAGCTCGAGCTGCTTTTTTGATCCTTTTCCCATCTCCGAGGGATGTTCCTCCAAACTTGGCCACTATAATATCCATAGCAACCAACCTTAGAAGTAATTGTTTTTAACCAATCGGGTTACGTAACCTGCGATTTTGTTTCGCAAGTGTTTAGTACTTACAGTGGAGAATTCCTGCACTAATTTCTTATTTTCTTCGAAATCTGTGGTGAATTTACCGGGATAAGTTTCAATCAGCTCTTTAGCTGTCCTTTTGACGAATGATGTTCTTATGTTACCCATGCTTTTACCTCCTTAAAATTTTCTCTTGTTCTTTCTTGCTCAAATCCGTCAGTATCTTAATGATCTGGGTGAGACTGTCATCATCTATTTCTTGCTCCTTAGCTATTTCTCGGATTTTATGGTGAATATATTCTTCCCTTTCTGGATCATGAATATCCATATCCAGAACTATTTTGGCCTGGAGAATATCCCCTGCCAAGGAAGTACGTTTCTTGATGAGTCTTATTATTTCCTCATCCAGCTCATCAATTTTTTTCCGAGAGATTTGGAGCCGTTTTAACGCTTCTGCCCTATCCATGTTCAACCACCTTGGTTCCCACGTTATCTACTCCAGTTGATATGACCTTTCCAGGGTAAAAACTCCAAGCTTCCTTAACCTTGTCCAGAGAACTATCTGGAACTATGGCTACAAAGGAAGGTCCTGTTCCTGAAAGTCCGGCAGCCAATGCACCAGAATCCAGAGCATCCAAGGCAATTTCAGCATTGAAATTAAGTGCAGCACTGTACAAAATTCCGTTAAGGGTCAGGGCATGGTATATGTTGCCCCGAAGTGCTTCCTGGAATGCGAGTTTAACCCAGGGGGCCAGGAGTTTCATCCTCGCCACATCAGATTGGGCAGTAGGTGACTTTCTATTAGGCATATATATTAATATATTTTGCTCCTCCATTTGGCTACTGTGAAGGATCTCCCGACGAGGATTGTGGGTGATGGTTAGACCCCCAAAAAATGAGGCACTGGCATCATCAAAGGCTCCGGTGATGGTAACTCCTGCCTCTAGAGAAGCATCAATTGCCAGATTAACCATATCCAAATCACTCAGACTATTCTCTTCCACTAATCCCTCACCAACCAGGACTTGATAAGTGGCCATTACCACCGCATTAGAGGTAGCACTGCTACTGGAGAGTCCGGAAGCTACAGGGAGTGTAGAACTGGTTTGGATTCGTATTCCAGTATCCACATCAAATTTTTGGAGAACTTTTCTGACACATATCTCCATTAGTGTGGTGTCAACGCCTTTTTCAGCCTTAAATGTTCTTTTTGAGGGCTTTAAACTGGCTTCTGCATTCACATATAATTCTATGCCAAATGCAGATCCGCAACCCGTGGATATGGCATTAATGACTGTGGCAGACCCTGGAGATCTAACAGTTACATTCAAATAATCACCTAAGAAGAGTTTAACTCCTAATTTTTATTTTATTACCTATTTTTTATTCTACTATTTTATATAATAGAAGGAAAAACACTATAAATACATCGATAAAAATAATAAATTAAACAATCCGTGTATTATATTAGATCTATAACCCTACATGGAAAACTTAAGGTATAGTTATTATATGATGTATATTTTAGGTTTATTTATGTGATATATTAAATGGATTAGGATGATTAATTGAATTGTAGGGAATTTAGGGGAAATATCATGAGTAAAAATAACAAATTGCTTTTAGCTATTATAGGTGGGGGACTCTTCGTTTTTATAGTGCTTCTGGTCGCCATTATATCCCTCATTGGAAGTAGTGGTGAAATCAGTGGGAGCAGCTTTGGAAATACAGTGGCCATTATACCGGTTCAGGGAGAGATTGCATATGGTCAATCCAGCATTCTAGATGAATCTGTGGTGACACCCCAATCAGTAACTGATGGCCTTAAAGAAGCTGAAGAGGATAGTTCCATCAGTGCCATAGTTCTGGATGTTAACAGTCCAGGTGGTTCACCAGTGGCCAGTGAAGAGATTATGAATGCTGTTAAAAACTGTAAAAAACCCGTGGTGGTATGGATCAGTGATATTGGTGCCTCAGGCGCCTACCTGGTAGCTTCACCAGCAGATAAGATCATAGCCAGCCCATCATCCATTGTGGGTAGTATTGGAGTTATACTGAGTCTCACAGATTTATCTGGACTTTACCAGAAAATTGGGGTTAACGAGTACGCCATTAAAGCAGGGGAATATAAGGATATGGGTGCATCTTACCGTAACCTGACACCCGAAGAAAGTGAGATGTTACAGGAAATGGTAGACCAGGATTATGAATACTTCATAAGTATGGTGGCAGAAAATCGGGGTCTGAATACTAGCTACGTGGAAAGCATTGCTGAGGGAAAAATATATACTGGAACCCAGGCTAAAGAGTTAAAACTTGTGGATGAAACTGGTGACCGGGAACAAGCCATTGAAAACGCTGCCAGATTGGGTGGTATCCAGGGAGATTACAACACTGTAACTATCACATCTACTGAGACCTTAACCGATATTATTACAGGTTACACCACCAATTTTGCCTATGCTCTGGGTAAGGGAATTGGAAGTTTGTTAAATGCAGACTCTGTACAAAGCTCGGTGGATTACTCTTTAAGTTAAAATAGGATTCGGGAAACATTTTTTTAAAATTACCAAGATGTTATCCAAAGATTCCCGACAATACTATCAATCCTACTTTCTATAAAAATAGGATTTTCATGAAAAAGAATTAAAATGAAAATGAACTTAAAATAAACGTAAAATAATAATATATAAAATTAGATTAGAACATAATTAAACATGAGGTGAAAAAATGGTTGTCAAAGTAGAAGTATTTACATCCCCATCCTGTCCTTACTGTCCTATGGCTATTGAAGTTGTAAATGAAGTTGAAAAAGATATGCCTGGAACCTTAACTGTTGAAAAGATTGATATTATGCAGGATCGGGAAAAGGCTATTGAGTACGGTCTTATGGCTGTTCCGGCCATTGCTTTAAATGGAGTGGTACGCTTTGTGGGTGCTCCTTCCAAAGAAGAACTGGTAAAAGCCATAGAAGAAGAAACAAATCAATGATTAGTAAATTTTAATTTTATAAGACCATGGAAGAAGATTATTCTACCAAAAAAGACCAGAATATTGTTAAACTTAATAATAAACCTTTAAAGGGGAATAAATCCCCTAAACCCATTCCTTTTTCTGTTGAAAGTGATGATTTTGGGATTACCACAGGAAGCGCAGCCACTGCCGCTGCTTTAGCTGCATTTTTATCTATAAGTGGGGAAGTTTCCTCTGTTAATGTTAAAACTCCTCTGGGATGTCTGGATATTTCTGTTAAAAGGGCATGTAAGATTAACAATTATTCTGGAAGGGCTTCAGTAGTCAAAAGACCCTACCATGACCCTGATGTTACTATAAACCTTGAAATTGAAGCAGAACTTCAACTTCGAGATGAACCTGGTATAACCATTAGGGGAGGGGAAGGTGTGGGCAGAGTGACCAAACCCGGCCTACAATTACCTGTAGGGGAAGCAGCCATAAATCCCATTCCCCTAGAGATGATCCGCTCCAACCTGGAAGATGTACTACCATCAAATAAGGGGGCAGCTGTCATAATTAGTGTGCCTAAAGGCAGAGAAATTGCCAAAAGAACTATGAATCCTCGTCTGGGTATTGTGGATGGCATTTCCATACTTGGAACCACCGGGATTGCCCGTTCCATGAACTCAGAAAGTTTTCAGAAAGCCAAAAAATGTCAACTGGATGTGGCACTGGCTGAAGGATACCATGAACTGGTTTTCGTGCCTGGTAATATTGGAGAGAAACTAGCCCGGAAATTGTTGTATGTGGAAGATGACCAGATCATCCAGATGGGTAATCTGGTGGGTTACATGCTGGATACCGCCAAAGAAATGGGTGTTTCAAATCTGATTTTACTGGGACATGCAGGTAAACTGGTTAAAATTGCAGGAGGAATATTTCAGACGGAACACCGCCTGGCTGACGCCCGTAGAGAGATCATAACCACCCATACCGGACTAATGGGGGGTAAAAAGAGATTATTGGAACAAATTTATCATTCCAATACAACTGAGGATATGATTGAACTTTTAGAAAGGGAAGAAATGGTAGAACCTGTTTTTAATTCCATTGCTCAGGCCATACAGAAATGTTGTCAGGAAAGGTTTGATGTAAATGTGGATGTGGTGATTGTGAAAATGGATGGAACTGTACTAAACACTAATCATCAGATCGAAATCATTGAACAAAACCCCTGAACTTATTTTAAACCTTTTTATAATTATTTAACCTCATATACTATTAATTCATAAATTTATAAACTGATGAAATCTATAAACTGATGAAATATTTTAATCTGGTGAAATCATGCGAATATGTTTATTAGGTCATTATCCCCCCCACATTGGTGGTGTTTCATCTCACACTTATCAATTATCACAACAACTGATAAAAAGGGGTGATGCTGTTTACGTTCTTACCTATCCTCACCCTGAAGCCAGAGATCTGGATGGTGTACAGGTGGAAACTGCATCTGCACCTAACATCAAGGGACTGCGGGGCTTTTTTTTCATGTTATCTGCCACTTTCCACTTGATGAGGATGGTACGTCAAGAAAAGATTGATTTAATCCATGCACATTTTTTACTCCCCCCAGGGTTGATAGGTGTTTTTGTAGGTTCAATTATGGGCAGGAAAACTGCAGTAACTGCTCATGGTTCAGATCTGATGATCCAAGCTGAAAATCCTGTTTTAAGACCCATACTAAAATGGGTTCTTGGTAGAGCAGATTATGTGCCGGTGGTGAACCAGAACCTTAAAGAAAAGGCAATTGACCTTGGTATAAATCCTGAAAAAATTTACATAACCCCCAATGCAGTTGATGCGGATAAATTCAATCCAAGTAATAAGCAGTTACCTACTGACGTTAAAATGAGCCCTGATAAACCAGTTATCCTCTTTGTGGGGAACTTAGTCCATCAAAAAGGTGTTGAATATCTTTTGAAAGCTAAAAAACTGATGAAAACTGATACAGAATTAATGATTGTGGGTGAAGGACCGTTACGCCATGATCTAGAGAAAAAAGTGGCTGATGATGAAATTGAGGATGTGGTCTTTGTTGGGGCGCGCAGGGATGTAGATGATATTATGCCCTCTGCAGATTTATTCGTGCTCCCCAGTATTTCAGAAGGATTCCCCATCACCATACTGGAAGCCCTGGCTTCTGGTTTACCTGTGGTGACCACTAATGTGGGTGGAATCCCAGAAGTGATGAATGAACAGGTTGGTATACTGGTTGAACCAGGGGATCCAGGGAAATTAGCCAGTGCCATGGATATGATTCTGGAAGATCTGGATTTAAAAAATTCCATGAAAACTGCTGCCCGTGAACATGCTTTAAAATATGCTAAACTGGAAATACCTTATTGATAGTTCATTGATAATTATTTTAAATCCCCATATCTTCTAAACTATCCTAATCCTTTATTTAAGTTTGCAAAAAAGTTTACATATTTATCCATACTGGTCACCCATATATTACTTCCCAGATCCTTACTATAATTATTAAAAATTACTTCCCAAATCCTTACTATAACTATTAAAACTAATTTAATTTAAGAGATGATTATGTAAAAAAGAAGTGTAGAAAAGATATTGGAGATGAAAATCTATGGAGGATAAAAAATTAACCCATCTCACCACCAGTGGGGTGCACATGGTGGAAGTGGGAGATAAACCCGAAGTCAGGCGAACCGCCATAGCCAGGGGTAGAATAACACTCCAAAATGACACTATAAAATTTATTGAAAAGGGAGAAGTTAAGAAGGGTAATGTGCTTACCACTGCCCAGATTGCAGCTATTCAGGCTGTGAAAAACACTCCCCAGATGATACCCCTCTGCCATACCATACCCATCAGTGGGGTGGAAGTGGAATTTAAAGTAACTGATAACCATATCGAAGCAATGGTTAGTGTAAGTAGCACTGGAAAAACTGGGGTGGAAATGGAAGCCATTACTGGAGTAAGTGTTGGGCTTTTAACTATATGGGACATGGTTAAAAGTGTGGAAAAAGATGAGCACGGCCAGTACCCATCTACTAGCATTTCTGATATTGAAGTAATTAAAAAAGAGAAAATTGAATTAGATTGACTCCATATACCCAGTTCCCTTTAAAAAATTAGAATTTAAACCTTAAAAATTTTAAAGAAAAAACTGAGTTTAAAGAAATATTGAGGAAAATCATTGGGAGATAAATATTAAATGAGTTTCGAGTCTGTGCCTGTTAATATCCGTGAGATTATAAAGGATTCTTATCCTGCAATTGAGGAGTTAAACCCTGCCCAGCAAGCGGTTATTGATGCAGGTTTTCTGGATGATCCTGAGAACTTCATAATCGCTATTCCCACTGCCAGTGGAAAAACCCTGCTGGGAGTGATGGCGGCTCTAAGCACTATCCTTAAAGGAGGTAAAGTAGTTTACGCAGTGCCACTTCTATCCATCCAGAATGAGAAGGTTAAAGAATTTGAAGAATTCTCCAAACATGGTATTAAAGTAGGGAAACATCCTTCTTCATCGGATCTGGCAGTTATGGTCTTCGAATCCTACGATGCCTTAACTCGCTTCAGCTGGAACACTCTGAGTGAGGTGGATCTTCTTATTGTGGATGAATTTCATATGATCGGAGAGTACAGTCGAGGCCCAACTATTGAATGTGCCATTACTCGCTCCCGTACCCTTAACCCCACTATGAGGGTTATTGCCCTATCCGCCACTCTCCAGAATATGGAGGAACTTTCCACCTGGCTACGTGCCAGGGTTGTGGAGCATGATTATCGTCCTGTACCCCTTTTTAAGGAAGTTCTTAACTGTGAGGAGTATGGAACCAAAAACAAGAATGATGTTATTTTACGGATCCTGAAAGATTCTATGGACGAATCCAGCCAGGCCCTGGTTTTTGTGTCCACCCGTCGTTTCACCGAGTCCCTGGCCAACTATCTGGCAGGAAAAATAAAAAGAAACATTCCCCAGGAGAAAAAAAAGGATTTCAAGGCCGTGGCAGAGAAAATACTTGATGTTCCCCGGAGAAGAGGATCACTGCCCACCGAGGTGTGTTTGAAACTGGCTGAATGTGCTGAAAAGGGTATGGCCTTCCACCATGCTGGATTATTTGACAGACAGAAAGAGATTATTGAAGAAGAATTCCGTGCCGGGAATCTTTTAATGATCACCGCCACCCCCAGCCTAATGTATGGAGTTAACCTACCCTCCAAGAATGTGGTTATCCGGGATTACACCCGGTGGACCAGTCAGGGCCCTCAACCCATACCGGTATTTGATTACCTGCAAATGTCTGGCCGTGCCGGGCGCCCGGGATATGACAAGGAAGGTTATTCTTATCTTATTGGTAAAACACTACCTGAAGCAGAACAATTACAGTACCAGTATATTTATGGAGATATTGAAGCCACTAACTCCCGCCTGCTGGAGAACCGGGATGCAGTTTTCAGACAGATCATATCCCAGGTAGCTGCAGGGATGGCTAAAAACCTGGAGGAACTCCTGGAATTTTTTAAAGATACATTTTCTGGTTTTCAGATGATCCACTCGGAATTTTCATCCCTTTTTGCATCAGACACTCTGGAATATCAGGTTAAGGAGGCCCTGGATTTTCTGATGGAACATGGAATGATCCAGGCGGTTCCTGATGGATTACGGGCCACTGCCTTTGGTATGTTAATTGCCAAGAGTAACTATACTGTGCAGACTGCGGTGCGTCTTAAGGAATTCGCCCGTTCCGGAGGTGAATTTGACATGCCCCGTCTGGTGTATGAGATATGTCGCACTCCTGATCTTATCCCTATTTCATTGAAAGGTCGTAAAAGCCGGGACCCTGTCAGGGAGCGGCTTAATCGGGCTGGTTTGTTTGTGGTGGATGTGGGTAATGAGGAAGCCACTGCTGCCACTCTTATGGAGTGGATGGATGAGCGTAGTGAGTATGAGATTGAGAATGCCTTTAATGTTTATGCTGCATCCACTCGTAGAGCTGCCTATGAGGCATCATTACTGGTGAAGTTCCATCGGGATATTTGTCAGGTTCTTAGTATATACACTGGACTGGATGCCATGGAAACTTTATCTGCCCGTCTTTATTATGGTGTTAAGGAGGAACTTCTGCCATTGGTGGTGGGGATTAAACGTCTGGGACGTAGACGGGCCCGGGCCCTGGTGGATGCCTTTGGAACTGACCTTCGCTATGTTTCAAGGGAGGAACTTCTGCGTATTGAAGGTATTGGTCCTAAAACAGCGGAAAATATTCTTAAAAGGTATCATGTCCATGATTAATTCCCATAATATCTTAATACCCCTTAATATCTTGCAATATTCTAACATAACCCCCTACCTGTCACCATAGGATTACCTCTAAATAACCTTCCCTAATAACCCCCCTTAACCTCCAAATAACACCCTAATAACCCCCCATTATCATTAAGTTTTTAAAATTGGAATTTTATGCAAATAATTTTTTATTTAAAAAGGATGAAACGTTTTTGAAATGATGATTAAAGACCTGAATTTCACCAGTAGGATTAAGAAAAATGATCTGCTGCAGGCCCTGAAGGGTGAAGCCAACCAGTTGCACATTAATGATTTTATCAAAACTTGTAGTTTCCTTAAAAAAAGTATGGAACATGTTCATCCCCATTTCCAGGAAGAATATATAAAAATGTACACGGAAGGTTATCTTAAGGGTTACAGTGATGTTAAAAATGATAAAAGATCTTATCAGGGATATGTTGATGTTAAAAAATTGAAAGAAGCCATCCAGCTCCTTGGAAAACAGGAAAAATTAATGAAAGCAGAGTTTGGTAATCAGCGATCCTTCAAACCTTACCTGATCCTATCTCTTTATACCACTTTTATACAGGAAGAACCTGTCCATCCCGTAGGGACACCATTTCCTGGTAGATTGAAGGTGCGAGAAAGTAAGGGGATTTATTATTGTCCAGTTAAAGAAAATAACAAGAACAATCCCCTGGCAGTTTGTGGTTTCTGCATAGCAGAACAGGAGCCCGACATGTAACAACCCCCTATATCAGATAAGTAGATGTCATAAAAGGCATTAACACATACAATTACAAAAACTAAACTACAAATCATTTCGGCAATTAGGGATAGTGATTTATAGGTGAGTTATGAATATTTATGGATCTAAAATGGAGAATAGTGCATGGTGGAAAAACTTGAAGATCTGGATTTTGAGGAGAGGATAAATAAAAATGAACTCCTTAAAATTTTAAAAAAAGAAGCAAGATCTATACATATTCAGGATATAATGAAAGCATCTAATTTCCTAATGGAAGATGCCAAGTTCATGCCCTCCCCGGAACGCGACGACTACATTGCCAGGTTTACCAAGGCATTTTTCACCAGGATTAAAGATATAAAAGATGATCAATCAGAATATTCTGGAGATTTTAACCCAGAAAAACTCAGGGAGTTTCTGAAAGTGCAGGATGAACAGGCACAGAATTCCCATAATAAAGATGAATTATGCTTCCATCGTATAGCTCGATTAGTTTCCACTTACACTACATTTATCCGTGAAGAATCCATCCATCCAGTGGGAACCAAATTTCCAGGCGGTTTCACCCTGCGTTATGTTAATGGGGTTTATTTATGTCCTGTGAAAGACAAACAGAAAGATACTCCCAGTGCACTGTGCCGATTCTGTGTCTCGGTGCAGGATAAAAATATAGATTAGCTTATTTGAACCCTTTAATTTATCAAAACATTTTTATTTTTATTTTAATAAAATAATAGTTAAGAAAATTGCAAAAAAAGACCATTTAATCATTTAATAAAAGCCATTGGATAATTAAATAAATCCCTAAGATTCTATGTGTGATTTAACTTAAAATTTTCAAAATCAGTTGATTATTATTAATATGAGTTATGTCACCAGTTTATCACCCTAATTAAAATCTGAATGTTTCCCAAATCATTAGTAGTTACTTCTTTCATAGTGAAATTTGAGGAATTTAAGATGGAACCTGCGTCAGTAATTATTGTGGAAGATGAGAAGATCACCGCCTTAGATCTCAAACAGAAACTGGTTGAAGCGGGTTATTTAGTGTCAGCCATAATTTCCAACGGGGAAGAAGCCATTAACACTGTGGCTGAGATAAGACCCGACCTGGTACTTATGGATATTGTACTTCAGGGAGAGATAGATGGAATACAGGCGGCTCAAAAAATCAGTTCACTGGACATTCCAGTCGTGTTTTTAACTGCTTATTCTGATAAGGATACTCTGCAAAGAGCTAAATCCACTTCTCCTTATGGTTACATTATTAAGCCTTACCCTGATAAAGAGCTGCAGCTGGTCCTGGAAACCGCCCTTCAAAAACATGCAGAATACCGCAAAAAAGTTGAAATCATCCAGGATAAGGGATTGGGTAAGGGTGTACCATTAACCAGCCAGGAAGATGAGATTTCATGGGAGGAACGTCCTCGGATACTTATTGTGGAAGATGAGATAATCACTGCCATGGACCTGGCTAGTGAACTGGAAAAAATGGGATACCTGGTGGTAGATACTGTGACCACGGGTCAAGAAGCCATTCAAAAGGCAGAATTATTCCGTCCAGATCTGATACTGATGGATATTGTGTTGAGTGGGGAATTGGATGGTATCCAAGTGGCAGAACAGATCCATGACTTGGACATACCAGTAGTTTATCTCAGTGCTTACACTGATGAGAAGACCGTAAAGAGAGTTAAAAAAACCTTCCCTTACGGTTACCTTCCCAAACCATACCAGACCGATGAACTTTACAGTACCCTGGAAACAGCCCTGCAACAACACAAATCAGAGACAGATAAAATAAAAAAGATTGATCATAAAATTAGTGTTAAAGAAGAAGAATTAAAGATAGAAAAAACAGCAGTGTTCTTTATAAGTGCAATAATCCTCTCTCTCATTGTGTATGGTGTGGTAACTCGGAGCATGACCTGGCTCATGTATTTGTTATTTATCCCAGCAGTTTACAACCTTTTTATAGTCGTGGTAAGCTTTAAAAGCCAGAAAATCCCAATTGAAAGTGTGCAAATGCCTTTTATCAGTATTCTTATCCCGGCCCATAATGAGGAGTTTACCATTGAAAGATGTGTTCATTCCCTGGCAGAACTGGATTACTATCAGGGAAATCAGCGTAATTATGAAATAATTGTCATTAATGATGGTTCAACTGACAGAACCGGGCAGATTTTGAGTAAACTAAAGAAAGAGTTCGAATTTTTACGTATTATAACCCGGAAACCTCCCAGAGCTAGTAAAGGAAAAGGATATGTATTAAATGATGGTTTGCGACTATGTCAAGGAGATGTTATTGCTGTATTTGATGCTGATGCCCGTATTGAAGCTGATTTTCTCAGTAAAATAGTTCCTTATCTTGATGATGAAGATGTGGCTGGAGTGCAGGCCAGGGTGCGCATGTATAACGCTGATCGGAATGTTCTCACCAGGATGCAGGAAGTAGAATTTGCCATTTTTGGAAATGTAATTCTCAAAGCTCGGGATATTATGGGTAAATCCAGTTTCCTGGGAGGTAATGGGCAGTTAACACGGAAGAAATTTGTTGAAGATATTGAAGGTTGGGATGGGTTTGCAGTTACTGAAGACCTAAACATGAGCATTAAACTAATGTTAGATGGGAGTAAAATACGTTACTGTCCAGAAGCCGTGGTTTGGCAGGAAGCAGTTCCCTACTGGAAAGCCTTCTTCAGGCAAAGAGTCCGGTGGGCTACAGGAAACTTGGAAACACTCTTCGTCTATCTGGTCCCTATAATAGATTCTAAAATACCATTATACAAGAAGATAGACTCCATACAGTACCTGGTCTTCCTTTTATTCACTGCTTTCGTAATGTTGGGTTATGTGGTTTTTTTACTGAATCTTGGACATATTTACAGGTTTACCATGGGCGCTCCCCTGATCATCGGAATCATATCTACTGTGGCCTTTTTCCCAGGGGTTCTCCTGGGAATCCATCGTGACAAGGTGGGAATTTTAAAGTCACTTGCTAGAGCTGTGGAATACTGGGCTTACTGCCTTTATCTTATTCCTCTATTTTTCGCAGCATTTATCCATATGGTCACCCGGAAAAAGAGACACTGGGCTAAAACTAAACATACTGGGGATTGAATAGTTCAATAAAGATAATATAATTGAATCATATTTTTTAAAGGGGTTCAAAAAGGGGGAATATTATCCTAAGGAAAAATTCTGATAAGGAGATTATGGTAAAAAAAGATCAGGAAAAAAAATATTCTGATAAAGAAGATTTTGATAATGAATATCTAGTTATCTCCCCTGATTATCATGCAGAACTAGATGAAATTCGAAAAAAAGTTAAACATGGTCACTGCTCTACTTTGAGGGATTGTTTATTGCTTTTTGAAGATCTGTGGGCGGAGTCCCATAAATATGAAATTAGGTTTTCCCATAAATTTCAGAAGGAAATGGAAAAACTATCTCAGAAAGACCCGGAACAGTATAAGCATGTTCTGAAAAAGATGGAACAAATCCAGGTTATGCCCTTACATTACAAACCGTTAAGTGGTGACCTGCATGGTGCCAGAAGGGCACATGTGGGTGATTTTGTGTTGATCTATGAATTCAAGGATAATTCGCTAATCTTCGAGGATTATAACCATCATGACCAGATTTACACTGATATTTTAAAATAAAACATTTTAAAATATGGGAGGTCCAACAGATTGCATGAAAATCCATGATGAAATACTATTTTAACTTTTTTATCATCTCCCTAAAACTTGACTGAAGAGTACTATATTTTCCTTGGAAAGTGAAATCCTCTCATTTACTTCTACCTTCCTAACAATTTTTGTACCTTCAAATTTGATAGCCTCATTCAGGAGAAGTACTTGTATATCATCCACTTCAAAAAAGAGTTTATCCCGGGCTTTATCCTGAACAGGTCATGTAATTTTTAAGAGGGATATCCACTAATCACTATCCTAATATCAGTAAAGTATATATTTGTAATGCACTGTATTGTATATTATGACCAAAAAGAAGAGTGTTTACATTCGTTTGGAGCCCGAGTATATCGAAAAAATTGACCAGATAGCCAAAAAGGAAGATCGATCAAGATCATACATTATACGTAGATTAATAATAAAAGGATTGAAGTAAACTATCCAATTAGTATTATTAAATATAGTTATTTTATTATAACGTATTGAAAGTAACTACTATATAACTAATATAGTTCAAGGTTTTAAGAAACTTACTAAAAAGATCATACAAATAATATTAAAAAAATGATTTGTGATTTAATAAATATGTAACGGAGAATGTAGAAAAAAACTACAAAGAGCTATTTACGACTAAGAATAGCTTTAATACTCATGCAGTATGCAACTTAAAAATTAGTGGATTTTGAGGTGTTGACCCAATTTAATGGTTCATTTTCCTTTTTCTTATGCCTGATTGCATCCATGAGTTTAATTTTTTCTTCAAATTCGTCCTGAAACTCATCCTGGAACTTGTTCCATCTTTCAGAGTCTTTGGAGAGCCAGTTAGTTGTTCCAATTTTTGTGGAATACCTCAACCAAAGTAGCTGCTGTGACTTATTAATGGATCTCTTTGATGAAAATTGATCCAGCATCCTCTTGAATTTACTCTTCCTTTGCGGATATTGATTGGAACCAATATTCTTAACCATGTTATCCCTTAATCTTAGTGTGGGGTTTTCTAGTATATTAATTTATGGTTTTGCACCTGTCCAAAAATTGATTTATAGTTTTGGAACTATGCAAAAATTCATTGATGGTTTGAGAATTATTCAAAAATTCATTTACTATTTAACACCTATCCAAAAAACATTGCGCCATGTTTCGGGTCTTGGGACTTTTACTGTTCAACTGAGTTCTCACAAAGTCTTCAATCTTTTCTTTATCATCTGCATCAGGATAAATTTTCCTGAGTGCTTCAATGGCGTATGCTTTGACTAGTTCCTTCTGCTTACCATGGTGGATCTCATCAATATTCATAAGTATATCAATAATTCGAGACCTGAGTTCTGGCTTGTTAAAGGATATAATACTAGAATTTAAGGCCACATGTGATGCAGTCATGACTTTATCTCCTGCCAGTATCCCATAATAATCTTCAAATATTTCATCAAATTTGTTATCTTTATCTACCCTGGTTAAACTGGCTAAAATATAGATAGCAATGAACTTGTGGAAATTGTTGGGACTGTAAAGCATTTCCTGGAAGTAATCCCATTCAGGGTACAAGAATTCGGGATTATTTTCAGCAACAAGTTGTAGTGTTTTGAAACAGTTTTCTCGGATGTTGTTATCCTTAGATCGAACCCCGTTTATCATCTCCTGGAACAGATCTTCATTATTTAATGCATCTCTGGCCAGGCCCTCAACATCAATATTTTTCCCCTCTAAATTGTATTTTGACATTTTTTTTTCAACCTCTAAATGTTAAGAGTACTCATTTTTTTTATATCTCTTATTTCCATACTCTCTATTATTTCAAAAATTCTTTGGCTTTCACTGCATGGTATGTTTTGCCCTTGTAGTTCACAGGACAGGAAATAGCCCCTCTGGGGCAAAAAGAAGTACATCTTAAACAGTATTCACAGTTAAAATCGTGTTTAGGGTATTCTTCATCTTCCATTGTTATATTATCCACTGGGCAGAGTTTATAACATATGCCACATTTGTTACACTCTTCTTCATCTGTCTCCAGACGTAGTAATTTCTGGTTGAGATTGGTTTCAGTTAACTTTAAACCTGTTATAGATGCATAGTACATGGCATCAGAAAGCACCGGCACCCTACCCCATTTAGATCTTCCATGGATAATGTCTTGAGCATACTTTTCTGCATTTTCAAGTCCTTTTTCAACCTTTTCCTGGCAAGTATCCTTATCTGGAACGTAAAATATATTGGCAGGCATTACAATCTCTTTTGCCCCAATAGGAAAGTATCCTTTCTTTTTCAATATTTCACGTAGTGGACCTACCATCCCTCCTGAAAATCCAGCCAGAGTATCCACCATGAATATTTCTGTAGTTAGAGTAGTCTCAGGCAGCGCTTTGATGAATTTCCATACAAAATTGTAAGTGGACATTTCAGCTATGGGAAATCCCAGGCCAATAGTATGGTTTAAATCCATGTCCTCTGGATTTGAATCCTCAATCTTATGTAAATCCACTTGGATACCTTCTTGTGTGAAAACATCCCTCATCTTCTTAACCACTAATAGGGTGTTTCCGGTTCCAGAGAAATAATAGAAATCAACTATGTCTTTTATCATCCCAACACCTCCAACTATCTTTTTTTAACTCATGGTTTTCATTTATAAATTGTATTTTTTTTATTGTCAGATTTTAACGTTTCATTGTTGGTGATTTTCAATAGGAGTGATGAACTTTTCCTCAAAATTTTTAACCACTTCTTCAAGAGTTAAATTCCTATCCAGTAACATGTAACTTAAAATTCCATCCATTGCAGCTACCAAAGTCATGGCACTGACATTAACATTGTGTTCTTTAAATTCACCCAATTGAATTCCCATTTTAAATGATTGTTCAAAAAATTGCATGTAATCTCTGGTAAATTGTCGGTAGTACTTTAATAATTCTGGATTATCCAGTATTTTTCCCAAAGAAAGGAACAAAAAGGCAGTTTCATTGGGATGTTCCAACCAGTATCGAAGATAATTTTCTATGTAAAATAACAGGCCTTCCTTCACTGAAGAAAATTTTCCAGCATCATCCATTAATTCTTCGATTTTTTCACTGATTTTATCATTGGCCATGATCAGGATCATGTCCTTACTCTGGAAATGATGGTATAAACCACCTTTACTGACTCCTGCTTTTTGGGCAATGGCCTCCATGGTAGTGTTTTCATACCCTTTTTCCAGGAAAACATCAATGGCAGCCTGTGTTATTTCGTTTATTCGTTCTTCTCTGGATTTTCTCTTAACCATAATTATCTCCAAACCGACCGTCGGTATGTATAATTATTTTATAATTTTCCAAATATAAACTTAACCATCAGATAGCAATCAGTCCATTGGAAAAAAATAGAATTAAACCATAATTATCCCTAAAATGCCAAATATTCCCAATAAAAGGCCTAAAAACACACCTAATAATGCTATTCCCATAATAACTTTGTTAGAATATTTGTAGGCGAAAAATCCAAAGAGTCCGAAGTTGCAGAATAAAAAAAACTGCCAGGGATCATGAGTGGTAAATCCACTTATTCCTAAAAATCCCAGGAATCCTAAAAAACCCAGCATCCAATATTGTTCTTCATTTTCTTGAACCATCACCCATCACTCCCACTAAATTATAAGTTCCTACCTAAAACAAGCTATTATCTGTACATACCTACTATAAAAATAATTATACCATGAAAAAAGTAATCCACCCTAAACTCTTAATCAACCATTGATCTAGATAAAAAAAGAGGTTTAGATGAAAGGAAAAGGAAAAATCCTACTGGTAGGAGCAGAAGATGAAGAAAACCTGGCCATCAGGTATCTGGGAGCTGAACTCCAAAAACTAGGACATGTTGTTAAAATTATCCCTTATTCCAACTATAATGAATTTCAAGGGGTTTTAAAGGAATTTGAAGAATTCAACCCAGATATAGTGGCTGTTTCCATGGCCTTCCAATCACTGGCTACCATGTTCCTGGATCTTATCCAGAAAATAAAAGAAATTAAACCAGAAGTACACGTAACTGTAGGGGGACATTTTCCCACCTTTGAATTTGAAAAACTATTAAAATCTTATGATATCGATTCGGTTATCCGTTTTGAAGGAGAAATTCCCTTAGTTAAACTGGTTAATGCTATCATTAATAACCAAAGTTTAGATGATGTCCCTAACCTGGTTTACAAGTCATATGAAAATGGTTCTGTGAAAGAAAATCAGGTTATCACTTCATTCCCTGACTTGGATAATTTAGCATTCCCGTTACGTGGTGTAAAACCACAAACCAGATTAGGTGAGAATTTTGCCACCCTAGTAACCAGTAGGGGCTGTTTCCACTCCCGTTGCATTTACTGTTGCATAGGTGCCTTTCATCAGTTCAAATCCGGACTTCCTTACACATTAAGAACTCCAGAAAATGTTGCCCGTGAAATGGGAGAATTGTACCACAATCAGAAAATAAGGTTATTCCAGTTTCATGATGATAATTTCCTCTTACCTTCTAAAAAAAGATCTTACCATCGTTTAAATTCATTGAAAAAATCATTACTAAAAGAAAAAGTTGAATTGGAAGATATCGCACTCCTTATCAAAACCAGACCTGATGGTGTTAATGAAGATATTGTTTCCCTTTTAGAAGAAATGGGTACAGTGGGGGTTTTTTTGGGGGTTGAAAACGCCAGTACCAGTGGACTTAAAGCTTTAGCCCGATTTTCAACTGAAGATGATATTAATTATTCCCTAGAACTCTTGAAAGACCGTGATATGGGTGTTACTTTTAATCTTTTAATGTTTCACCCCCGTGCCACCCTGGAAGAGATAAACAACAACATTTACTTCATGAAAAAAAATGTGTCTCTGGCATTTGATTTTGGAAGGGCTGAGATTGTGGCTGGTTCTCCCCTGGAAAAATTAGTTAAACGTAAGGGACTTTTAAGGGGTCAGTGGCCTCACTGGGATTATCGAATTCAAGATGATGCTGTGGAAAAACTCTTCCGTCTTAATGCATTAACTTTCTACCGGGAAAATTCACTTTACCCTAAGTTATCACATAAATTAATTGCATTATCTTATCGTTCCGAATTGTTGCAACGTTTTTATCCAGGTAACAAGTCCAAAAAATTAAAAAATAAAACGAAAAATTTGATCATAGCTTCCAATGAGTTTACACTGGATTCTTTACTCCAGATTTACAGTTTGGTGGCTGAATCCGTGTTTAAAGAAGAGATTGATATTTTATCTGAAAAAATGGATTTTTTTTATGGTAATTCTATTAAAAAGGCAGAAGAATTAGAAGGTCAAATGTTGAGATTTCAGATGGTGGGAAAACAATTCCAGGAAAGGGGTGTAAATGATTATTTCCAAAACTCACCAACACTGGCTAGAATTTTCCGGATTTGACTTTTTTTAGAGTATTGCCAAATTCTGTGGAGGCTAATTTTTTCATTATGTTATGTTGGAACTGGATTTGTTATGTTGGGTCTGGATTCTAAGAATCTAAAATCCATGGTTAACTTAAAAATTAAATATTAAAAAATATATAAAATTGTGTATGGTAGATAAAAGAGAGTTGTTTTATCCCAATAAATTTAAATTAACCTTATTTTTAATGTTAATAATTCCATGTATCACTATATTTGTTATCATCTTTGGCAACAACTACACTTACTCTAACTTTAACTATTTCTTCTCATCCTTAATTTTAGTTGATCCTCCCCTCTTTTTAATGAGATTGTCCCTTTTTGCAGTATTTGGTTTGGTTCTCAGTTATCTTTTAGGATGTTTCATTGACCATTTCATCCAGAATGAAAAGATAAAAATCATGATTGCCCTTCTTTCAGGTGTTGTTTCTCTGGTTATTGTTTATTTTATCTATAAAATGGTAACAGAACCCATAATATGCGATCCCGTTCATATACCTAGCAATAATCAGACCATTTGTGACCCAGTACACCAACCCAGTTCTGGAGAAAATTACAACATCCATGTTTTAAATGAGCTTAACGTGGATCAATCTACGGTTAAAAATTCTTTAGAGGAGTGTATCCAGAATTTAAAGTTATAACTAGTCCAATTGATTTAAAAAAATGATTTAAAACCCGTAATTAAAATTAATAACTTAAAGATTGCTAAAATATTATTTAAAGATTCAAGTAGCTTTTATTTGAAGATTCAAATAGCTTAAAATAAATTAAAAAATGGAGGGAGTTAACCTCCACCATCACAAAGTTCTGTGCTCATATCCACATCTTCAAAGTCCTTTTTGACTTTATCAACTTTTTTCTTGGTGATTTCCCTTTCATCAGCATCTTCATTGAATTTACTGGTTTCTCTTTTTGTCTCTCTGGATTTGAGTTTCATGTATTCATTTTCATCCATGACTTCTAGGTAACGACTATTATACCAGAGTTGAGTGGTATCCACTTTAGCCCAAACACCCTGATCATCACTGCGGATGTCTAAAACTTCCCCTGCACTACCCGTACCACTGTATCTTACATGAGCACCGATAATAATTTCTTTTTCCATGTTAGATGATTCCACTCTTTTCACCCCCTAATTATCTATTGCTGTAAAATATTTAAATTACATTTTAAGTTTAAGATCATATTTTGGGGTTATTATTTAGACCTGTTATTTTGGAATTGATTCATTATTAAGATTTAATTTACTGAACTTAAATGATTGGCAAAGTTTTATCACTTTTTTATTGATTAATATCAAGTCGTTTCTTCTCTTGTTTCTTACTTGATTCCGCTCTTAACTCCAGCTCTTCCTTTTCAACATTTAATAATATATAATCCCCCACCTCATCAATATCTGCAGTTACTATCTCCAGATCTTTCCTAGTGAGTCCAAAGTCGCTGGTTGATATAATCATACTGAGTATAATGCCCTCTTTTGGTTCTATGGTCATATCTGCAACTTTACCAATCTCGTTAGCCTTTTTATCCAAAACTCTTCGCCCGAAAAATTCACTTACTTTCATGTTAACACCATTTTATATTCTGTTATTTGATGTATATAATTATTGTCCTTTAAAAGCGATTATAACCCCCTAATCTTACCCTAGTTTATGTAAAGATTTTAAAGGGAAAAATAACTCCCCAAGGCCCAATATATCCTATTAAAATCTCCTATATTACCTGTTTTAGGTTTTCGTATGCCCTTTTATACCATTGAAAATAAAATAATATACAAATAAACATAGGTTAAATAAACAGGTGAAGAAATGAAGTACTCCTTTAAAATTTTTAGTGTTTTTGGCATCCCGGTGGAACTGCATATTTCCTTTCTTCTTTTGATGCTTCTGATTTATGCTGTGGCTATTCTAAATTTAGCACCTGGAGTGGACTTAACTGCAGCTTTACTCATCACCTTACTTTTTGTTACTGTTGTGCTGCATGAACTGGCACATTCCTACGTAGCCCAAAAATATGGGATTAAAATTGATAGGATCATACTTCTACCCATTGGTGGGGTCTCGGCTATGGAAGAGTTACCTGAGGATCCTGGTGAAGAATTACGCATATCTATTGCCGGACCACTGGTAAACTTTGTTATAGCCATGATCTGTTACGGGATTTACTTTGCATTTATAGGGTTTGGATCTTATCCTTACATTTTCGAATTTTTAAACAATTTTGCACTGGTTAACCTGATTCTGGGAGTTTTCAACCTGATTCCTGCTTATCCCATGGATGGTGGGAGAGTTTTACGGGCCATTCTAGCAGGACGTATGAGTTATTTGCAAGCTACAGAAACTGCAGCATCTATAGGTAAATTTCTGGCCATATTCATGGCAGTGGTGGGAATATTCTGGAATTTTTTCCTGATACTCATTGCATTATTTATTTACATTGGAGCAGATGCAGAGTACAAGGAAATAATGATCTCCACCATACTAGAAGGTGTTAAAGTAGGGGAAATAATGACCCAAAAGGTGAAAACTGTCACCGGAGAGACAACCGTGGAAGAGATGATGAAGATCATGTTCCAAAATAAACATATGGGTTATCCAGTTTTTGAGGGAAATAAACTCGCTGGAATTATCACCTTCAATGATATTTCTCAGGCAAAACATGGAGATGAAAAGAAGACTATAACCAAATTCATGACCCGTGATCTGGTAACAACCAGTCCTGATGAACCTTTAACTGATACTATGACTAAATTAAACAAGACAGGTGTGGGGAGGCTGCCGGTAATGGAAAATGGAGAACTGGTGGGGATAATTTCCAGAACAGACATTGTTAGGGCCCTGGAAATACTTAAATTAAAAAAAGGTAATTAGGATTTATGTTAAAGATTTATTATTTGAGCTGTTAAAATTAAGTTTTTATTGGATTAAGAACCAATTTATAGTTAAAGATAAAATAAACAATAGATTTTTCAAAAGAACTGTTTTCCCATAATAACTGTTAAAGGGAAAAAATTTTAATGGGAGATTTGGAGAGAAAAATGGAAAAAGCAGGAAGATCCATAATAAAAGCCATACTGGCCGGGGAAATAAAAAATAGGAAGGATCTGGAGAAGGCTAAATTCCAGGTGTGTCGTGATTACCAACTGGACAGGTTCCCCCGTAACTCAGAAATACTTAAAATGGCTCGTGCAGATGAAAAAGAATTTGTTATCCATATTCTAAAGAAAAAACCCACCAGAACTATTTCAGGTGTGGCAGTGGTGGCGGTGATGTGCCCTCCTCATAATTGCCCTCATGGAAAATGTCTTTACTGTCCTGAGAGCACAATAGCTCCTCCCAGTTATACTGGAGAAGAACCTGCAGCATTAAGGGCTCGAATGTATGATTTTGACCCTTACAAACAGGTTTACAATCGCCTCCTCCAATTGGAAAGTATTGGACACCCCCTGGACAAGGTAGAACTAATCATTATGGGCGGAACATTTCCTTCCCGGTTTCTGTGTTTCCAGGAATGGTTCATCACCCAATGTCTTCAGGCCATGGTAAATTTTAAAGTTAAAGAACCGAACCTAACCTTAGATGTGAAAAACCAGGACCCTGAAAAGTTACACGGATTTCATTATTTGGAAGATGTTCAAAAGGTTAATGAAAGTTCCAGTGTCCGTTGTGTAGGTATGACCTTCGAAACCCGACCAGACTACTCCAAAAAAGAAGATGTAGATCGTATGCTTAAGATGGGTGTTACCCGAGTAGAACTGGGTGTGCAAACCATTTATAACTTCATTTATCACCGCATCCAACGTGGGCACCGGGTGGAAGATACTGTAGATGCCACCAGAATTCTGAAGGATTCTGGAATTAAAGTAGCCATGCATCTCATGCCCGGTCTTTTTGCTGACCCCAAACGGGATCTGCGGATTTTCAAGAGGATATTCTCGGATGAACGTTTCAAACCAGATATGCTGAAGATCTATCCCTGTCTAGTAACCGAAGGCTCAGAACTTTATGAATTATGGAAAAAAGGAGAATATGAACCTTACTCCACAGAAGAAGCAGTTGACCTCATAGTTCAGGTGAAAAAGATACTCCCCAAATGGGTGCGTACCATGCGTATTCAACGGGACATTCCCTCCCAGCTCATAGAAGCCGGAGTTAAAAAGTCCAATCTGGGAGAACTGGTCTACCAACAGCTTAAAGATGAGGGAGTGCAGTGTAAGTGTATACGCTGCCGAGAAGTGGGGCATCAGGCCGCTCAGGGAACTTATACCCATGCCGAAAATATCCAACTCCTAAAAGAAACATACAAGGCAAGTAAGGGCGAGGAAACCTTCATTTCCATGGAAGATACCAAGTCAGATGTTCTTTTAGGTTTTCTAAGACTCCGTATACCCTCAGAAAAGGCTCACCGACCAGAGATAGATCATAATACTGCTTTAGTACGTGAATTGCATGTGTATGGTCCTATGATACCGTTAGGTGAAAAAGAAGATGAACTATGGCAGCATAAGGGTTATGGTGAAAAATTATTGAAGGAAGCAGAAAGGATCAGTTGGGAAGAGTATGATAAGAAGGAAATACTCATCACCAGTGGTATAGGGGTTCGAAATTACTACCGTAAATTTGGATATGAACGTAAAGGACCTTACATGGCTAAAAAATTAGTTTAAACGTTCATAAAACAGGGTTATAATATTTAAAGTGTTAAAATTTAAAAAATGGAGGGATGTTATGATATCCATAGAAGAACTGGCAGGAATGATTGACCATACTAATGTGCAGCGGGATGCCACTGATCAGGACATAGAAAGTCTCTGCCAGGAAGCAGATGACTATGATTTCAGTTGCGTCTGTGTAACACCCACTCAAGCTGCTCTTGCTAATGAATTATTGGAAAATTCAGATACAGAGGTTTGTGTGGTTATTGGATTCCCTTTTGGGGTGCAAACATCACATGCCAAAGCATTTGAGGCGGAGGAAGCTGTGGCCAATGGTGCCTCTGAACTGGATATGGTGATGAATATTGGTGCTTTAAAGTCAGGACATTTATCCCTGGTGCAATCTGACATAGCTGGAGTTGTAGGGGCAGCTAGAGGATGTGTGGTGAAAGTAATTCTGGAAACAGCTCTACTTACCATGGATGAAAAAATAACCGCCTGTCAACTTGCTAAAGAGGCAGGGGCCCATTATGTGAAAACTTCCACTGGATTTGGAGTAACCGGGGCCACAGTGGAAGATGTCAGGCTGATGAGAGAAACTGTTGGTATGGAAATGGGTGTGAAAGCCTCTGGGGGTATCCGAGACCTGGAAACAACCCTGGCCATGATTGATGCTGGTGCCAGTAAAATAGGAACCTCCACTGGTGTACAGATCATGGAAGATCTCTTAAATCAGAGTTGATTCACTGATTTCCCAGTCATATTCAATTATGATAGACTATTATTGGACTGAAAGATAATTAGAGAAGGAAGGTGAAGGTTAGAGAAATAGGGTGAAGGGGGTAATGTGAAGATGAAAATAGAGATAGAAATATTGGAAAAAGGAAAGTTAACTGCACTCTTAGATAACAGGAACCCACTAACAGCTCAAGCATTCTATGATAGTCTCCCCCTGGAGGGTGAGGCTCAGTTATGGTTGGAGGAAATCTACTTCCCCATACCCCTGGATCAGGATTATGAAAACCCATCATCATCCTCAGAAAAGGGAGACATATCTTATTGGCCACCAGGAAAAGCATTCTGCATCTTCTTTGGAGATTCACAGCCTGCTTCAGATGTGAACCATATTGGACTGGTTGTTGATGGTTTGGAGATTATGCAGAAGGTTGAAGAAGGGGATTGGGTGGTTATACAAAAAATTTAGTATGGGCAAAATTTAGTATTATAATCTCAAAATAATTATATGAGCTTTATATTGAGTTCAAATAAAGACCAATGGAAATGATAATTGAAACTGTGGGTTTACTTGCCAGTATCTTTGCTGTGGTGATGTTTTTAAGTCCAGTTGCCCAGATACACACTGTAATAAAAATTAAAAAATCGGATGAGGTTTCACCAGCACTCTACATGGCCATGGTGGTGAACTGTACACTATGGACCATTTATGGAGTGGGAATCAACAACTGGTACATTTTCACCCCTAACTCTATTGGAGCAGTTCTAGGAATCATAACCCTAATCGTCATATACCATTATCGTTAAATGGGCATTATCCTTAAATTTTTAACAATATGGTTAAATTTCCATACTAATTATAATTAAACTTTTATAACATTATTAGATTTGATAAGAAGCCTTATCAGAATAATTTATCAAATCTTACCAATCACAGATTCTCATCATCAGAAAGAAAATAGAAAAAAAATTATAAGATTCTTATATTCTTATAAAGAGTATCCCTTTCAGCAGGTATCCTTCCCAGATCCCGAATGATACGCTGTAAATCTTCTGGAGGTGTATATACTCCATGTTGGGCTCCTGCAGATCGGGAAATGTTCTCTTCTCCCAGTGTTCCTCCCAGATCATTAGCCCCTGCTGTTAAACATATTTGTGCAAATTTGAATCCCAGTTTAACCCATGATACCTGGATATTTTTCAATAAATCTCCAAACATTAACCTAGAAACAGCATAAAGTTTCAAATCTTCAGTGCCAGTAGTTCCTGGACTGGAGATACCCTGTTGATAGATTGGTGCCATCTGGTGCATGAAAGTAAGAGGAACGAATTCTGTGAATCCATCTGTCTTTTTCTGAATGTTTCTAAGGATTTCCAGGTGTTCAATTCTGTGCTCCACACTTTCCACATGCCCGTACATCATGGTACAGGTAGTGGGTATACCAGTCTGGTGGGCAGTTTCAATCACCCTGATCCACTCATCTGTGGTGAGCTTACCCGGACAGATAACCTTTCTAACTTCATCATTTAATATTTCAGCGGCAGTTCCAGGCATGGACCCTAAACCTGCATCTTTTAACATCTTTAAAGTTTCTTTAAGTGTTAATCCGGACTTTGATGCTCCATAATAGATTTCCATAGGTGAAAAGGCATGGATATGAATATCTGGGATTTCTTCTTTGACTGCCAGAATAATTTTCTCATAGAGATAGGCATCCCCCTCTGGATGAAGTCCACCCTGGATACACACTTCCACTGCACCATCTTCCCAGGCAGTTTTAGCCCTTTTAACTATTTCTTCTATGCTTAAAAAGTAAGCTCCTTCTTCTTGAGGGTCTTTACGGAAAGCACAAAAACCACAAGTTCCAGTGCATATGTCAGTGAAGTTGATGTTCCAATTTTGAATATAAGTGATTTCATCACCTGCCAATTCCTGCCTTCGCAAATCTGCTGCTTGAATTAATGCCTGTGATTCTGCACCAGTAGTTTTAATTAGCTTTAATGCTTCTTCTGATGAAATAGGACCTTTCATTGCCTTATCTAATATCTCTTCTATGGTGGGTTCAATGTCCGGAGTCTTATACATAGGAATTCCTATTAGTATTTGTACCCTTAATAGTTTTGGTTGATTGATGATCACACTTGGTGAGTGTGCATGCTACATGCCATGGCCCATCATGTCATGAAAACCGATATATTTAAATATTATAGAGTCCTAGCTAGATTAGGAGGTGAAAATATGGCTGAATTACCAATTGCTCCAGTTGGAAGGATCATAAAAAATGCTGGTGCACAAAGGATTAGCGATGATGCAAAGGAGGCTTTAGCCAAAGCTCTGGAAGAAAGTGGCGAAGAGCTAGCCAAAAAAGCCGTCGAACTTGCAAAACACGCTGGAAGAAAGACTGTCAAATCCGAAGATATCGAAATGGCCGTCAAATCAATGTAACTTTGTTTATTTCTTATTTTTCTTATTTTTTAGGATGATATTCGTTTTTTATCCAATCAGTATTAGGTTTGATCTTATATGGAGACAGTTAATGTTAGGATTGTTCCTCATTGTTATACATCCCACTATTTTCATAGGATAGACTACTTAGTGGAGGAAAATTTAGTATTAAAACACGTTCCCTCTTTTCTATTTGATGCATAATTTAAAATTAATCAATTCAGTGAGGGGGTTAGAAATTTTATGAACACTACCTAAAGTATAAACCTATTTTAGTAAATATAAACCAATTTTACTCATCTATTCCTTTTTCTTTAAATTTTATGCAGAATGTGGTTCCAGGACTTCTTTGAAGTTCCAGTTCCCCACCAATTTGTTCTGTGAGACTAGTGACCAATTGCAGGCCCAGAGAATCTGTTTTTCCAAGTTTAATATCTGAAGGAAACCCCACACCATTATCTTTAACTTCCAGTATGTAATGGTCCTCATCTTTTTTGAATTTGACCGTTATTTTCCCAGTTCTATCTTCAGGGAAGGCATGTTTCATGGAATTGGAGACCAGTTCATTTATTATCAGTCCCAGTGGTATGGCAGTGTTGATGTCGATCATCACATCCTCCACCTCCAGTTCCAGATTAATTCTGGATGGATCAGTAACATAAGTCCGGAATAGATCTCGAGTCAGGGTGCGGATGTAATCTCCATAGTCGATGTGTTTAAGGTCCGTGGAACGATAGAGCCTTTCATGAATTAAAGCCATGGAATGAGCTCTTTCCTGGCTTTCCTTGAATATTCCTCGAGCTTCTTCATCTTTGATATATCTTGACTGAAGATTCAGGAGACTGGATATCACCATCAAATTGTTCTTTACCCGATGATAAATCTCCTTCATGAGCATGTCCTTCTCCTCAAGAGCATGTTCAAGTTTAATTTGAGTCTCCTTAATTTCAGTTATATCCCTTGAGATCACCTGTACACTACGAATTCGATTATCATGACCATAAATCGGCTGTAAACTTGTGCTGAACCATTGATCTTTCCCACCATAGGGGACAAACATTTCTATATCTAAACCCTCTTCTGTGCTAATCACTTTTCTTATTAATTCAATCTGTTTTTCAGCAAGTTTAAGGGGGAAAAAATCCCGGAGTGAATGACCTAATAGTTCAGCAGGTTCTTTACCCATACTATGTGCTCCTGACTTGTTGGCCATTAAAAAAATACCATTCTCATCATACAAAGCAATTGGATCCTTAGCTGACTCAATTAGAGTTCTATATTTTTCCTCACTCTCACGCAGTGCATCTTCTGCATTTTTCTGGTTGGTTATATCACGACTGTTACATACAAATCCACTTACAGCCCCCCTTGTATCAAAGATTGGTGTTCCTTTGGTACCCAACCATACATAACTACCATCAGCGTTCATGTAACGGTGCTGAATGAACTTAGTCATAGATTTCCGAGAAACATCATTCATACAGGAGGTAACTCTTTCCAGATCATCAGGGTGTATCCACTCAAAGATTGATTTTCCTATGAGGTCTTGGGGTGTGTAGCCAAGAACTGATTTTACTGAAGGACTTACGTAAATATAAACACCATCAATACTGGCCTGACATATAATATCTGCCATATTAGTAGTGATCATCGATAATTGAGATTCACTTCTGGCTAAAGCTTTTTCAGCAGCTTTTTCTTGAGTTATATCTCTTGATATTGCTGATAATCCAATTATTTTTCCCGATTTATCAGTTATGGGAGAAACTGTAA
>Ga0334898_1001079_pt1 | contig 34261 bp, 19 predicted proteins | sample GraSluR3_MG_10_FD_207228 | JGI IMG/M metagenome (GOLD analysis project Ga0334898, IMG submission 207228) | Sludge microbial communities from methane-producing bioreactor in Wageningen University, Netherlands - Granular Sludge_3_08-R3 | ecosystem: Engineered > Bioreactor > Anaerobic >... | reverse complement strand
AACGAAAAAATTACAAAAATTACGATAATATAGAAATAACATTACAAAAAACAAGTTATTTTCTAGAATTCTTATTTGATATGGGTTATATAATCCCCAAATTTCTTAAGTTTACGCCATAGCCTCTTGAGGGGTGGCAACCGCAGATTGACGGGGTGGACAGGTTTTTGCAAATGCTTATAATAATTAGTTGGAAAGTTGGAAAGCAGAAAGTTGGTAAGGAAAAGCTTTAAAAGCAGATGCTTGTAATAATGAAGTGGTAAACATTGGCGTAAAATAAAAGCTCGCAAGATCAAATTTTCTAAAAAAAGGTTTTGCTTTTAAAAAAATACTAAAAATAGCAAATCCGCAGATTTCTCCTCAAAAGAAGAACGCTTTTTCGTTCGAAATGACAAATCACATAATTTTTTTTACTAATTATAAGTTCAACTTATCATAATTTCCCACAAAAATTTACAGATAATCAATATAAAAATATAATTGTAGAAAGGAATGATTTTTTTGGAATATAAAAATTTTTCTGAAATAAATGAAGAAAGCAAATTGGTAGAATATTTAAAACAACTCAATGAATTTTCAGCAGATAACATAGATTATAAAAAAATAACAGATAACATGAGAACGTTATCTGATTCTGATTATGCAATTTTAAATATTTTTGAAGAAAACGGAAAAGAATTTACAACAAAAGCTATTTCTGGACTTAATGAAAATTTAAGTAAAATTACTAAAATTCTTGGATTTGATATTTTAAATAAAAAATGGAATTACGATCCTGTAAGAGAACAAAAAATAAAAGATAGCAAAATAACTTTTTTTAAAAATATGCACCATCTTTCTGAAAATAGTATATCTACAAATTTAATAAAAATAATAGAAAAAACATTTAATATAGGAAACCTTGTATTAGTCAAAACAAATAAAAATAATATAATGGTCGGAGATTTTACATTAATTTATAAAAAAAATAAATCATTTAAAAATAAATCATTAGTTGAAATTTACAGTGATTTAGTAGGAATGACTATAACAAGAATAAGATCAGAACAAAAAATTATAGAAAATGAAAGAAGATTTAGGTCTTTATTCGAACAAACACACGATGCAGTATTTATTTTAGATTTAAATGGAGTTCATATAGAAGCTAATGAAAAAGCTTGTGAAATGCTTGGATATACAAAAGAAGAAATAAAAAATATTTCTTTTAAAAACACCTCTGCCGAAAGTCAAAAAAGTCAAAATATATATGAAAAACTTCTTAAAGGAGAAATTGTAAAACCATATGAAAGAAAAATCAAAAAGAAAGACGGAAGCATAATTTATGTTGAAGCCAATGTTGAGCTTATAAAAGACACTAATAATAACCCTATACATATACAAAGTGTATTAAGAGATATATCTGAAAGAAAAGAACATGAAAACGTTTTAAAAAAACAATACAAAACATTTGAACTAATTTCAAATATATCTTATGATTTTATAAAATCAAATATTAAAAATATCAATGAATATTTGGAAGACTCATTTGAAAAAGTTGCAAATTTTATTAAAGCAGATAAAGTATTTTTATCAGAATTTTCAAATAACAATAAATCTTACGATATTATTTTTGAAAAGATAATAAATAAAAAAGATCAAAATAAAATTTTATTAGAAATTGAAAACATCCCTCTTTTTATGGAAGCTTTAAAAAAAGATAATTATTATATTAGCGAAACTCAAATTTTTTCAGATAAAACAAATGAAGAAAAAAATTTGTTTATATGTTATCCATTTTTTAGAGACGAAAAAATAAAAGGGTTTATATGTTATCAATTTTTATCGAAAGAAGAATTAAATATTGAAAATATTTATTCATTACAACTATTTTCTGAAATTATAACAAACGCTTATATAAAAAAACAAATTCAAGAAGATTTAGTAAAAGCAAAACAAGAAGCTGAAAAAGCGAATAAAGCAAAAAGTTTATTTTTATCTAAAATTACACATGATTTAAAAACGCCATTAAATGCGATATTGGGTTTTGCTGAAATTTTAAAAAATGATAATTTAAATGAACAACAGAAAGAATATATAAGCTATATTTTAAGCTCTTCAAATAATATGGTTAACCTTGTTATGAATTTATTGGATATTTCAAAAATAGACTCTAACAAACTAATGTTATCTAACGATTTATTTATTTTTGAAGAATCTATAATAAATTTAATAAAATCAATTCAAATATTATTTACTCAAAAAAATAACAATATGATTATAAACATTGAAGAAAACGTTCCAAAAATACTTTCAGGAGATAGTCACAGATTAAACAGAGTGATACAAAATTTACTATCTAACTCAAATAAATTTACGAAAGACGGTAAAATAGAATTAAAAATATCTCTTGAAAATGAAAATGAACAAACATGTAAAATAAAATTCAAAATATCTGATACAGGAATAGGAATTGAAAAAGAAAAGTTGCAAAATTTATTCACTCTATATTATCAAGCACACGATTTTAATGGTGAAGGAACAGGATTAGGGTTACCATTATGTAAAGAACTAGTAGAACTTATGAGTGGTGAAATATTTGTTGAAAGTGATATTGGAAAAGGTACAACAGTAACTTTTACAGCAACTTTTGAAAAAGTATAAAAAGGTAGGTGTAAATAATGACAGGCTTCATATTAAATATTGTAATAATAATATTTATGATATATATTTTTTTTCTTTTGACAAGAAACAGCAGAAAAATAAGATATATAAATAAATTTCAAACACTTTTAACAAAAATATCAACAGATTTTATTCAACAAAACTCTGAAAATATAGATAATTCTATAAATCTAACTTTAAAATTAATAGGAGAATTTTTTAATGCAGATAGAAGCTATATATTTCTTTTAAGCGATTATCAAAAAGACGAAATACAACATGAAGGTCAAATTGTGTTGAATAATTCTCACGAATGGTGTGCAGAAGGAGTATCTCCTCAAATAGAAAATCTTCAGGGACTCCCACAAGAAATGATACCATGGTGGATGAATAAAGTGCATAACAACATACCTATTTATATACCAGTTGTAGAAAAAATGCCAGAAGAAGCTAAAGCAGAAAAAGATATTTTAGAAGCACAAAATATAATTTCGCTTATAGTAATTCCATTAATAATAGAAAAAAAAGCTATAGGCTGTATAGGATTTGATTTTACTAAAAAAACAATCAAATTAAGCGATAATATACTTAAAACTTTAAGAATAGCAGGTGAAATAATCTCAAACGCTTTAGAAAGAAAAAGAATGGAAATATTTTTGAAAGAAGCTCGTGATGAAGCGTTAAAATCTTCAAAAATGAAAACTGAATTTTTATCAAAAATGAGTCATGAATTAAAAACACCCATGGTTTCTATAACAGGAATGTTAGAAATTTTAAAAGACTCTAATATAAATTCTGAACAAAAAGAATATGTTGAAGAAGCTTATAAATCTAGCGAACACCTTCTTAAATTAATAAATGATATTTTGGACTATTCAAAATTGGAATCTAATAAATTAAAACTTGAAAATGAAAAATTTAATATATTTGATGAAATAAAAAAAATTCATGATTATTTTATCCCTCTTGTTCAAAGTGAAAAAATAGAACTTTTAATAAAAACTGATGAAAATATACCAAAATTTTTAATTGGAGACATAAAAAGAATTTCTCAAGTGTTATATAATTTATTAGGCAACGCATTAAAATTTACTGAAAAAGGTCATGTAAAAATGGAAACAAACTTGTTAAATTTAGACAGTAACGAAGCATCTCTTGAAATTAAAGTAAGTGACACAGGAATAGGAATAAAAAAAGAATTTTTACCTCATTTATTTAAAGGATTTAATCAAGAAGATGGAAGTTTAACTAGAAAACATAGCGGAGCAGGATTAGGATTAAGTTTATCAGAAAACATAATAAAAAATATGGGCGGTGAATTAAACGTTGAAAGTGAGTTTGGAAAAGGCACTATTTTTACAATTAATTTAAAACTAAAAATAAGTAATATATGCGAAGAAAAAAATTTTAACGTAAAAGAAAAAATAGATGAATTACATATTGAACTTGAAGATATGAAAATTTTAGTAGAAGAATTTAAAAAAAATACTCATATATCTATAGAAAAACTTGAAAAAGCTATAAATGAAAAAAATACAAAAGATTTTCTTGAAATTATAGATTCTTTAAAATCTTCAATAGGATTTTTAGGCGATAAAGAAACATTTGATGTATTATTTGAAATAAAAAACAATTATAATGAAAATAATTATGAATCTATTCAAAAAAACATGTTATGTTTAAAACAAAGTATAGAGTTCATAATTACACAATATTCAAAACATTTTGAGGTGAATAATGAGTAAAATATTAGTAGTTGAAGACACTCCTGAAGTTAGAAAAATTATAGAATTACATTTAAAAAGTGAAAAAGAATATACAGTTAATTTTGCCTTTGACGGAGAAGAAGCTTTAACTGAAACAGAGAAAAACCCGCCAGATTTAATATTATTAGACGTGATGATGCCGGGAATAAGTGGGTTTGATGTATGTAAAATTTTAAAAAATAAAAAAGAAACACAAGATATTCCCATAATTTTTATCACTGCACTTAACGATATAAACGACATAGTTAAAGGATTTGAAAATGGCGGAAATGATTATGTCACAAAACCATTTAAAAAATTAGAGTTATTATCTAGGATAAAAGCTCACTTAAAAATTAAAAATCTTCAAGATGATTTAATAGAAAAAAATGAGCTTCTTAAAAATAGAGAAAAACACCTTGAAAAACTTGTAGAAGAAAAAACTTTAAAAATTGAAAACATAACTTTTGCAATGGTAAACGCACTTGAAAGTGCAAATCATTTAAATGACGATGATACAGGAAATCATATAAGAAGAGTTAGAGAATATGCAAAGTTGATAGCAGAAAAATATGGATGTGATGATGAATTTATAAAAAAAATAAATATGTACGCCTCTTTGCATGATATAGGAAAAGTTGGTATAGACTCTTTTTTATTAAAAAAAACAGACATTTATACTAAAGAAGAAAGAGAAAAAATGAAAGATCACGTTATAATAGGTAAAAAAATGCTTTCTGATGAAAATATTGATGAATTTGCAAGAAATATAGCCTATTATCACCATGAAAAATGGGATGGAACAGGATATGTTAATGGATTAAAAGGTGAAAAAATACCACTCGAAGCAAGAATTGTATCTTTTGCAGATGTTTATGATGCTTTAACAACAAAAAGAGTGTATAAAGAAGCCTTTTCACAAGAAAAAACTAATGAAATTATTTTAAAAAGTAAAGGAAAACACTTTGAACCAAAAATAGTTGACATATATTTTGAAATAGAAGAAGAATTCATAAAAATTAAAAAAATTTTCAAAAATAAAAAATTTTAAAGTTGGAAAGAAGCTAATAATACGTAATATTTCAATATTTTTTTAGCTAACTTTCCAACTAATGAAATTTTTTTATTTATTCATAAAATCACTTATGATTCTTAGGATGTTTATCCCTCATTTTTAATTTATATTCCCATCTTAATATTAAAAGAATACCAATAGTAACAAAAATAATAATAGGCACGAAGAATTTTAAAAACACCCCGAGCTGAACTTTTCTTCTTAGTTGTTTCAACATTAAATTTATTTCTTCATTATTTGGATTAATAGATTCTGCTTGGTTTAAAACAAGTCTAACAAAATTTTCATATTTTTGTGAATCATAATCATATGCAGTTTTTGCAAGTTTTAAATGAATAGAAGAAAGCTTTGAATAAGGATATAATTGATTATGATAATGCCGATCAAAAGTTGTGGGAACATGTCTATAAGCTTCCATATAATAGTTTATTTTCGATTCTATATCTTCTTCATTATCTCCCAACAATTCATATGCTTTAGCTTTAAAAAATGAAAAATCTGTAATCAATATAAGCCTTTCTGCTAAATATTCAGAAATATCTCTTTTCCCTTCAGCATGAAATATTTCCATGAAAATAAAAAGATTAGTTATAGAATGTCTTGGAAAAGAAATATATGTTTCATACAAATTCGCAATTTTTGCCGTTTCATTTTGTTTATAATAAAATTCAAAACAATCTTCATATATCCTTTGGTTTGGAGGAAACTTGTTTAAAATATTATCATAATTTAATTGAGCTTTTTGAGCATCGAAATATAACCTTGATTTAGAATTTAATAAAGCTCTAAAATAGAAAACAAAAGGATTTTCCCCTTTAATACTCTCAATCTCATCTAAAACAACATTTATTTCATCATAAATACCCTTGCTGAATATAATCATCCAATTACTGTATGCAAACTCAACAAACATAGCTTTTAAAAATATTGACTCTGGGTATTCTTTCATCAAAACTTTAAATTCATTATACGGTCTTATTATTTCTGCAGATAGTAAAGATAATAACAATTCAAACCCCTTTTTTTCAGCCTCATTTAAAGACAATAAACTTAAATCAGTGTTTCTTATTTCAGGAACACCAGTCTTTAAATAAGAAACAGTTCTGTTTAAAACAACCATTTCATGACTATCATACAAACTATAATTAAAATAATCAAAGTTGTATATATAATCATCTAACAAACCAACAGAAAAACCAATCAAAGTAACCATTAAAACAACACTTACCGCCAATATCTTCTTCATTACCTTTCACCTCCAATGAATTAAAAAACAATATTTAAAAGATTAAACTCAGTATCATAAATAAACTTTATACCATCATGAAAAACAACAATAATACTCTCTTCAGAAGTAATAAACTCTTTAATATCAGCCTTTCTTAAACTTACAATATTTTCAATCTCACCTGTTTCTTTGTTTACAATTGTTATTTCGTTAGATGATTTAAGATTAAATCTTTTTATATGAGAGGTATAAATCTTAGATTTGTCAAAACTTTCAAACATCATTTCTATTATTTCATTAGTATCATAATATTTTTTTATATCACCATTATAGATGTTAATGCTTGTTAAGAATCTATCGTTATCTTGGTAAAACAAATAACCATCAGAATATAAATTATCTAATGAAATAAATCCTTTAAATAAAAAATAATCATATGTTTTAGAATCAATAATCTTAGTTGTAGAAACACTATTAATTATTATCTTACCCTCATTTTCATACACTTTAATGAAAGGAATATTTTCAGTTTCTTTTTCAAAGACTAAATTATTGTTTGAATCATATATTCGTAATTCACCAAAAAAATCTTCATGTATTTCATAATTTTCTGTCTTATGAATTGTCAAATATTCATCTATGTTATTTTCATATTTTTCATCTATCGATTTTTCAAAACTAACACTTTCTTTTTTATCTATAACAATATCTTTATTATTACCAAATACTTTTAATTGAGTAGCATCATTTAAAACTATGTAGTTTTCATTTAATTTATCATCATAAGGATTAAAAATAATTTTTTCATTGTTAAATACCCCATCTACATATTTAAATAACTCAAAATCTTTAATAATATAAAGACCCTCTTGATTAATATAAAAATCTTGAATATCTTGAATATATATTCTCTCATAATCTGTAGAACTTATTATATGAATAGAAGAATGAGTAAGTAAATATAATTTATTATTGAAAGTTTTTACATCTTTAATAACATCAAAAAATTTCATAGTATGAAGAACTTTATTATTGTTTAAAAATAATAAATGATTATCTTTAGTATGAACAACATAAGCCCCTTCATAAAAAGTATTGATACTTTTAACATAATTATTGAATAAAGGAATGATGTTTAATGAATTAGAAAAATGATTATATACAAAAACATTAGAATCTTTAACGAATAAAGTGTTATTTATATCACCGGCAAATAAGTTACCATTAGCATAATTAAAATCAAATAAAACATTTCCACGAGAATCTAAAACACAAGTATTATTTAAAGAATCAGATAAAATAATTAAATCGTTAAAGAAATAAGAAGAAGAAAATTTAAAATCTAAAATATCTATAACTTTAAAAATCTGAAGATCAAAGATTAAAGTATAATCTAAAAAAGGAATAAAGATAAAATCAGAAAAGATATCAAAATATCTATATTCAAAGTTATTAATAATAGGGATAGAAAAAAAGTTATCATTAGAATATTTATTATGATTAAAAATATATTGTAAAGAAGCATCTAACCCTTGTTTGAAATAATCATAATTTTCTGGTATGTTTATATATGGATAATATGAGTTGAAATCATAGCGGTTGTTTTTGAGTATTCCGCTACCATAACTAACTTTCAAATTTGAATTAGGTAAAAATAAACTAGAACTTCCAAAAGTTGAACTAGCAACTCCAGTAGGTTCGCCAATAAGAATTATATTATCATTTTCAACTAAATCTCCTAAAATAACAGATACTGCTGAAGCGTTTCCTATTCCATTGATTATATATATTTTTGTTTTATGTGAAAGCACATTAATTTTCGATATAACATCATTTGCTACAATTGAAAACCCTCCGGGATTATGTCTTATATCGAAAATAAAAGTTTCTACATTATTATTTACAGTAATATCAACCACTTCATTCCACAATTTTTCAAAAGAAGGCATTTCTTTGTCACTATCCCTTGAAGGATTTTCAGGAGATCTTACTCTATCATATTTAAAGTATATAATATTATTATTTTCACAAAATTCATACCAATAAGGGTATTTTATAGATCTTTCTAAATCAAAATGATATCTATATGGAAGTGGTATTTCTTTAGAGTCTTGAATATTTAACTTATAATCTTTTTCCAACATTTTATTAAACACAACATCTATAATTTCCCCATCTTTTAATAAATTAAACACAACATTTTCATCGTATACTTCTAAATAATTTAATAGCGTATAATTGTTTATAAGATAAGTTGAAAAAAAATCATCAAAAAAATAATCATTATCATACGAATAATACTGTGAAGTTTGTTTTTTTAAAACATTTAATTTTATTCCATTAACCCCTAAAACTTCAGCACCTAAAAACTCTTCGTATTCTTCGTTTGTTCTTATTATATAATAAACTCCATCGAAACTTTTAATTTCTATTGGGAAAAAATGCTTTTCATCAAATTCAAGCAATACTCCCAAATGTGATTCATTTACAAAATGAGTCATTTTCATAAGATTTAATATGATCTGCTGATCTGTCATATTTTCAACATTATCTAAAATAAAATTATACAAATCATAAAATCTTTCAATATCTCTCACTCTATCATTTATTAAATAAGCAGAAAAAGCAGCATATTTAAAAAATTCAATATCTTCTTTCCACTGTTCGGCAGTTAATGAATTTGAAAAAACAGTTGAAAACATCATTCCTAATAGAATAAATACTATAATTATTTTTTTCATTTTATCCTCCAATGAATTAAATATCATTAACTATATTTTCTTCTGAAATATTTTTTGTTCTAATACTTTTATAAACCTTAATATATAATAAAGTTATTAAAACAATAAGTATTATAGGAAAATATAAATTGTGAATATATTGAATTTCTGACTCAAAAATTCGAGTTGAATAATCTATGAAATATACTATTAAATTATTGAAAAAATGAATTCCTATACATAAAAATAAATCGTTATATTTTTCCATTATATAAAATAAACAAAGTGAAAAAATGAAAGCACCAAAAATATTTTGAGGATGTAATAATGCCCAAAATAAAGAAAGAATTATAGCAGTTGCTTTAAATGAAAGTCTTTTTTTAAACTTATTAAATAAAATACCTCTGAAAATGATTTCTTCAATTATTGGAGCAATTAATACAACTGATATTAAATCTAAAAAAACATAAAAGTTTGTTTGTTGAGGTAATAATAATTTAACTTCTTCAAGAGCTTCATTAAGGCTTTGTTGAATAAATTCAGGAAATATTCCAAAATCAAAAAAATGATAGGCGGCTAAATAAAAAGCTATTACAGAAATATTAGTTATTAAGATTATTGAAATTATTATTTTAAAAATTTTAGAGTCTATTTTTTTAACTTTATTATTAAAAAACATTTTAAGAGGATAAATGCTGTAAACATTTTTTATTTTTGTATAAAACCAAAATATAATAATAGAATTTGCTATTATATGAATCAAATTTTTAATGTATAAAGCATCATGAAAAATTGGAAAAAAAATTATAGCAACAAAAATTTGGAAAAAAAAGTACATAAAAACCAATTTTAGTAAAGATATTTCTTCATACACAAACATAATAAAACACCCCTTTATATTTTATTTTTGATTAAAAGAAAGAAAATAATACACAATAATCTTATCACATTATAAATTTATTCACAAAATTAAAAATAAGAAATAAAAGACTATTAAAAATAAATAAATATGATTAAATACTTAAATCATAACACTCTTATTAATTAAATTTATGTGAAAATATATTACTTTTATTTAAAAGTATAAATAAATTTTCTAAACATAAATAATTTTTAATTTAGAAAAATTTTGATTATATTCAATTTTTTGATTGAATGTTTTTTGATTACTTCATATTTTTAATCAATTTAAAATATTTTAATTGATAATACTAAATCTAAGTTGAAATACCAAAAATCAGCCCCCTCTATAATTCTTTCTTAATAATCGTTTTATGAATTAACCGAATTTTAACAATCGCATGAAAAGCATTAAGAAGGTAAAAAAATCTTTGTAAGACTCTTTTAAAAAGGAATATAGTTTTTTTAAAAAAGTGAATAATTTAGATAATGTAATTTTTAAAATTTCTTTTAAGCCAAAAGCTTTTGTATGGTATAATTAAGAGGGGAAAAAAAGATAAAATATTTTCTATTATTACGGAGTGATGATTTTGTTGAAGTTTATTTTTAGAAGAATTTGTTTTTCCGTTTTTACATTACTTGTAATTTCTTTTTTAATGTTTTTTATAACAAGCCATGTTTCAAATTTTATGATGGGAGATATGCTTGAAAGATATGTTTCACCTGCAGATAGAGATTATGTAGCTCATACAGTTGAAATATATATAACACATGAAGAAAGCAATTGGCTTATTAGATATGGGGTGTGGCTTACACACGTACTTAGAGGAAAATGGGGATATTCTATATTATTTAAAATGCCTGTATGGGATGTTTTATTAAGATCAATTGAAAACACTTTGCTTTTAACTACATTTGCATTTGTATTAAGTTGGGTTATTTCACTTCCTTTAGGAATATATACAGCTATTAACAACAGAAAAATAAAATCTCAAATTGCTACTACATTAGGTTTTGTAGGACTTTCTATTCCAGAATTTTTCTTAGCTCTTTTAGGAATCTATTTTGCATATCATTCAGGAATTTTTCCTATAGGAGGTATTGTAAACGCTGAGGTTGTGCTTAACGGTAAATGGTATATGATTTTGTTAAGTTATTTTCATCATTTAATTTTACCGGGATTTTTATTAGCCTCACTCTCTATTGCCAAAAATTTTAAAATAATAAAAGGGGAATTACAAGAAGAATTTAAAAAGGACTATACAGAATTTGCAATTTCAAAAGGACTTCCAAAAAAATATATATTATTTCATCATAATTTTAGAAATGTTTTAAACCCTTTATGTACTAATTTGGGATTTCAATTTGCAACACTTTTAACAGGCTCACTTTTTATAGAATTTCTTTTTAGTATCAACGGAATAGGAACACTAACAATAAGATCAATAAATTTTCAAGATCAACCAGTTGCAATGGCATCACTTTTTGCAAGTGCTGTTCTTTTAATAATAGGAAACCTTGTTGCAGATATTTTATTAGCATATATTGACCCAAGAATAAGGTTTCAAATGTTTAAGTGAACCAAAACAAAATTAAATTCATATTATTCAGGTTTTGATAAATTAGATACAAAATTAAAAAAATTCACTACGAAAATATAAGGAAATTTTAATAACTACTATTAATGAATAAAAAATATAAACACAAACCCTGTTGATTGATTTCAGCAGGGTTTTCTCTTTTATAATAAAAAAAATTATTATAAATATAAAAATAGTATTGACATACTAAAAAAATAATGATATAATATCAAATATAAAAATGGAGGTGGAAAAGATGAAAAGCATTTATGAAACTTTTATACAGATTCAGATAAACGACATATATGATATGATTAAAGAAATAATAAGAGTTCAAATAATAAAAAATGAATTAAAAAATACTAAAAATAAAGAAATTGATGAGAAAATGCTATATGAAATTTTAAAAATTAAAACAGAAAATGAACTAGGAATATTTCCAGCAGATAGAAGTTATTTTAAAATAATATACGAAAAGACAAAAAGTTTTGATCCTTTAGATTTGTCTATAGAGTTAATCAAAGAATCTAAAGAGTTTTTTTTGACACCAAAACCTATAATAGAAATAATTAAACAAGATTTAGCAGATAAAAAAACAATTTTAATTACCGAAGGTGAAAAACAACTATACTTATTAAAAGAATTAAAGATGGTTAAATCTAATAAAAAGCTAACCATTACTACAGAGAATAAAATATTTCAAAAATTATTTGAAATATTCTTTTCAGAAAAAGAAAATATAAAAATAAGAAAAGAATCAATTTATGAAAAACTAAAAAGTAATGAAAAATATGATTATATTTTTTCAACTCCCCATTTCGGTATGAAAATAAAAAATAATACTTCATCAAACTTTTCAAGTGAAGGACTAGCATTAGACAATCTTAAAAATAAAATTAGTAAAAACGGAAACTTATACATCATCCTTCCAATTGTTATAAACTTTTCCAATAAATACAAAGAATTAAGAAAAGAAATAGAAGATAGGTTTAGCTTAAAGGAAATAAGTGTTTTAGGAAACAAAACATTTAATAATATCACGGGTATAAAAACATATTTATTAAATATATCTAATGAAAAAAATAATGACATAATTTTAAACGAATACCAATTAGAAGAAGACGAGTTAAAAAAGATAAAAAGTTTAAAACTAAATAATGAGAAATTTTATTATTTTAATGATTGGAAAATAGAATATTTTTTAAAAGATGAAACTACAGAACTAAAAGAATATAACGAATCATCTCTTAAAAAAGAAAAATTGGATAATGTTGCAGAAGTATTTAGGGGCAAATCTATTCTAAAAAAAGATATAATAAAAGGAAATGTCCACATATTAAATATTGCAGATATAGAAAATAACGAAATAGACTATTCAAATTTAAATACAACAGATGAAGAAGAAAGAAAAATTAAAAAATATGAGTTAGACGAAAATGATGTAGTTGTATCTTGCAGAGGAACAACAATTAAAACTGCAATTTTTAAAAAACAAAATTATCCAGTAATTGCATCGGCTAATTTAATCGTTATAAGACCAAAAAAGCAAATCTTAGGACAATACTTGAAAATATTTTTAGAGTCTCCCATAGGAAAAACATTAATAAAAACATTTCAGAGAGGTACAGTATTAATGAATATTAATGTAAATGATATAAAAGAATTAGAAATACCTCTTTTAAGCAAAAAAGAACAAAAAGAGATAATAGATAAATATATTAAAAATAAAGACGAATACAAAAAAATAATTTCAGAAGCAGAAGAAAAATGGAATAAAACAAAAAAAGATTTATACAGTAAATTTATTTAAAAATGATAAAATATGTTATGAATATATTAATTAAAAAATAATTGGGGGGTGTAATTATTAAACTAATAGAAGAAATTAATGTTAATAAAAATTACATCGAAACACTTTATCAAAAGTTAATAGATATATATAACAAAGATCCATTCAATTTTCTTTTGCTATGTGAAAATAGAATTTTTTTGAAAAGTATAACCGAATACATTATTAAGAAAAACCCAAAATCAACGTACACTAAAAATATGAAAACTTTAGACAAATTTGCAGTAGACTTCTTAACTTTACAAAATTACAACAAAAAAATTCTTTCTAATGAATTCTTTCATTTATTTATTCCAGAAGTATTCAAACAAATAAATAACCTACCGATTATTAAAAAACTAAAAAATTCCCCAAATGAATTAAATTCGTTTATCGAGTTATTCAAAATATATAGAGAATTAAATAGATCAAAAACTGATTATATAAAATTAAATAAAAAATATGATCTCTACTCAAAAGAATTAGAAAAAAATATTTTATTAAGAAATATTCTAGAAGAAACAGATAATCATTATACCCAATATTTAGAAAAAAATAAAGAATATACTGACATGAGTTTAATTCTTGAAAAACTATCAAAAGAATGCATAAATATAACTAACAAAAATATAGTCTTTATAACTGACCCCGAATCTTCTCCTAAAATATACGAAATAATAGAAAATCTTTCACAAAATAATCAACTACTCCAAATTAAAAATATAATAAAAACAGAAAATATAATAAAAAATAGTTATTATTATTCAGTAAAAAATGAAATACTACAAACAGAAAGCATTGTAAATGACATTAAAGATAAAATTATAAATAAAAATGAAAACCCTGAAAGTTTTTGCATAATAACTCAAGATGAAAAAGAATCAAGAGAAATTGCTTCAAAATTATTGAAAATTAATGTTCCGTATAAATTTACTAATAAATTTAAATTAAAAAATTCAAAATTAGTGAAAACTGTAATTTTTATATTAGATAATATATTTAAACAATACAACCAAGATAATTATATAAAACTTATAGATTTGCTGTTTATAAACCAAAGAAAAATAAGCATGAATGATTACAATAAATTATACAAAAAATATAGGTTATATAATGAAGACCAAAATAATTGGATTGAAAAAATGAAAACCAAAATAAATGAATTAAAAAAAGTTGAACAAACCTCAGATGAAGAAGACTATTCAAACGATAACGAAATAGAAAAATTAAATGAATTAATTAAAATAACGTCTAATTCATTAGATTTTATAAACAATTTAAGAAATCAAAAAGATTCATTAGAAAGTACATTTAATACAATATCCAACCACTTATTATCTTTAACAAAAGAAAGTTTTTTAGAGTTAGAGATAGAAAAAGAAGCTTTGAAAACAACAGAAACACTAATAAAAGATATAGAATCATTATACAAATTAATTCATGGAACAGAAAATTATAATAGTTTAAAAGCATACAATTATCTAAAAAATATTATCATCTCTAAAAATTACAACATAAAAAATATAAATTACGGATGCGTTGAAATAACAGATTTTATCAACAGTCAATTTATACACAACAAAACAAAATACTTTAGTAATTTCAGCGATGAAAACTATCCTTTAATGTCAATAAATTCAATAATAAAATCAACTTCAGATGATTTATCCCCTCATTACGAATTGAAAGAAACCCAAGAAAAAATAAAATTACTATATGCAACATCCCTTTCAAAAGAAAATTATCTAATAACCCCTAATGAAACTATAAAAGGAGAAAAAAAGATAATTTCCACATACGCAAGCGAAATAGCCCAAAAAGGACAAGATGAAATGTATATAAGAAATTCATATATCGAATATAATACAAAAAAAATATTCAATTCGGAAGATTGGGAAAACTATTTATTATCAAATAACTTAATTGAAGATAAAGAAAATAAAATAAACAAATTAAAATCTTATGTAAATGACCCAATCCCTTCATTCAAAGTATTAAACGATTATAAAATATCACAAATAAGTGCATCGAAACTATCTTTGTTTGTAGATTGTCAATTTGAGTTTTTTGTTAAAAACATTCTAAAAATATATCCTGAAATAGACGAAACAAAATTCTTTGAAGGAAATATAAAACATAAAATATTAGAAAAATACTATAAAAACAATCCAATAAAAAACCAAATTCCAATACAAAATGAAGATAAAATTAAAGATGAATTATCTAAATATTTTGAAGAAGAATTTAAAAACTCTGCACCAGAAGAACTAAAACATAAAATTATAAAAGATAATTTAAAAGAAAAAATATTAGAAGATTTAACAAAAGCAATAATTGAAATGTATAATAAATACTTTTCATGTTTAGAAAATGACTTGCAATACGAAAAAGTATTAGAAAACGAATTTGAAATTATTGAAAACATAAATAACTACAAAGCAAAATCTATAATAGATAGAATAGATTTATTAGAAGATAAAAGTCTTTGTATAATAGATTATAAAAATAGCGATTCATCATTTAAATTAGAGCAAATATTATTTTATTACAATATTCTCTTAAAAAACGAAAAATGGAATGAAAAATTAAATAACAAAACTATATATCTGAAATTCCAACCCTTAAAAACAGAAAAAGGAAAACTCCAAAATAATTATTTCTTAAAAATAGAAAAGGAAAAATTATATCTAATAGCAAAAGGAAATAAAAAATACACAGAAACAGAATTAAACACATATTTCGATTGGTTTGATGATATGATGGATGAATTTAACGATAGAAAAAACATTCCAATCTCATTATCAGATAATAATATTCAAAACTTCAAAAATCATCTAATAAAAAACAAAGATTTAAAAATAAAAACAGATTTACAAAAAGACAAAAGTTGTAAAGGTCACAGTTTCAATTGTGATTTTAGTGAAATATGTTCTAATTATTCTTACTTAAAAAATTATGAAGAAAAGTGAGGTTAATAATATGAATAATAAAACCTTAATTGAAAAAATAATTGAAAATAAAGCAATAGATAAAAACTATTTTGTTTCTGCATCAGCAGGAACAGGAAAAACATACACAATAACTCATTATTATTTAGAAATTCTAAAAAATAATTTAGATAACTCAAATATAGTAGATGCGATATTAGCAGTAACATTTACAAAAAAAGCCGCAGGAGAAATGAAAGAAAGAATAACACAAATGGTCGAAGAAAAAGTAAAAGAAGATAAAGAAAATCAGAATATGTGGAAACAAATAAAAACTAATTTATCCAGAGCCGTAATAACAACAATAGATAGTTTTTGTTCAGATTTAATAAAAGAAAATATAATATACTCGGATTTAGATAATAGTTTTACAATAATGAACAATTTGGAAAAAGAAATATTTTTAGAAAAATCATTAAACACAACAATGAATTGTATTTATTTATTATATGAAAACAAAGAAATAAAACTAAAAGGTATTAATGAAAAAAGAAAAGAAATAATAAAAAAATACATAAAACAAATAAAATCTATTAATAATTACAGTCATGGGTTAAAAGAAGTCATAAAAGAAAATAAATTAGAAAGCAATTTAAAAATAATACTGGAAAAATATAGATATGAAATCTTCAATACAGAATCATACGATTATAATTATTCAGAAGAAGAGACACAATCAAAAATTGACAAAACAAAAATTTTAAAATACATAGCAAAAATACTAATAGAAATATATAGAAATAACACTATAGATAATAATATCGTTGGTTTTTTTGAATTAAAAAGAATTGCATATGAATTAATTAAAACAAATGACAAAGTACGAGAAAGATATCAAAATAAATATAAATACATAATTATTGACGAATTTCAAGATACAGATGAACTACAAAGAAACATTTTCAATAACCTGCATACCAAAGATAATTATATGTTTTATGTAGGAGACAAAAAACAATCAATATATAGATTCAGAGGAGCTGATGTATCTGTATTCTCTAAATCTATTACAGAATTTGAAAGCAATGGAAATAAAGTAGAAAACTTAACAACTAATTTTCGCTCTTTCAATGAAATAATAGAATATTCAAACTATTTATCAAAAGAAAAATTATTCAATTTTAATGACATAAAAAATGCGGATAAGAATTTATTAAAAAATATGTCCTTTTCTAATGATGAAATTTCTTTTCACAACCAAAAATCAAAAATATCCGAAAACAAACAAAACGAAAATATTCCTAAACTAACAGAAAATGATTCACACAGAATAAAATTAGTAAAAACGGAAGAAATAGCAGACAGGAGAAAAAACTGTTCAAGCGAGGAAATACAAGCAACAGTAAAAATCATAAAAAAATTAATGAATCAAAAAATTTATAATAAAAATGGTGAATTAAAAGATATTCAATTTAAAGATATAGCGTTACTTCTAAAACAAATAAAAGGATATGAAGAAGAAATTAAAAAACATTTTGAAGAAGCGAAAATAAACTATTACATTGTAGGAAGTAAAATGTTTTACAAAAGACCAGAAATAAAAGCATTAATATCATTACTAAAAATAATAGATAATCCAAATAGTGATTATGATTTTTTATCAAGTTTATTCTCTATATTCTTTGTAATAAAATTAGATGAAATAGAAGAAGTATTAAAAAGTTATATTAATCAAGAAGATTCTCTATTTAAAACATTTAACAAATTTAAAAATGAATTAAATAACTATAAAACAGAAATAGAAGCAATAAAAAAATATTCAAAACTAAAAGTATCATTAAAACCATCTGTAATATTAGAAAAGTTATTAGAAAACACAAATTTTTACAACAAATTACAATTATTAGAAAACTATGAAAGTGCATATGCAAACGTACAAAAATTCATAACACAAATAAAAGAATACGAAGAAAACATAACAGACATAAGTGAAATAATAGAAATGTTAAATAAAAGTACAGAAGTATACGAAGAAGAAGTTTCAATAGATTCATATGAAGATAATACCGTGAAAATAATGTCCGTTCATCAATCTAAAGGACTAGAGTTCCCAATAGTAATTTTCGGAGGTCTTGGTAAAAAAGAAGAAATTAAAGAAGAAATATACATTGACAATATAAACAATAAAAATATTTTTGGTTTAAAACAATACTTAACTGATGAAGAAAAAGAAGAATTCTCAAACTTCAATCTATTAGAAGTGTCAGAAAAAAGAAGATTAATATATGTTGCAATAACTCGCCCTTCTCAATTATTAATAACATTAATACCTAAATACAAAAAGGCAGCAAATAATACTTATTATTGTGATTATTTAGAAAAATGTGATTATGAAAAAGTTGATATAATAGATCAAAATGAAATAAAAGACATACAATTACAAATACCAAAAAATATAAACCAAATAGAAAAAGAAAAATACGATAAAAACTTCAGTGATTTAACAAGTTGTGAATACAGAAATTACATATCTCCATCATATTTAAAACAAACTGAATACGATACAGAAAAAGAAGAAAAACAAACAATTGAAATTAATTATGATATTGAATTTGAAAACACAATACAACAAACAATAGACGAAGGAATAAGACTACACAATGAACTAGAAAAAGTAAACAACTTTGAAGAATTAACAACTCTAATATCAAAAGAAAAAAATCTCGCTGATTTAAATAATTTGGAGATTGTAAAAAAAATGTTTGATTCAGAAACATCAATCGCAGAAGCAGAACTTAAAAAATCAATAACTATAAATAACAAAGAATATATCTTAACAGGAATAGTAGACAGATTAATAATAAACAATAACGAAATAGAAGTAATAGATTACAAATATTCAGATTTAAAAAATGACGAACAAATAGAAGCATACAAATTTCAAATACAATATTACTTATGGTTATTAAAAGATTATGGAACACTTAAAAAAGGTTATATATTAAAAATAAAAAATAATCCAAAACTAATAGAAGTTGATCCGGATGATAATTTCGAAGAAAAACTTAAAACAGCGATTATAAATATGGAGGGAAAAAAATGAAAATAATACATACTGCTGATTGGCATTTAGGAAAAATAATATATTCAAATTATATGACGCAAGACCAAGAATATATATTAAATCAATTTATTGAATATTTAAAAAATAATCAAACTGATGTATTAATAATATCAGGAGACATATACGATAGAGCAGTTCCGCCTTCAGAAGCAGTAGATTTGCTCAACAAAACACTTTCTAAAATAGTAATAGATATGAAAATAAAAACGTTAATTATCTCAGGAAACCACGACAGTAGCGAAAGATTAGAATTCTTAAACGGAATTCTTTCAGGAATGAATTTACATATAGAAGGCAAAATAAAAAATGAAACAAAAAAAATAACCTACAATGATGAATATGGAAATGTAAATTTCTATTTATTACCTTATGTAGAAATGCAAAGAATAAAAGATATAACACAAATAGATTTCGAGTCAAAAACTGATGCTATTAAACATATAATTGAAAAAATGAACATAAATAAAACCGAAAGAAATATATTAATTGCTCATGAATATGTACTAGGCGGGGAAACAAGTGATTCAGAAAGACCTCTAAATATTGGTGGAACCGAATATGTTGAATCACATATATTCAATGATTTTGATTATGTTGCTTTAGGTCATTTACATAGACAACAAAAAATAAAATCTGAAAAAATAAATTATTCTGGTTCATTACTAAAATATTCATTTAGTGAATCAAATCATATAAAAGGCATGAACCTAATAACTTTACAAGAAAAAGATAATATGAATATCGAAAAAATATCTTTTAGTCCAAAAAAAGATATGAAAATAATAAAAGATACATTTGAAAATCTTATGCAAAAAGAATCTACAGATGATTATTTGCAAATAATATTAGAAGATGATAAGCCAATATACGATGCAATAAATAAGTTAAGGTCAAAATATCCAAATGTTTTGTCTATGGATTTTCCTAATTTAAAAACTAATGAAAATATACAAACACTAAATGAAGATTTAAGCAAAATAAAAAGCATTGATTTATTTTACAAATTTTACAAAGAAATAAAAGGTAATGAAATTAAGGAAAATGAAAAAGAAATAGTCGAAAAAGTATTTAACGACATAATTACCCAAAGAGGTGATATTTAATGAAACCAATATATTTAAAAATAAAGGCTTTTGGTCCATTTTTAGAAGAACAGTATATTGATTTTGATAAAGTATTACTTAATGATCAGTTGTTCCTCATATCTGGTCCAACAGGAGCAGGCAAAACTACAATTTTTGATGCAATTTGTTATGCGTTATATGGTACAGGCTCTAATAAAGATAGGGGTACATTAAACACAAGATCAGATTTTGCTGATGAAACTATTGATACTGAAGTAGAATTTTTCTTTTGTATAAAAGATAAAAAAGTTAAAATAAAAAGAAACCCCGCATACCAAAGAGCTAAAAAAAGAGGTGAAGGCACAACAGATAACAAAGCCAACGCGTCTTTAATAGTATATGATAAAAATAATGAAGAAATAACTACCGCTTACGGATCAACAGAGGTAACAGAAAAAGTAGAACAACTTTTAAATATAAATGAAGATCAATTTAGACAAACAATAATGATTCCACAAGGAGAATTCAGAAAGTTTATTACTGCAAAATCAGATCAAAAGGCAGAAATATTTAAAAAAATATTTGATATATCCATTTATGAAGAATTTGAAAATAGAATTAATGAAAAATACAAAACATTAAAAACTGAATTAGAAAAAAATAAAGAAAAACTAAGAACAATATTAGAAGGATTAAATACTGAATCTGGAACTCTAGAATCATTTTTAGAAGATAATCAATATATAAACACACAAAAAGCGTTAAATATTATTGATGCCGAAAAAACAGAATTGAATAAAAATATTGAAGAAATAACAAAAAATAAAAAAATATTAGAAAATAAAGAATTAGAAATTAAAAAAGAATTAGATGAAAAAATTAAAAACAATGAAAAAATACAACAAAAAGAAGAATTAAAATTACAATTAAATACATTATTAAAATCTCAAGATGAAATGCAAACTAAAGAATCAAACTTAAATAAAATACAAAAAGCAGAAAAAATAATCCCCCATGAAGATAATTATGTAAAATCAAAAATTCAAATAAAAGATAAAGAGAACATTTTAGAACAAAATGAAAACAAAATTAAACAATCACAAAAACAACTAAGAATAGACAAGCCGAAATTAGAATTAGTAGAAAAAGATTATAATAAAATTTCAGCAATAAAAAAAGATATAGAAGAACTAAATAAAAAACTAACTAAAATAAATGATTTAAAAAAACTTGAAGAAGCCTTAAATAAAGAAACAGAAAAATTAAATTCAGAAACAAAAAAATTAGAGAAACTCGAAAACAAAAAAACTAATAACATTAATGAAATAGAAAAAAATGAAAACTATATAGATGAAAACTCTGATTTGCAAATAGAAATGTTAGACAATAAAATTAAAGAAAAAGAAAAAATACTAAAATTATCAAAAAATACTATAAAAAATATTGATAAATTAGAAAACCTAAATAAAAAATACAAAAAAATATCTGAAGAAAAAAGTAATATATATAATCTATTAAAAGAGAAAAGAAAAGAGTTAGAAATAAAAACAAAAGAATTAATCAATTCTCAATCATTCATATTAGCAAAAGAATTAAAACAAGGAGAACCATGTCCAGTATGCGGTTCAACTAATCATCCTAATTCGGCAAAAACTGAAACAAAAATTGTAAATCAAGATGATATACAAAATATATCAGATGAAATAAAAAACATTGAAAATACTTTTGAAAAAGTAGAAAAACAATTTGATGAAATAAATACAGAATATATAAAATTAAAAGATAATATAAATCAAGAATTTAAAAGAATAAATCAAGAATTAAATATATCTGAGATAGACAAGAATAACAAAAAAGAACATTTAAAAAACATAACCCGAAATTTAGATCAAGAAATAAAAAATCAAAAAGAAAAATTCTCAGAAAATAAAAAAATTGAACACAATATAAAAATTAAAAAAGAAAACAACTATAATTTAAAAAAAGAAAATAAAGAATTAGAAGAAAAAATAAAAAAAATAAATGAAACAATTCAAGAAACAAATAAATCAACAACAACATTAGAAACACAACAAAAAACTTTAAAAGATGAATTAAAAGGTGAAACAAAAGAAAAAGTTATAGAACAAATAAACAAAAAACAAACATTTATAAAATCTACAGAAAAAAATTATATTAAATTAAAAAATAATGTAGATAAATTAAATGACGAAATAAACTCATTAAAAGGTTCAATTGAAAATCAAAAAAAAGAATTAGAATACCTTAAAAAAGAAGAAGAAATTAATCTGAAAAAATTAAATAATATGTTAAAAAACAATAACTTTGATAACATTGAAGAATATAGAGAATACAAAAAATCTCATGAAGAAATACAACAATTAGAAAAAGAAATAAAAATATACAATGATCAATTACAAAAAATCCAAAATTTATTTGAAGAAAAACAAAACGAAACAAAAAATATAGAAAAAACCGATATTAATCCTATAAAAGAAAAACTAAACAATTTAAACTTTCAAATAGAAGAACTAATAACTAATAAAACTACACTAAAAAACAAAATTGATAATTTAGAAAAAACAATAGATAAAATAACAGAAATAAACACAGAAATTGAAGCCAAAGAAAAACAATATGAAATAATAAAACATATAAACGATATAAGCAAAGGTATTAATAACTCAAATATAAGTCTTAGCAAATATGTATTAGCTTATTATTTTGAAAAAATATTATTTCAAGCAAATCAAAGTCTTAAAAAAATGACAGATAACCGATATAAACTGTTTAGAGCAACACAAGTATTGGATGGAAGAAGAAGAGAAGGTCTTGAAATAATGATCTTTGATAATTACACAGCAAAAGAAAGAGAAATCCAAACTCTTTCAGGCGGTGAAAGTTTCAAAACCTCACTATCTCTTGCTCTTGGTTTAGCTAATGTAGTTCAAAGCCATTCAGGAGGTATATCATTAGATGCAATATTTATAGACGAAGGTTTTGGAAGTCTTGATAGTAATTCATTAGACAGTGCAATTGAAATATTAAGTGAATTAAACAAAACTGGAAGAATAGTAGGAATAATATCACATGTAAGTGAATTAAAAGAAAGAATAAATTCTAAAATAGAAGTAGTTCCATACAAATCTGGTAGTATAATAAAAAATTAAAAAATCAATTATTGTTACATTTGTTTTCATAATATATTATCTATAGTCTGTTGACTAAAAGCAAAAATACTGCTGCTATATACGCCATAATAACTAGAAGAAATAATTATTTATTTTTAAAAAAAGGAGTGAGAAAAAAATGATAACCTATAATGATATTAACGACTATTATAAAAATAGCGGATATATAAAAGATATAAAAAAAATTAATAATAAAGAAGATTATTCTTTATTCTATATATTTTTTGCAAGACATGAAAATACTCATTTTGCATATTTAAAAAATAAAACAGGCACAAGAGAAATATATTATAATGAAAAAATATTTAATAATCTAATAAATAGATTTACATCTTGGTTATTAGATAAAGAGATAAATGATGATAAAATATATATAATGTTAGACAATTATCTGTATGAATATATAAAAATTGAAAAAAACAGAGATCAAATAAATTTAGAAGATATCTATTTCATATTCAAAAAATTTAAAGAGTTCACTAATTATGATTTTGGAATATACAGTAAAATAGATATATTAATTAGCGATGGTTGTGAATATATTGAAGGTAAAAAATTTGACACTTGTTATTACACTTATGACGATGATTATTATATGGAAAAGATGGATTTAAGACAAATGGGAATTCTTCCTGGAAATATTTATGAATGCGGAGATTCGCACCCAGAAGATGAAAAATACATAAAAAAATATTTAGGTAAATATTATTATTACAAAGCTTATACAACAAATCTAACTTTAGCTTTAAAAATTATACATAACAAAAATAGACTATAATTTTAGAAAGGAGAATTAAAATGAAAAAATTAAAATTAAAAGATTTAATTGAACAACTAGAAACATTAACTGAAGAACACACATATTGTTATAACACTAAAACAGGAGAAATAGTATTTGTTTCAGAATTAATATTTAGGGCTATCGAAATGGAAGATGATGATCTTGATGGATATTATGATTGGGAAAAAGATGAAATTGAATTAGCTATTGAGATTGATAAGGATTTGGCTAATATTTATATTCCATTACCAAGCATAGAAGATATTGGCGAATATAGTATAATGGAAGATTTCTGTTATCAATTAAAAGACAAAAAAATCAGAGAAAAATTCCTGAACGATATTAATGGAAAAGGTGCATTCAGAAGATTTGATGAAAATCTAGAAGAATATGATCTTGAACAACAATGGCATGAATATAAGAAAAACGCTCTAAAAGAAATAGCTATTGAATGGTGTGAAGAAAATAATATAGAATTTGAATGATTATATAAATAATAACTAATATTACATTTATTAAAATATACGATAATAATAAATATTAGAAAAAAACTAAAGAAATATTCATTTGACTTAATATGTAAAATAGGGTAGCATATATAATGAAATTTAAGATAAAACAATTAATGAATAAGATACGCTTTATATCTTGCTATGTATTCGTAAAATTTTAATATCAAATCTATTTTTATTATATAATTTTTTAAAACTAGGAGGATTTATCTGATGACAAATATTAATGAAAACAAATTTTATCAAGCACTTGAAAACATTTTTGTTGGTGCAAATATTGAAGGTGGTTCTGGTTATGTAAATCTTATGAAAATCAAATCTAAATATTATAAAATTATTTTAGAACAATTTAAAAAAGACGTTGATAAAGAAGAAATAATAACTGATTCATTCAAGGAAGAATTTTTTGATAGACTTTATTCATTTTTTGAAAAATATTTTTCTGAAAGTGGAAGCGTTTATTTTGTTAAAACCGCAAATTGGCAAAGAGTTTATGAACAAGTTTATACAGATAATAAAGATGTTGTTTTGTTTTGGAAAACTCATATGCTGTATTATGTAAAAAGCGACATTTTATTTCAAAGTATTGAAGTTTCAATTAAGGATGAAGAAACTAAACAAGACTATATCTTTTATTTTGATGTAGGCACTTTGCAAAATAAGCAAAACAATGAAAAAAAACAAATAGTTTTTACTTTCAAAGAACAAAAAATAGATAAGGATAATATAGATTTAATAAATGACAAAAAAGGCAAAGTTGTATATTTTTTTAACGTAAATTATAGTGAAAATGGCAAAAAAACAAATAGTGATGATATTATAAAAAAAACGAATATTCCTGAAAATGTTATAGAAAAAGCTTTTAAAACATTCAAAAAACAATCTGAAGTTGATTTTTTTATTAATAAAAATGCAAAAAAATTTTTAACAGAACAACTAGATATGTACTTGCACCAAATACTTTTAGATGAAGATAATAAATTTGAACAAGAGAGGTTGAATCAATTAAAAATAATAAAAACTTTTGCAAATAAAATTATTAAATTTATTTCTCAATTCGAAGATGAACTTGTGAAAGTTTGGAACAAACCAAAATTTGCGTTAAATTCAAATTATGTGATTACAATAGATAAACTTACAGAAGAAATAATTGAAAAAATTTCAAAACATGAGAATTTACATTTGCAAATAAAAGAATGGTATGAGCTGGGAATGGTAGAGGAAAAATTTGATTTTAATCAACTTAAAAAATCAGATTTATTTCAAAATATTGATGAAAAATTTAAATATTTACCAATAGACACAAAATATTTCAAAGACTTCGAATTGGAGGTTTTATCTTTATTTAATAATCTTGATGAAACACTGGACGGTAGACTGATACACTCTGAAAACTATCAAGCACTTAATACCTTGCAAAACAAATACAAAGAAAAAGTGCAGTGTATTTATATTGATCCACCTTTTAACACTGGAAGTGATTTTGCATATATTGATGGATATCAAGATTCTTCTTGGTTGTCTATTATGAATGATCGAATAGAAATTGCAAAAAAATTTTTGAGAGATGACGGGAGTTTTTATTTGCATTTGGACAGATATGCGAATTATTTGGGCAGACAATTATTAAATTACATTTTTGGAGAAGAAAATTATATAAATGAAATTATATGGAGAATGGGGTGGGTTTCAGGTTATAAAACTAAAATAGATGCTTTTGTAAGAAATCATGACACAATTTTTTTATATGCAAAAAATAAAAAAAATATGTATTTTGACAAATTAAATTCAAATATAAAATATAAAACGTATCCTTTTTCAGACTTTAGTGAAGAATATGAATCAGTCTTAAGAAAAGTAAATATTAAAGAAGAGGACATTAGAAGTTTCAACATTAATATTATTTCTAAATTAGGAGAATCGATTCGTGTTTATCCTTCAAATAAAAAATTAAAAAAAGGCAAATATCATGTTGAAGATACATGGAACTGTAATCCATATGAAGTAATTGATTCTAACAAAATAAAAAGAAATGTAGCAGAATATACTCCGAATGGAGCTGAAATTACTCAAAAACCTGAAGAGTTTATGGAAAGAATTATTAGTCTTTCTTCAGAAAAAAATAAAATAATAATGGATTTCTTTACAGGAAGTGGTACTACAATATCTACTGCCCATAAACTCGAAAGAAAGTGGATTGGAGTAGAAGCAAATGATTATTTTGATACTGATATAATTGTTCGAATGAAGTGGGTATTAAACGGTAAAAAAGTTGGAGTATCAAAAAAAATAAACTTTTTGGGCGGTGGTTTTTTTAAATACTACAAACTTGAACAATATGAGGATACCCTCAGAAATATGAAATATAAAGATAATTCTCCAACAGATATTTTTAATATCAGTAAAGCATTTGAACAATATATTTTTCATGCAGATCAAAAGTTTGCTCACGTTTTAGAAGTAAATAAAGATAAAATTGAACTTGATTTTGATAATCTATATCAAAATATAGACTTCGCAGAAACTATTTCAAATTTATTAGGACTTCCTATCGCAAAAATTACGAAGACAAGTGTTATATTAGAAAGTGGAGAAAAATTAAAAGAAATAAAAACAGATTATAAAAATATGAATGAGGATGAAAAAGTAGAATTTATAAGAATGTTGAGACCACTTTTATGGTGGGGTGAGTAAATGAAAAATATTTTAGAAAAAATTATTGAAGAAAAGAGTTATGATGATTTAGGGCATTGGTGTTTGAATAATTTGAAATATTTTTCTGAAGGAAAGAATTTATTTGAATATCAACAACAAGCAATTAGAAATATAACTAAGGTATTGCACGAATATTTTAATGTAGAAAAAAGCAAACACCACTTTTTCAAATTATATAAGTCTTACGGAATAAAAGATATAAGTTATTCTGTAAAAAAATATCAAAATAGAAAAGATAAACAACTTCATAAAATAAATAGTTTGTTTTCGCTTTTTCAAAATCATTTTAAAATAAATTATAATAATGGCGATGAATTTATTTCAGGACATAATTTTATGAATCGTGCTTGTTTTTGGATGGCCACAGGAAGCGGCAAAAGCATTGTTTTAATAAAAACAATAGAACTTATAGATTATCTACAATCACAAGGCTTAATTCCCAAAAGAGAAATTTTGCTTCTGCTCCCTCGCGAAGATTTAATAAATCAATTTATGAAAGAAATAGAAGAATTTAATATAGGAAGAGAAAAAGGAATTCAACTTGTAAATTTAAAACAATATGAAGAAGATAAACAAAGACTGGCTTTTAATTCAGATATTAAGGTGTATTATTATAGAAGTGACTTGTTAAGAGATGAGAGAAAGGAAAACATTCTTGATTATAGAAGTTATGAAAATAATGGAAATTGGTATGTTTTTTTAGATGAAGCTCATAGAGGAGTAAAAGAAAATTCTCTAATGCAAGGTTATGTGACAATACTTTCTAAAAATGGTTTTTTGTTTAATTTTTCTGCAACTTTTACCGACGATATAGATTATGCTACAACTTGTTATAACTTTAATCTTGAAAAATTTATTTTAGCGGGTTACGGAAAAAATTTATACTTAAGTCAATCAATTTTTAATTTCACTAACGATAAAGAAGATTTTAGCGAAAGAGATAAACAAAAACAAGTTTTAAAGTCTTTAATTATTTTTACTTTTATAAAAAAGCAAAAAAAAGAAAATTTATATCACAATCCTTTGCTTATTACTCTTGTAAATTCGGTTCAAAACGATAATTCGAAAAATAAAAAAGATGCTGATTTATTATTGTTTTTTAAAAAATTAGAGGAAATTGCAGAAGGAAGTATTAAAGATGATTTGTTCAATGAAACAAAAGACGAATTACAAAATGAATTAAAAACTTATACTAATTATATTTTTGGAGAAGAAAAGTTTTATTTTGATTCTAACCTTTTTAAAAATATCAAATTAAAAGATATTTTAAATGCAGTGTTTAACTCTAAAACTAACGGAAAAATTAGTTTTTTAGAAGGAGAGAAAGGAAAGGAGATAGTATTACAACTTCAAACTAGTGAAACTCCTTTTGCTCTAATTAAAATTGGAGATGCTAAAAAATTTATAAAAAATAATTTAGATGGAAAATATGAAATGACGGGAAGCTTTGATAGCAAAAAATATTTTGATAACATTAATAAAAATAAAGATATAAATTTACTTTTAGGAAGTCGTAGTTTTTATGAAGGTTGGGATTCTAATCGTCCTAATATTATCAATATGATTAATATTGGGAAACAAGATGCGAAAAAATATGCATTACAATCAATTGGTAGAGGAATTCGTATAGAACCTAAAACGGGTTATAGAAAAAGACTTTCTTTAAATGATCCTGATAAAAATATTTTATTGGAGACTTTATTTGTTTTCGCGACTGATAAAAATGCAGTTAAAGCTATAATTGAAAGTATAGAGAACGAAAAGAACAAAGAAGAACAAGAAATTTCTCTTTTCGATAATTTGAATAAACCTTTTGATTTACTAATTCCGATATATGCTGATGCTAATTCTAGAGGTAAAATTGCAAAATTCAATATTTCATGTGAGAGTTTAAAAGATTTTAAAAATTATATTTTTTCATTTGATAAAAATACTTTATTATTAAAAACCCAACTATCAAAACATGATCTTTATTATTTATTAGATGAATTAATAAAAGGTGATATTTTTCAAATAAAAAATGAAAACACTTATAGAGATATGGAAATGCTATTAAAAAGGCTTACAGAACATATTTCAGTTAAGAATAAAGTAGTTTCAGGAATCAAAGAGGTAGAAAATGAAATAATTCATTTCAAAAATATTAAAGTAATTAATTTTAGTGATGAAGAATATACTTCTTTTAAGCGAAAAGTAATAAATGTAAAAGATTTTGAAATGATGGACAAAAAAGAAATAGAAGAAAAATACAGAAATCACGAAATATCTTTTGAAGAGGCTACTATTCTTTACGGAGCATCTAAAGAAGACTCTTTCAAGGATCTAAAAATAAAAAAAATTGCAGAGCATTATTATTTACCCTTGATTTATTCAGAAATAGAAAAAGTGGAGTATATAAAGCATATTATTAATGTTAAAAGTGAAGTGAGATTTATTGAAAATTTAGAAAAGTATATAAAAAATAGTGAATCGTCAAATCAATGGATGTTTAGCAAAATTGATGAAAGTTTAGATAAAATTAACATTCCTTATTTTTACAAAAAAGAGAATATTTATCGTAATTTTTTCCCTGATTTTATATTTTGGGTTAAAAAAGGATTTGATTATAAAATAGTCTTTGTTGACCCTAAAGGAACTAGCAATGCTGATTATCAAAACAAAGTAGATGAATTTGAAAAGCTGTTTTTTGAAAACAATGAAGCTAAAGTGTTCAAGTATAAAAATTATAACATTACATTTGACTTAAAACTTATTGCAAATGATGTAAATAGTGTTGGCGAAAAATATAAAAATTATTGGTTAGGAAATAATGATTTTAGTTTTTTAGAAATAAAATAAAGAATAGATTTAAAATGTTGAAAATTCTAAAATTTTGTTATATTTTGTATATTGTTATTAATAAAAAACTCCCTGTTGGGAGTTTTTTTGGTTCACTTCAAATTTATCAAGTTTTTTTAGCCCTAAATAACAATTTGCTAATGTTGCATATATCCATTTTTTATTATCATATTTTTCAAATTCTTCTGAAATAATTATTTCAGTTAAAGTGTCGATTATTTTTTGCCGTGTTTTCTTTGCTTCGATTATCAGGTAAGTTCTTTCATCTTTATCAGTTTCTAATTTTGCTTTTATATTTAAACACAATGCATAATTTTCTCCTGTGTAATAATCATTTCTGACTTTAAATCCTTTTCCATAATACATTATAGCTCTATTTAAATATTCTATGTCATCATTTTCAAAGAAAATATTTTTGTTTATAGCTCCTGTAATTCCTAAAGTTTCAGGGTCGTTGCTCTTATCTGGTTCTAATTCTTCTATTATTTTTAATCCGTCTGTCAATGCAACATTTTTTGAGGGTAATTCTGATTTATATTTACATAAAGCATGTTGTTGAGTAAAATAAGGCTCTGTTGAAACAATTTTTCTGGCTTTTTCCCAATATTTACAAGCTTCATTAAAATCATCATTGGACATTAATTTTTTTGCATTTTCAACAATAGCAAAAATATGTTTTTCTTTGTCTGCCATTTCTTTTATAATTTTTTGGAACTCTTCATTAGAAATTTTTGGTGGTTCAACTTTCATGAAAGAATAAAATGGACTGTCCACTTCTGTTTTATTTGCAATCTTTTTTATTAAATCTTCTAATTCTTTTTGACATCTTAAGACTTCATCAGCTCCAATATCTTTTCCCAAATGGGAGTACATAAAGATTCTGTTATGATCTAAATCAAAAGGAATTTTTCCTTCTTTTTCTTTCAATATTATTGTTGAGAAAGGTCTAACCGCATGTCTTATTCCTAATTCATATATAGCATTAGGATTATAAGTAGAGATATCAGCTATTACTAATTCTGAATGTATTAATAATGCGTACATGCTTTTGTCAATTAATCCGGATTCTTGTATTTCGTCCGCCCTTATACATTCATAGCCTACTTTTTTTACAGCAGGTTGAATAATATGCTTATACGTTTTATCTAAATCTAAAGTTCTACCAGTGGAGTAATCAGTTTTTTTTCCAAATCCCATTATTACAAAACATATTTTCATTTTTGCCCCCTTTTCATTTTTCCAAAAATCATTTTCTAGTATTTTGAACGCACTTTTTTTATCATATTTGATAACTTTTTAGATATAATTTCTCTTAATTCTTCTGGAGAAGAATACTTATATATTCTTAAATGTGAAATATCAAAATTAGTATTAATATTATCATACTTAATAAGTAAAATCTCGTCCGGTTCATTTCCAACTCCATGTGCATATCCAAGTTCATAATATACATTTGGCTTTTCATCAGTTAAATCACAAATAATAAATTCGGCTTTTTCTATCAAGTCTACAACATCTCTAATAATCATTCCAGAACCTATACCATCATCTGCTCTCTCTGTATGCAGGCCTAATTTTTTACATTCAACTTTCATAATTTCATAGAACTTGTCCATTTTCTTATCAAAAGGCATTATAACAAAAACTAAATTTCTTTCGAAATCACCCGAGTCATTTGGATCAAAATCATTTTTTCTAAAAGTTTCATCATAAAATGTATGGTCTCTCCCCATTTTCTTTTCCCTCCTATATATCATTTTTGAAAAAATTTTTTTATTTTTACTTTTTATAATTTTACTCATTTATTCCATCCAATTTATAATTTTTTTTTTTTGATTTTGTTTTGTTTGTATTTTCTTTTGTAATTGTTAAAATATTCTATTTCCTCTTTTGTGCTATTTTGATATAATGTTTTCATTATATCGTGATTTTCTTGTGAGTATTCATCTATTCTTGGGTTTAAGGATGATTCATATATTAATTTTCTTTTTTCTTTAGATTTTAATAGTTTGTTTTCGTATAGTTCGTATAGATGTGGTATTTCTTCTTTTGAATATAGAAATAACATATTTACTGTTTCTTTTAATGCTATTTTATATGTGGAATTAATAGTATTTCTTTTTAAAATTTCGTATATTATTTTATCCCAAAACTTTTTGTTTTTATGTTGAAAATCTAAATGAACTAATTCTAATCTGTGTGCAGAAAAAATACTTATACAATGTTTTAATAAATCTTTTTCTTTTAATATATCTACTGCTTTTGATATAGGTTTATCTTCTATAGTTTCATTTAATAGTATTTTTTGAATTTCTATAGGTATTATTTCTTCTGTTAATGCTACTGCTTGTATCCATTTAATATCTTTTCTGTTTGAAATTAATAATTGTTTTATTTTTTCAATTTCTTCTGTACTTAAATATTCCCAATATTTTATTAATGTATGTATATTTAAAGTAATAAAGCTTGTTGATTTTGCTTTTAATAATTTATTAAATAGTTTAATTCTTATTTTTGAATCATGTTCTGTTGTTTGCATCATATATTCTGCTATATTTAATCCCCATTCGTTAACTTTTGTTGTTTTTGTACTTCTTTCTAATAGGTTGAATAATGAATATGCAACTTCGATTATTTTTTCTTTAGATTTAGCATATTCCATATATTTATATATGGTGTATATAACATCAGGTGTATTCATAGTAAATAGATTTTCTGGATATTTGTTTAAATGTTCTACAAATAAATTTTGCCAATTATCCCAAATTTCTTGTTTTTTTTCAAAAACATCATTACTTAAATTATTTTTTCTTATATATTCATATTCAAAGTTTTCTAAAAAAGGTTTTAAATTGAATAAGAATAATATTGATTGAAATAAATCTTTGTTTTGGTTAAATATAATTTTTGTTTTTCTATTTCTTTTAATTTTTTTTTTAGTTTCAATTTTCATTTGATTATCTCCTTAATAGGTTTAATCAGTTATACAATCTATATTAACGAAATATTGTTTGTTAACAACGTAAATAACCTATTTATTATATTTGAATATTAATTAAAAGAAGTTTATAATATATAAGTATATAGTTATTTACGTGTAGAGAATTAATTTATAAATCTTGATTTTCGCTGCATTTGTCGCATTCTGTATATTCTGTACATTCGCAACAAACTGGATTTGGGTCAACGTTATCAGTACCCCATGATTCTTCATCTTTTCCAGCGATTGCAAAAACAGAAATAATTAAAACAAAAAGAAAAATAATAAAAAATTTTGGCTCTCTTGAATTTTTAGTGGGTAATGAATGTTAACTAAAAGAAAGTTTACCGAGTGCCATAAAGATAGTAATCTTTAAATAGTCAAAAGTTTTAAAGCCATATGATCTTTTAGTA
>Ga0334898_1001073_pt1 | contig 34368 bp, 24 predicted proteins | sample GraSluR3_MG_10_FD_207228 | JGI IMG/M metagenome (GOLD analysis project Ga0334898, IMG submission 207228) | Sludge microbial communities from methane-producing bioreactor in Wageningen University, Netherlands - Granular Sludge_3_08-R3 | ecosystem: Engineered > Bioreactor > Anaerobic >... | reverse complement strand
CGAACGCATGACAGCATATATTGAAGAACTGAACAAAGAACCGGTGATCTTCCGATGGAAGTATAAATTAGAAACGGTAGAGGAGAATTCTATACCATGTTAATTAGGAAACGTTCTACTAGTGACAAAGGTTGATAGGACAATAGTTTCTTCAACTTACACGTAAAGAGATTGGGAACAGAACCATTTTGAATACTCTTACCTGCACCTCTTTCACAACGATTCCCCGAAATATAGGTACTCTTATTGTTAAAGGTATTGATGCTTAGCAAGCATTGATTTTCACATTTTCGACAGTGCCTGGTAGTGGATGAGGTTGAGAAATTTTCAAGCTGTGTTTTGGAAAAAATGCGAGAAGTGGTATTCTTCGTTTTGCAAGCTAAAAGAGCTGCACCATAGGCACCCATTATACCGGCAATATCAGGTCGTATTACCTCCCGATTGACACACTTTTCAAAGGCTCGTAGCACAGCGTTGTTATAAAATGTTCCTCCTTGTACGACAATCTTATCTCCCACTTCTTCTGGGTTTCGTAATTTGATAACTTTGTACAAAGCATTTTTTATGACCGAATATGACAACCCAGCAGAGATATCAGCAAGGGAGGCTCCTTCCTTTTGACTTTGCTTCACCATCGAATTCATGAAAACAGTGCATCTCGTACCAAGGTCTATCGGATGAGATGATTGCAATGCCATTGAGGAGAATTCTTCAATGGAAAGATTCAATGAATTTGCAAACGACTCAATGAACGACCCGCACCCAGAAGAGCATGCTTCATTTAGCATTATACTGACAATGTGTCCGTTTCGAATTTTCAGACATTTCATGTCTTGTCCGCCAATATCAAGAATAAAGGTAACCCCTGGAAGAAAATGTTCAGCAGCTTTGTAATGCGCAATGGTTTCAATAATTCCTTCATCGACACCATAAGCGGCCTTGATCAAGTGTTCTCCGTAGCCAGTGACATAGCTGTATCCAATTTGTGAACGTGCAGGCATTTTTTCATACAGGGACAGCAGTGTGGTTTTTGCACTTTCCAAGGGGTTGCCCATATTTTTTTGATAGTGAGAAGCCAGCAGTCTTCCCGATTGATCAACTACAGCCCCTTTTGTTGTTGTGGAACCAGCATCAATTCCTACATAACAAATAGAGGGCCATTGGTTTGTAGTTAGAACTTGTGTTTCTTTGTGACGAGAGAAAAACTCTTCTTTCTCTTTTTCATTTTTGAACAGCGGCTGGAGAATTCTTTGTGAGTGCAAAGGTAAATGTAATAAAGTTTGAATCTTTGACAGGTAGTGTGAAGCAGGAAGTGGAGTAGGTTTGGTTTTTATTAAGTGGAGTGCTGCACCAATAGCAACAAAATAGTGGGCATTTTTGGGGACATAAGCTTCTGTAAGATTCGTGTCAAGCGTTTCAATAAACCTCGTGCGTAGCTCCGATAAGTAGTGGAGAGGACCTCCTAAAAATGCGATTTTCCCCTTGATCTTTCTACCGCAAGAAAGCCCTCCGATGGTCTGGTTTACAACAGCCTGAAAAATGGAAGCAGCAATATCTTCTTTTGAAGCACCTTCATTTAAAAGTGGTTGTATGTCTGTTTTAGCAAATACACCGCAGCGTGCAGCAATAGAGTGTATATGCGTTTTCTTTGTAGCCAACTCATTCAAACCTGCAGCATCCACCTTTAAAAGAGAAGCCATTTGGTCGATAAAAGCACCAGTCCCACCTGCACATGTTCCATTCATGCGTTGATCAATGTTACCTGTTGCTTCAAACCAGGTTATTTTGGCATCTTCACCACCTAATTCTATGGCAATATCAGTTTCAGGTAGCAATTCATGAATGGCTTGGGTATTTGCAATAACTTCTTGAATAAAAGGTACTTCAATAAACTTGGAGATACCTATCCCACCAGAACCTGTAATAATCAAAGAAAAAGTATTTTTTGAATAGGTTTCCAATAGCTCTAACAATACCGAAGTGACTGATTTCTTAATATCGGATAGATGCCTTTGATAATGATGATATACCTGATGTTGATTGCTATCAAGGACAACAACTTTTACAGTCGTTGAACCCACATCCAAACCTACAAACAAAGTATCACTTCTTGCAAGCATAGTCATACTCCATAAATATTCATCATCTTTACTCTCTATTTTTATTCGATACAATTTGCATATATTCATTATAGGAGAATCAGATGATACACAAAAATTACATTGATCGCCATGAAGCAGTCACATTAAAAGAATGGGTTGTTTCTTATCTTCTACTATGCATCCCTGTTGTGGGTGTCATTTTTGCCATTTATTGGGCATTTTCGGATCAGATAAAAATTTCAAAGCAAACATGGGCACAGTGCATTTTGCTATTTTATATCTTCTTTATCCTGCTGATTGTGGTATTGGAGTTTGGGTTTTCTATAAACATTGGTTCTTTTTGGAAATAATTTTAACATAGTCTTGATTTTCCATTTTTTTTTGGTACATAGTTTTTTTATCCACAGGTTATGAAAAACCGTCTTACCCCCTTTTGATGTGCTTTATACGGTACCAGCCCCACTATTTATACACAATTACTTTCCAATAATATTCATTCCATGATGGTGTGACCGTGAAATTTCCTTTATCTCATATTTGCTCTTCGTCTATTGTGTTATCATCAAGATGATGTGACTCATAATAAAACAAAAAAAGTCCTCATTTTCCACTATTTGCCTTACGAATGTGCAGTATGGCTGAAAAATAGCAGATAGGCGAGGAGGAGTTCGTATCTAAATCTACTTTAGTCCTGCAGGATCCATGTTGAAGCTCCATCAATTGATGACATATTGGCAGACCAAGCCCGGAAGCACTGTCTCGGGTAAAGACAGACAACCTATTCGAACGAGCGTATTTTAACAGGTCCTCAGTGCAATGAGTTGCATTTTTTACACACAAGACAATATAGTCTTCTTGTTCTTCTGTCGAAATCACAATGGGGTGTGAATTCACCCCATGCTTAATAGTATTCATGTAAATATTTCCAATAACTCTATCAAGATAGATTCGACTTATTAATACATTTGATTGTATGGATGAAGGATGTATCTGTATTTGAAACCCACTCGATTTCGCCAACGCTTTTGCCTCTTCGCAATAGGCCTTGTACATTTCACACCAAGGCATGCTACTGCAATTTGCTTTGGGATTTTCACCCAATAGAACGCTATAGCTAAGTGCATTTTGAATCATTTGTTTGAGCATCTCGGCTTTATGGTATGCCATATGAAGATATTCTTTTTGCTCTTTTTGAGAAGAGTGTTTTTCTTCTTGTAGCAGCGTAATGTATCCCATGATGGTAGAAATAGGAGTAAGTAAGTCATGAGATAAGTTTGTGATTAGATTTGCTCTGGATTCGATATTCTTTTTTTCGTCTTCAAACTTCACTTTCAAGGCGTGTACCATTTGGTTGATATTGTAAGCAAGACTGGTAAGTTCATTGTTCCCTTTTACACGAATTGGTTCAGAAAGGTTGCCTCTAGCTGCATAAACAATGCCCTTTTCGATTTCTAAAATATAGGCTACAATGGAGTGATTGAGTAGGAAAAAGGCTAACAAAAAAACGATAAGGCCAACAATTAAAGCAACTTGATACAAAAAGAACAAGTCGCCACGGTAACCGTACGAAATATATCCTAGAAAATTTTGCCCAACAACTGTCTGATCAATTACCTCGAAAGAGGGTTTTCGTTGAAAAAAGGATTGTACATAATCGTCTACCGTGTGAAGTTTTGTCAGCACATTTTCAAGTAGTCCTTTATAGGGCAATTTGATTGTATCCACTTCAACACGTGGAATGTTAGTCTGAAGGATCGATTCTTTTTTGTTGTTTTTTATCAAAAAGTCGTAGTGATAATAGTCCATGATTTTTCCAACCACCTGATCGTTTTCCTGAGGATATTGGAAAATGTAAGGAAAAGGGAAAGAATTATTTTGGATCTCAGTCTCAATAGCATCAACAACTTTTTCTTTGTCAAACAAATCAGGTTGATAGACGTGGATGTTGAAAAATATCGTATTTTCGACAAAGGAGGTTCGAATAATGTATGGAGGAATGTCCTCGGGTTCACTGGCTAAACCAAGTGTGTTTTTAACGAGCAAGAAAGGATCATACACTGTTATTTCATCGTCGTCGTTTACAAATACCCCTATTTCCTTTAATTCTTCGGGAGTGTAATCGTAGAATACGTCGAAGGTGCTTTTTGGGAATACACACAAGCTATAGCCCAGACCAGAACGAACATAAACACTGTTCATGCCTTGTCCTGCAAAAAGATCCTCGTAGATTATTTTCATTTCATAGGTCGTTTTGGTGTTGTCCACTATTTTCATAAAGTTGGTATTAAAACCTAGAAAAATTGTAATAAAAATAGCAATCCCTGAGAGAACGATACTCAAAACAACGATTAAAAAGAGCCTTACTGTTAACGATATTTTTTTTCTACTTTTAGTTTTTAACATCTCCGACACCCATTTCAAAAATTCCTCCTTTTTTTCCGCCTTTTGTAAAAATCTTTTCTTCCGGCACTTTTTTTACTCCTTGTGATATATTCATTTTCTGGCCAAAATCGATATGGATGCCAGAAACAATATCGATTTTATTGTAAAGGGATACAAGCATTTTTATAGTAGCCAAATCTTAAGAAATTCTTAAGATTTTTTTTTAGAAATTTTTTTTTCGAAAAAATCTGTAAAATTATATCCTTTTCCCCATACATTTTTTACAAATTCATCCGATCCCGTATGGTTGTATAGTTTGGTTTTTAGGTTATTTATATGCACCATGACAGTGTTTGAAAACCTTTTACAGTATTCTTCCTCCCAAACATTCTCATAAATGTCGCATATAGACTTAACTTTGTTAGGATTTTCAGCCAAAAACAATAGTATAGAGAACTCGATTTTGGTTAGGGGTATCCTTTTACCGTTGTACAAAACATTGTGCTTAGTACGATTGAAGCAAAAATTAGTGGTAGAGTATTGGATATCTCGCTTTGCATTAAAAAGATGGTGGTAACGCCTGATAGAAGCGGTAACATGGGACATCAACACGGGAAGTGTTACGGGTTTGGTAATATAGTCATCTGCGCCTGATGATAAGGCATGTATCATGTCCTCTTCTTCACTTTTAGCTGTCAAAAAAATGATAGGGATGTCAAAATATCTTCTAATTCTTCTACAAACTTCGATACCGTCCATGTTTGGCATAGATATATCTAAAATCACAATATCAAAATTTTCATCTACTTTGCAAAGGGCTTCTGCACCGCTGTATGCGGTGCATACATCAAACCCTTCATACTCAAAATATTTTTTGGTAATGGCAACAAGTTCTCTCTCGTCATCAATAATTAGAAGTCTTTTTTTGCGTATTTCTTTTACCACAACTATTACCTTTCGCTTACCACAAATTTTTGATTTTTCAATACTTTAAATCTTAAGAAATTCTTAAGATTTTTTTTCAATTGCATTTCTTACAAATTATTTTGTTGTACAACTTGAAAATGTATCAGGAATATTTTTTTGGATCAACTTCGTTCCAAGAATCAGTAAACCATATACAAAGTAGCTATACATCGGTTCCCATATAGATAAAACAATGCCTAAGATTGGTATAAAGAGGCGAAACACATGAATTGTATTCTCGTAGCGTATCTGCTTAGTATCTATATTTTGAGAAATTAGGCTTTCACTTGTCGATACAACATACCATGAAATGAGGGAAATAATGTACACAAAAAGAACACTACTATGAAAAACAGCAACGGCCATACGTATTTCAGAATACTGTCCAACCAACGCGGTAGTAAAAGGAATAAAGGATACAAAGAAAATGAAAATAAAGATGAGCAATACATGGGTTTTATTGGTACACACACACATTTTTAATTGGTGGATGTGAGACAACCAAAAATGAGCAATGAGGAAAAAGGAAACGCTGTAGGAAATAATCTGTGGAATCAAATGACGAAGTGCATCAAACAGTTCTACGCTAGTAGAGTTAGTAGGAATTACAGGAACATGAAGACTCAATACCATGATGGTAATAATGATCGCAAAAATGCTATCCGTTAAAGTTTCTAGTCGATTTAAAGAAAGCAGAGGACCTTTTTTTTGTCTCATTGTTTCTCCTTCGTTACAGCCAAAAAGTATAAATCTATTATATAGTTGAAGAATCATTAGAAAACCTTGAAAACAAATATTCTTAGATTCTTCAACATGGGGATGATTTTTGTGAAGATAACAATAGATTCCAAATCCAATTCTGTTTTACACGGGTAATCTGTTCAACCCAGTCTTTCTATTTGGAGATTGCAGACACCATAAATCAGGTTTTTTTTCTACTTCGTTATGGTATGTTTGTACTCGTTTCACTAGATTGCTATCGGAGGTTTGTAACGACATGAAAAAGCTGTATTTGAATGGTTTCATTCTTTCTTGTTGTGTAAGTTTGCTGATACCTTGCTTTCAATGTAGCACTCCTAGCGTATCATCAAGAGCCTATGCACAACCATCCGATTTTTTTGGCTACAGCACCTACATAGGTGGCATTGATGCGGAATGCATCCAAGATATTTGTGTGGATCAAAACGGTTGTGTTTACGTTACGGGCTGGACACGTTCTGACTTCATTCCTTCGCTTCGTAGTAGCAATCCCATCCCAGGATTTGATCAGACACTAAGCGGCGATATCGATACATTTGTTATCAAAATATCCTCCGACGGCAACGATATTTTGTATGCAAGCTATATCGGCGGAGAAAACAACGAAGTAGGATTCTGCATTGCTGTAAATAAGAATAACGAAGCGTATGTATCTGGGTGGACACAGTCGACAGAAAACACTGGCTTTCCTATTGGAGGAACTATTCCTGGTTACGATACGACACACAATCATTTTTTAGATGGTTTTGTTTGCAAGATCTCTGCAGATGGACAACAGGTATTGTTCTCAACATTTATTGGTGGGTACTATCGAGATGTAATTTTTGCTATGGATGTGGATGATTTTGATAGAATAACAGTAGCAGGATGGACAGAATCAAGCATGGAAGACGGTTTTCCTATCGGTCCTGATATCCCTGGCTACGACCACCAGTTTCACGGAGGACGGGATGGTTTTATCCTCCAGCTCTCCCCTGATGGGACTGAAGTATCCTACAGTACCTACATAGGAGGATCCGAAGATGATATCATCCAAGCTATTGTCGTTGACAATCAGCAAAACGTTTTTGCTACTGGATGGACAAAATCTTCTTACCAAAACAGTTTTTTGCAAACAAACCATCAAAACAATAGTGCCATTCCTGGTTACCAAAAAGAATATCAAAATGGAAGCGATGTTTTCGTACTTTGCTTATCTATACCCCACAACCAAGTAGTCTACAATACCTATATAGGTGGAACAGGCGATGAATCTCCACACTCCATTGCATTAAATGAGAAGGGGTGTTGCTTTGTAGTGGGAAAAACCGATTCGTCCCCAGAAATGGGTTTTCCTGTCCTACCATCGGACGAAGGGTTCGACAAAACAATGGACGGAGAAAACGATGGTTTTGTTATCAAGCTCAGTCCTACAGGTTCCGATATTCTATATAGCACCTATGTCGGTGGATCGTATTATACCGACACGGTGTCAGATATCTGTCTTACCAAAAGAGACTCAGCCATGATTGTAGGATGGACAAACTCGACGTTTGAGCATGGATTTCCTATTCGGCAAATTGGGAATCTCTTGATACCAGGAAATGATACCGTACAGAATGGTCATTTTGACGTTTTTCTGATGGAACTTTCTGCAGATGGCAACGATGTACTATATAGTACTTACATGGGAGGAGCAGGGCCTGAATGGTGCTATTGTATTGCACGAGATGCACAGAACAACATGTATATCGCTGGCAATACTGAAACTACCCTTAAAAAAGGGTTTCCTATTGGAAACAATATTCCCGGACACCAATCGGTATTTCAAGGTTTGCAAGATGGGTATATTTGGAAGATCAACACCATCCCCCAAGAAACAATTCTTGTAGACATCACTCTTGAAGTTGGACATCCGATGGCTCTTGTTCAACCATCCAATGCAATAGAACCTGTGCAGGTAGAATTAGATTGTCACCCTCTTTTTGAAGGGAAACACTATATGGTTCCACTACGTTTTACAGGAGATTCTTTTGGAGCCACTGTTCACTGGGATCCAGTAAAAGAAGTGGCAATCATATACTACTTCGATCAAATGGTGTCCTTTTGGCCCTTTCGAGACGATTCTTCACAACCCAATCTTGTGGTTCATGATATTGCATCAAAAGAAGATACTCCTTACTATTCGGTGAAGAATTGTATACAAAATGGAAGAATTTTGTTTGATTTACAATATGTAGAAAACATTTTCCAGGCCACCTATTGGACTGATTCATCTAGAAGAACTATTGGTATGCAAGCCCGTTTTCAACGTGCAAACTATAGACTACGCCATGATTAGTTAAATCAGGCTCTTCCGATTTCATGTGCTAGTGTTCTAATCTCAAGAACCTACCAATGATTTGAGTCATTTTGATTAAAACATCCTAAAAAAACTTTTTCAATCAAGACATTATTTTTTGATTCCTATACAGGAATCTTCGATATTTTTAAAAAATGAGTACAATTTATAGGAAGAAAAAAAGATTTTTTGTTTCTTGTATTCATAGAATGCTGAATTCTGTTTGAATAAAAGATTGGAGCAGAAATGATGAAACGATTTGACGAAGAAAAAGGAATACGTAGGGAGAATGGTGGACTACCGAAGGCGATGATGTATGTTCTGATTGCCATCCTATTTGCCTCCATACAAGGATGCATGAGTGTTTCTAAAGAGCCCCTCCAACTAAACCAAGTTGTTCAAAACCAAGGATTTTCCTTGCCCTATATCACCATTGAAGAAAACCAACTTTGCATTCGAGACGCCGAACTCCACGAAACAATCATTCTTGAGTCTCTACCCACAAAAGCTGCTATCTCAACAAAACCTATTTACCGTCAAAATGCAATGTACTTTAGTATATGGGATGAAGATGAAAATTCCTCCTGGTCCAGCATATGGAAATATCAAATCGATAAAGGGGATATGATTCTTCTGTGGGAAAGTTCCAAAGAAGATTGCAAGCTTCTCAACATCGACCCAACAGGCACAATTTTTTGTTTGCAAAAGGTGGATGCGGAAAATCCAGCACTGTATTTCTACGATATATCCTCTTCTACAATGACAAACGCCGTGATGGATCAAAAGAGATCCCTTGATTTGTGTTTCTTTGCACAGGATTCTTCTACTGTTATTTTGGGACAATCGATTGAAGAAGACACTTCTGGTAGGTATTTCTTTTTTATCTGGACACTTGGCTCAACTGATAGTTTATATGAAATCGGTAGAGGCATTGAACCAGTCATGAATGACAATGGTACAGTTCTGTGTTACAGAACAAAAAGCCCTCCTTCCCTAGTATTTTACTCTCTCGAGTCCCGTGAAAGAATGTCGTTTCGCCAGCAAACCAATACGATCCAGTGGGATTTTTGGACAAATGATACATTTTTCTTAGCAGAAAAGTTTTCTCCAGCCGATACCCAGCCACATCTTTATAGACTTAATATGCGCGGTGAAAAGGAACCATTATCTGCCCCTATAGAACTAGATGAAGGAGGGATATGGTATATTGGAATGGATCAAGAATGCCCCGTTATCTATATCCAAAGCCAAGCAAAAACTGGTTTTATGAAGTATCGGGATACAGGCAAATGGCAACGTTATGGACCACTCGACGAAGTATATTTTGAGAAACCTGTTTCCTATGTTAGTGAGTTGGTATCCCAGACGCAACGATATCACTCCCCCTACACCCTAAAATGTAATCCAGGGCAGTTCTTGGCTCTTTTTGTAGAAATGCAGAGCTCTTTATCGCCTAGCAATGCCCAAGATTTAAAAACCATAGAATGCATTTTTTTCAACCCCACAGCCCGAACACTCATCACTGACAACAGTGATTTTCAACTTGTTAAATATACAATGAAAGGGTTCCACTATTCGATGCTGGAATCAAGGTTTTCTCTTGGGGCATATGAATGGGGAGATTTTTTCAATATACAATACAATTCGAAAGAGCAATCCAACGACAATCGTCCGATATTGATTTCTCTAACGCTTGGAAACGCGATAACAGAGAGTGAAGAAATGATTCATTTTGACGATCTCCGATATACTTCGCTGTTATACTCAAACAATCAGATACCGCGTTTTCATCCACTATCATTGGATCCTTCTGGACATACCGCGTACGGCTGGATTGATTTTGTTGATTCAGACGGGAAACCCCTGTACCATGAAGCAAACAATGTACTGTTACCAATCCAATCTGAAAAATCCCTCGAAATGGAAGATATCTTTTCACTAACTGAAACCAGCATTCATTTTGTCAGCTGGGTGTTCCCTGTTATAGATTAAAAAACACCCCTTCTCTTAAAAGGAAGGGGTGTGATAGTTTATATATCGTATGAAATACCGTTAATATCGTAGAATGGCTGCGATATTCTTCTTTTCGGGCATAAACTGCGGCATCATAGAAAATACGGTACCTTTGTGAATAAGAGTTTGAATACTGATGTAGCTGTAAATATCTTCATCACCTGCTTCATAGTGATCATGTAGCAGCACAGTACCCTCTTCTTCATTGATCAATCCCCACTGTTCAATGCCTCTTGCAACAAACAGGGTGTCAACAATTCCTTGCCGAGATTTCTGGAAAAGCTCTTCCACAGTATCGGAAGTTCTTCCTGTTCCAGCAAGCTCATAATAAGTTTCTTCAGCATCCGATCGTTCTTTCTTGAAAAGGGGTCGAATGAGAGGAAAACCCTTTTGCAAAATATCACTAGGTTCTTCTTCATCAGGATTGCCATAAATTCCGTTTTCAAAAAGATAAGGATAACTGTTAATTTCTCGATACAAAGCAATATTCGTCTCAGTGGATGCTAAAATAAGAGGATCTCTTGATCCATTCAGAGCTGCATGAAGAGCTTGGTCAATCTTGCGAAAGTATTTTTTAAGAAGTTCTTTTTCAGAAGGTTCTCCACTACCATGAATCACCGATGTTTGATCACCTTTGCCTCCGGAACCCATAAAATGATGATGAAGGTGTTGTTCGTTGTCGGGTTTTCCCATAGATTCCTTGAAGTTTTTTGGCATGTCCTTAATCTCAATTTCTTCAATGGTATCACGGTCACATTGGAAAAATCGAACTAAATCAGGACTAAAGGCAAGAATGTTGAATTGTTCATTGCGGCTTAACAGAGGTAGAAGTGGATTTAAATGAAATCGATGAGTAACAACAACCATTTCTTTGAATGCATGAGGAACTCGGAAATAATGCATACCGGAAGGACCAATAAAGACTGCCAAACCTTTTCGTTGATGCTTCCAGAAAAAAGGAGTATTCATCAATTGAAAAGCTGGTTCAAGAATAGATTTGATGGTAGGAGTTCGAACTCCATCTGCTTCAAGGTCTTCTTCGGCACGTCGAATTAAATTCTTAAATCGGATTGGATCTTGATCGATTTCTAAACCTGCGCTATGAGTTGGCATGAAAATGGATACATGATAACCGCCAGAAGACTGTAACAAAGCGTGTAAATCTTCTCTTGTAAATAGACGCATACGGATACCTCCTGTAGTTGTAATAAACAATGAAAGAGACATTGTTTGTACTATAGTAGTATAGGATAAAAGGAGCAACACTCAAGAAGTCTCGCAGAAACCCATGAACATAAGAAAAGTACAAATGTTGAAGAATGTATTTGTAAGATCGACATAGTATCTTATAATATCAACGTTGAACCATTGGAAGTAAGGATAATGTTGATGCTTTCAACTAGTTACAACATTTTCAAATCCTGTCGGTTTGGAGAGGAGACTATATGATACACGGCTGGGATGATGTTAAAGACCGCTATAAAAACGGAAAACTTTTGGTTGGGAATACGCTAAGTTGTTATTTGAACGAACCTTTGGATTACGACCACCCTAAAAACATTGTTTTGGATGAAATAGACAACAATCATGTTATTGCCCAATTGTTAAATCACCCCATTTTTGAAGAGTTTCCAAGAAAAGTACATAAAGAGCAGTTAAAAACTACGAAAAAGTTCTTACGTATGTTCTTTCACGACACTCCTCTTGAAGAAATTTTTCACTCCCTACTTACAACCACTTCTATGGTACAAAACCTTCACAAGCAAAGTCAAAATCTTGAAAAGGTTAATGTCCAAGAATGCAATAGCTTCCTTACTAGTCAATTTGATATTCTAAAACGATTGTATGCCCTTGCGGTTCTAAAGATCCACCCCAATTTCCATGCGGTAGAAGCCAATTATCCCTATTACCTTTCCTTTCTTAAACATTTCCGTTATATTTTTTCTCTCAGCTACGACCTATCCTTGCAGTGGAGCATAATGAAAGATGTAGAATGGTTTCAAGATGGGTTTGGAAAACAATCTAAAACCAGTAAAAAAGTATTCTTCTCAACTGAAAACTTGCGCAAGCGTGATACCAACACATATGTATTCTATAACCACGGAAACTTCACTATGATCAAGGACGAGTATCAAAATGTTACAAAAATTGCTTCAAAAGGAGATAGTCTCCTTCATCGGGTTTGCGAATACATATTAACCAACCGATTTCCGATGATCGTAACCAAAGGTCGAAAAAACTATAAAGAAATTGCAGTGCGATCTGAAAAGGTCTATCTAAACAAAATCTATGAAGAATTTTTGCCAGAATCACTGGATACAAAGAAAGGTTACTCCAATTCATTGGTCATCTATGGCCAGGTTGACCAATCTGATGAATATCTTCTCAATAAGGTACTCGAAGATGCTTCGTTAGAATCAATTGCTATTTCCGTAGATAACGAAGATATTGAAACAGCACAAAAAACACAACAGCAGATTCAAACCATTTTAAAACATCCAAAACACAAAGGTAGAGAGATACACTTTGACTTTTTCGAATCCTTTACAATCGAAAAACCCATCGAGGATTAAAAAGACTATATTTGAGAGAGTGGAATGGTAGAAAGAAGAGATTTCATGCCAGCAACAAAAAGCATTTCCAACAGATTGAACAAGGTGGTTTTTTGTGTATTTTTTTGCTTAATGATAGGATATACTGTTGGTTGTCAAAGAAATGGAAATGCAATACCCGAAGAACCCTCGGGTGCTCCTGTCGCAGAAAATCTTACTCCGGAAGAGAAGGAACAAATCAATCAACAGTATTTTTCAGACCCCTCGTTTAATGAACTCAACTCTTTGCCAGACTATATCCATCAAACGCTTCCTTTTGTCCCAATACATACTTTTCAAAACGGCCAAACTCTCTATTTTCTTACTACACCTTTTATCAACCCTCAAGATGCAGAGTTGATTTCTTCTCTCCGAAACATTTCTGAGTATGGAGGTTGTTCTGAAATCTGGTCATGGGATCTACCCACAGACTATTTGCAAAAGCGATTGGTGAAGCTAGACTACTATCCAAATCCACGTTCCGACCTTTCAGAAGAAACGAATCAAAACTTGATCGGTACTACCCATGGGAAAATATCAACTATTGTAGATATCGCAGAAAATGGTGACATTGTCTTCACTGAATCTCTTGGAGAGGGGATGATGCACTTCACAACCATTCAGTATGTCTATCATATTGTTTCTGATACCATTTCTATCACAGACTACAAACCGGGTCGTCCTGAAACATATTCACCTAAAGAACTTCAAGAAAAGAAAGAGCAGTCCATACATAGTGATACATTATCCCTATTTCGTTCCGTGTCCGATATTGTGTGGAAAGAGAAAAAGGATACCTTGCATTTTAGCTACTTCAATACCGAGTGTTTGTATGTTTTACAATACAATATTGCCGCTCCAAAAAATGCAAAGAGAGAAATATATCATGAAATAGGAGCTTATTCTTTATCCAACCAAAAATACTCTCCCATCCTTCGAAAATGGATTCATGAATTGGATTTGGATCCTTTCATTGCACTGGAGTTGATACCCACCAGCAACCACCTCTCCATACACGATTGGTGCGGTTTTAGTAAAGAGCCTAGAACCAACCAAGTGTATTACTATAATTCCGACGAAGGTACTATTCAATACATGGCAGAGGCACCAAATACTACACCGGAAACTGGCTTCTATGAGGTAGTATCCAACGGTAATATGAAGTAACGGGGTACATTGCATGAACTTACATATCCGCGTAGCCCTCTCCGTTACTCTTTTTTAAACAATTCGATCCAAAAGACTGCTACGAAAGCGATTGCAAAAGCAATCAAGAATTGCCCCATAGGCAGAGGTGTTAGCTTTAGATAAACATGCAATGGGGTATACACAATAAGAAGCAATCCGACAATGGTTGCGATATTCACAATTTGCATCACTCGATCTTTCCATACCAACTTCCACATTTTAACAACCGGGACCGTAACAGAGCTATTGGTATAGACAAGGAAAAGGTTGGATACAATGATAATGACAAGACCAAAGGTTCGTGCCAAAGGCGCATTATTGGTTTGTTGTAGAACTATATAATAGCCCCCAAAAGAGGCAGCGAATAACACAAGACCTTGCAACACACTTCTTCGTAGAAGTCGGAACGAAATCAATGCTTCCCTTGGATTTCTTGGAGGCCTATCCAGACTACCCTTTTCAGAAGGTTGTCTTTCTAGCACAATGGAACAGGTAGGGTCAATCATCAATTCCAGCAGAACAATATGCAAGGGAAATAAAAACAGATACACCGGTTGGATACCAATCATAGGGGACACAAGGCTGGAAAGTGCGATGGGAATATGAATTGTAAATACGTAGCCAACGGCTTTTCGTATATTATCATACATCCGTCGGCCATCTTGTATTGTCGATACAATGGTAGAAAAGTTGTCGTCCAACAATATAAGATCAGCTGCTTCTCTTGCTACTTCGCTGCCACGCTTTCCCATTGCAATGCCTATGTCTGCATGTTGTAAAGCGGGTGCATCATTGACTCCATCTCCTGTCATGGCAACAATTTCACCCATCTCCTGGAACGTTTTTACGATCCGCATTTTATGTGCAGGGGTCACTCTGGAAAAAATACCAAACTTTTTGATTCGTGCTTGTAAATCCTTATCAGAAAGCAGATCCAATTCTTTTCCTGTGATAGTATTCTCATGATTTGGTAGACCGATTTGTCTCCCAATGCTGCTTGCTGTGATGCCATTGTCTCCTGTAATCATGACCAAACGTATCCCTGCCTTGATACATGTTTCAATGTCCTCAGAAATCGAATCTCTGGGTGGATCTGCCAATCCAATAAGACCACAAAAAGAAAGAGAGCATTTCGTAATAGTATCGGGTATTTCTTGTTGGTCTGATACAAATGCACACGCTACAGCAATGACTCGTAATCCTTTTTTGGACATTCTATATACTTCATCAAGGATGTTCTTTTTTTCGTGGGGCGTACTATCGCATATGCTTAAAATGCTTTCCGGAGAACCTTTTGCAGCAATTGTAATGCACTCTTGGCTCCGACGCCAAACATGACCCATCATTTTCATCTCGTTGCTGAACGGATATTCAAGAAGTAACTCTTTAGGAAACAAGTCTTCTATTGAAAGACCCTGGTTTTCATAATAGGTCAACATTGCCTTTTCCATAGGATCATACGGATCGATTTCACACGACAACCCCATCATTTGAAGTAGACGGTGTACATCGTCGTCTATAAGGCTCCACGTATCTTGTACAACCATTTGATTGCGCGTAATCGTTCCTGTTTTGTCAACGCAAAGGGTAGAAATTGCTCCAAGGGTTTCAACCGAAGACAAGGATCGAACAAGAGAGTTCTTCTTAGCCAAGCGCCATGCCCCCATAGATAGAAACACAGTAAGAATCACAGGGAATTCTTCTGGAATTATTGCCATCGCTAATGTAACACCGGAAAGAATGCTAGTAATGATTCTTTCTTTGAATGGATCGGTGGGTATATTCAGATACGTAGCTGCGCTGACCAGGAGAAATAAAATAAAAGCAATCCATGAACATTTCTTCACTAGATCGCGAGTTTGATTTTGCAATGGAGTTTGTTTGCTTGGGCGATCAGAAATTGAAATTCCAATTTTCCCGTATACAGTAGAACTACCAGTTTTTTCTACATGAACCGTAGCAGATCCTTGAACAACCAATGTGCTGGCATAGCAATAATCCTTCCTCCAATATTCTTGCACGTCACCAGCAGAAGATCTAGTGCCTTTCCAAGAAACCTCAGATTCTCCCGTCAAGGAAGATTCGTCTAAACAAATATCGTTGCATAAAAGGATTTCACCATCCGCAGGTACTTTGTCTCCTTCATGTATTTTCATGATATCGCCAGGTACTAGTTCAATACTGGGCAATAACACTTCTTCTCCATTCCGTATGACGAAAATATGAGGGGCAGATAAATCTCGAAGAGCTTCTAATGCAGCATTGCTTTTCCATTCTTGGAATACATCAATGCCAATAATACCAACAACAAACACCATCATAATGAAACCGTCCCGCGGTTCACCAAGAATGAAATAGATGGTTGCAGCAACAATAAGCAGTAAAAACATCGGTTCGCGCAAAATGTGAAGAATTTTAACAACGAATTGATTCTTACGTTTGGGAATCAACTCATTTTTGCCAAATTTCTCTTGACGTTTCTGTGCTTCTACACTTGACAAACCTTTCAACACGTCTGTTTTTTCTATCATGACAAAGTTCCTCCAGGACAATGCAATTGGATTGCACAATACCTTGCTATACTTTATATGTTTCTGGAGTGTGAACACACCTACGAAACATACAACTGTCCCGCAGATATGTATTGAAAGATCTGCTGCCACCACTTTGGCCCGGCTTCATGAAAACAAATCACAGCCTGATCAGTTTGTACTGATAATGCAAGTCTAGGTTTTATCCTAGGAATGTATTGCAGTGCAAATCATTCTTACTTTTTTATCATAAAGCTAAGCTTTGTCAATATAAGACTAGAAAATAAAACACAACAGCAGATTCAAACCATCTTAAAACACCCTAAGCATAAGGGCAGAGAAATACACTTTGACTTTTTCGAATCCTTTACTATTGAAAAACCCATCGACAGCGAATAAATGCAAATACGAACTTCTGTATATTGAAAGTATATGGTGAGATTGTTTGATCTTTAAAACAGAAGGCTATGGTGCAATCTTGATACGCTTGTAAAAGCACAGAATACGTACTAATTCTTTGCCAAAGAGACTATTGTACCTATAATATTGATATGAAACATGATGAAACTACTCTTAAGCATACAAAAAAAATTACTTCACTGGCATCGGAAACTACAGATTCAAACACTTTATCCTCTTCAAATGGCTGTTCTTGGCAAAAGGAACTCCGTAACAATATCACCTCTGCTCAGGAAATAGCCCAAAAAAATACATTTAACAAAGGAAGAGGAACGAAGAATCAACAGAATAACGTCCCAATTTCCGATGTCTATTACTAGGTACTATGCAAATTTGATCCACCCAGAGGATCCAAAAGATCCTATTCGAAAGATGTGTGTTCCGAGTGCTTCGGAACTTTACATCGAAGGCCATTTTGATACCAGTGGCGAGCAATTAAACACAAAACTTGATGGTATACAACATAAGTACCACAACACTGTATTGGTCATGTCTACTAATACATGTGCTTCGTACTGTCGCTTTTGTTTTAGGAAGCGATTGGTTGGTTTGTCCACCAACGAATTATTAAACAGAATTGATACCGTTACAGACTACATTCAAAATCATCCTGAAGTTGATAATGTATTGATTAGCGGTGGAGATTCGTTCATGAATGACAATTCCGTCATTGCGCGATACCTGCAAAAGTTATTTTTAATTGATCATATTCTATATGTACGTTTTGGCTCCCGGATACCTGTTGTTTACCCCATGCGGATTTATCAAGACAAAGAATTCCTACGTATTATGAAGACCTATGCAAAGCAAAAGCAGATTTATGTCATCACCCATTTCAATCATCCCAACGAATGTACTCCCCAAGCAAAAAAGGCTATAAAATCTTTGCAATCTTGCGGTGTTACTTTGCGCAACCAAACCGTTCTATTACGCGGCGTCAACAATGATCCAAAAACATTGGCAACTCTTTTTAATACATTAAATGCATGGGGTATTGTGCCCTATTACATTTTCCAATGCAGGCCTGTAAAAGGAGTAAAAAGACATTTCCAGGTTCCTTTGCTACAAGGCTGTAACATTGTTAAAAAAACACGCAAAGAACTATCCGGATTAGCCAAGCAGTTCCGATATGTTATGTCGCACTACACGGGGAAAATAGAAATTCTGGGGCGTTTATCTGGCCACCGACTATTGTGTAAATATCACCAAGTACGATATGACAAAGATCATGATAAAATGATGATCTTCCATCTCCGAGAGGATCAATCATGGATTGATCTAAAAACCATTGCCAACACCGAGTTTTTCTCCTAGTTTTTCAACCCGATTCTCCAACTGCTTTCTTCAGACTCTTGTCCAAGAATCGCAAAATATTATAATAATATGCGAAACGTTTCGCAGAATATTATAATAATTGTAGAATGGAGCTGGAAATGATTCCCAGGTTGCTTACAAAAACAATAGAAGATCGATTTTTTCATAGAAAAGCCATCCTGCTTTTTGGTGCAAGACAAGTTGGAAAAACGACATTGATGAAATCTCTTTTGGAACAATACGAACAACAATCTCTGATATTGAATGCTGATGAACCAGATGTTCGAAGACTCCTAATTGAACCAACTTCCACTTTTATGAAAACTCTTTTCAGTTCAAAAAAGATTGTTCTCATTGATGAAGCACAACGAATACCTGAAATAGGAATTGTTTTAAAACTTATTGTCGATGAAATACCCCAAATTCAAGTCATTGCTACGGGTTCGTCGTCCTTCGAACTAGGCCATCAAGTGATCGAACCATTGACAGGAAGAAAATATCTATATACTCTCTACCCAATAGCATTTCAAGAAATGGTCCACCACATTGGAATACTTGAAGAATCCCGTTTATTGCAGTATCGACTTGTATATGGGAGTTATCCTGAAATCGTATCAAAGCCCGGAGAGGAAAAAGAATTGCTTCATCTACTTACGGACAGCTATCTCTACAAAGACCTTTATAAACTGCAGACAATCATGAAACCTTCTGTTCTTGAGCGAATCGTCGAAGCTTTAGCTTTGCAAATTGGAAGTGAAGTATCCTTGAATGAGATTTCTCAATTAGTGGGTGTAGATCGTTCCACCGTTGAAAAATATATCCAATTGTTAGAACAATCATTTGTTGTTTTTAAAGTTCCGTCCTTTTGTAAAACTGTACGAAATGAGATTAAAAAAGGGAAGAAAATTTACTTCTATGACAACGGAATCCGCAACACAATCATCAATTCTTTGTGGAAAATTGAGAATCGTCAGGATATTGGAGGATTGTGGGAAAACTATCTTATTGCAGAAAGAAGAAAACTCCTTTCGTATAATAGCTTGCATCGAAAACAGTTTTTTTGGCGTACGGCTCAAATGCAAGAAATAGATTATATTGAAGAGGGAGAGAAATGCATTCGAGCATATGAATTTAAATGGAATCAAAATGCAAGAATGAAAATTCCAAAAACATTTTCATCTACATATCCAAACATCCTAGTCAAACTTGTTACACCCAGCAACTATCAATATTTCCTTACAGACCCAGAATTTTAATGTTACAATCATGCACACTTTCAACAAATGAAACACTTTTTGGTCAATGAAAACCTTTTCCATCGTTTGAGATGAGAAAGAAAGACAACGTTTCCCTTAGAAAGGAATAAAGTGATAAATAGTAGAAATACTTTTGATGAAGATAAAACCTTTATACGGCTAGAACAAGTTCACGATTTGAAGATCTATTCTACAATTTCGATTGCCTTTTGGATTGAGAAGATATTGCAGATTGATCTTCAGAAAAACGGACTTCAAGGAATTCCTTTTCATGAGTCTTCAGCAGAACACTCAGTTCGTAAAATTTATGATCAACTTCCCCAAAATTCTCCTTTGGATTGGGAAAAAGAGTTTGATACGAAGAAATGGCATATTGTCCTTGCTTACATCGAAGAGAAGCCTGTTGCTGGAGCAATCATTATCCACAATTCTCCAGAAATACACATGCTATGTTCGAGAAAAGATTTAGCAGTACTGTGGGATATACGTGTCAATGAAGAGTACCGAGGCATGGGAATTGGCAAAGCATTGTTTCACTATGCCATGCAATGGGCCAAGAATCAAAGCGCTCAGTGGTTGAAGATTGAAACACAAAACAATAATGTCGATGCATGCAAATTCTATAGCAGGATGGGATGCTTTCTTGGTGGTATAGATTGTTTTGCCTATGGTGGAACAGCAAAGCCCAGTGATGAAATCATGCTGCTTTGGTACAAGGAGTTATAGGGTGTTTGGTTGCATGAAAGCTGAAAACACCGTGCTACATTACGAAAAGTTTGTTCAGTACGGATTGATTACAAGAACTAGACAAATAACAAGTACAAGCTTTGAATTGTCTAGTATTCAAAAAATCTACACGTGATTGCTAGGGCAAATATTTAAGACCCAGGTACGATAGGTTCCAGTTTGGGATGTTGCCGAAAGAACTTCCAGATTTCTGTGATCGCGTCATATTTGTCAATGTTCTTCGTAGAACCTGCCAACCACTCGGGTAAATAAGGACTAGATGACATGGGCCAATGATGACCCAATTCTTTGATTAACATCATGCGGATCTTACGACGATCTGTAGGAGATTTAAATTGCTGCAATAAAAGATCATCATCCTCGTAAAGAATCGTATAGGAAGAAGGTATTTGCAAACGTTCTACCCATTTTAGAATCATATCCTGAACGGGAGGTTTGGTGCCGTATTGTTTGTTTCCTATCCATAATTCCCCTCCCTCCATCGGATTTAAGGGATCATCCGTTCCGGTAATGTATAAAAGAGGAACAGGACTAGGGTTTGAAGACGTATTTTCCAACCAATCTGTAGAAGCCACAGGAGCAGCTGAGGCAATAATGGAATCCAGCTCCCTAGCAACTCGAAAGGTCATGCTACCGCCATTACTAAACCCTGTAACGTGGATGTGTTTTTGATCTATGAGAATTTTGGATTGAATATCTTCAATCATGGTTTGTACAAACAAAACATCATTTGGTTTTTGCTTTGATGCTTCCGAATTTTCATTGTTGGAGCCGTCATTCCAGCTTTGAGGATTCGTCGTAAACGAAGGAGGGCGTGTCATGTCTTTTCGTATCCCTTCTGGGTACGCAATAACTACATCCGTATTGTGTCTGGCAATCCAATTCCAATCCGTCAAATCCATTGTAGAGAATGCATTCCCACCACCACCATGCAAAACGATAATGAGGGTTTGGGGCTTTGTAAGGTCGGTATAGGGAGCCAGCTATATAATGTCAAGTGGTAAAATGCTTATTCTGTCTGTATCATCTGCATAAATTTCTCTCAACGCTCCTTCCTGTGTGTTTTGAGAATGTGTAAAAAAATCCTCATATTTTGCTGCAAGGAACCACCGGGATTCTAATTTCATAGGGTTGGTTCTTTGTAAGCACAGCCCAAACAATGCAAGTAAGCTTTCTTGCTACAGCCCCTATCGCTGTTCCGTATGCTTTTCCCTCTCCTCGTTTTTTCTGATAGTAGGCACTCAATACAGGATCATGATAAGCAGCTACTACAGCAGCTAACCAAAGTGATCTTCGTAGGAACCGAGAGCCTCTCTTAGAGATGTGATTTCGGGTTCCTTTAAACTCACCTGATTCTTTGACAGATGCATCAAATCCTGCATACGCAACCAATTTGTGAGGAGTCGCGAATCGATGAATATCCCCGATCTCTCCTACAATAGTAGCTCCTACGACTGGACCTACTCCGGGTATGGTTTGAATGACCGTATCCGGCAAATGAGACAATGCCCCTTGGATTCTTTCTTCCACCTGCCCAACGTGTTCTTCTGTAAATTGAATTTGTTTGAGAATGAGTTTTAACTGAAAAGAAAAAGCATCCAAAGCCAATCCTGTACCAAAGGAATTCTTGGCTGCCTTTCGCAAAGCTCTTGCTTTGTCTTTTCCCAGACGTCCTTTACTGACCCTTGTGAGAAAATGGGTCAGTTTGGGGGTAGACAGTTGTGCAATTTCCTCTGGAGTGGTGTATGACTGCAAGAGTTCTTGCGAGGTTTTTCCAAAGATATCGGAAAACAAGGAAGCATACTCCGGGAATACTTGATCCAGAATCCCAATGGCTTGTCGTTTGCAATCACTACACGTATCCACAAGCGTGGAACGAAATCGACACAATTGACGAAGAGATCGGTACTGTTCCTGGAGAACAGGCATACTGGCTGTTCGTCCAAAGCGAACATATTCTGCAATAAGAAAGGCATCCACACGGTCTGTTTTGATTTTTCGAAGAGATAGATTCCGTCTCATTCCATCAGTTTGCAATGGATTAATGATTTGAAGGTCATATCCCTTTTTGTGCAAATAGGAATACAAAGGAAGCCAATAATGCCCTGTGGACTCCATTCCAATCAAAAGTCTTTCTTGGGTAGGATTCATGGCCTGTATGTAATGAAACAGACTCTCTGCTCCCTCTGTGGTATTGAGAAACGGAAATGAGGGTCCTATTCGAGTTCCATTCTCATTCACCATGCCCATTTCGTGTCGATATTTACCAACATCAATGCCAACATATAGCATAGGTCTCACCTCTTTGTGTGGTATACTGTGATACAAGAGGTTAATACTCCGATTTCTTTGGTACGTGCAACCTCGTGTGAGATACGCAGTCTATGCTGCATCCAGCTTATTCGCATATCACCAAAGAACGGAGTTGCCACCCTTCCAAACGAGATCAATGTCTCAAGGAACAATATCGGCAACCTCTGTTCACTTGGTAGGCATTATTTGATAAGAGAGCAAAAAATGCAACCTTTTTTTGTGATTCGGAGAAACAAGAATAACAGAACGCTATTTTGTTTACTCAAGAGCTAGTCACAAAGATGTGTAATGCCATAACTTTATTATACGAGGAACATACAAGTAGTACTCTCGTTTTCTATCCTCTACAAGAAGTTGTTCATGAAATGGAAAGTGCGTTTGAAAGAAATTTCCTTCTCGTTTTGTCAAAGGAAAACTCCATGAATACAGATTCTTTTCAAAATTCGTATCATCATGAATCACAATATGAAAACTCCAGTTGGGTTGCTTTTGTGCTTTATATTCCTGGTAGTATGGGAGAACAAAAGGGGACGTGGTGAAGGTCAATGAATCACCGGACAAAGGCATAGAACTCTGAGAAGAAAGAAGAGGAAAGCCGACAGAATCGTAATCCTGAATATCGTTGTGATCAAAACAAAGCAATTGCAAGGGTACATTTTGGATAAAGGGCCCTAAACACTTCTGATATACCGGATAAAGATAAACATGGTCTGCTTTTAAAAATAGGGAATAACGCAGATGTTGCAAATCCTTGGAGCTCATATCTTCTTTCCAATGCAACGTTATGGAAGCAGTATATGAATCTTGATTTTGTTGGATTGCAAAATCTGTAACTTCTATTTTTGTATCTGGTTGAATGGTAGCAGCCGTATGATACGATTCACGAATCCATGATTCTGGATCATAACCGATGCGGTAGGGGTAGGTGTAATACAAACTTCCATCCTTAGGAATACGTCGATGAAAGAGCTGTGATGGGTTCGTCTTGCATTTCGTATTCATTACAGTTTCGCCATAATTTTTGATCTGGTAATCTGGCTGTATAACGGTGGAAAAGGTTTCCGTACCATAAGCATAACACAATGTAGTAATCGAGGGATTCTCTTGTTCAAGTTTGGAAGTAAAAAATTCGCTTTTATACATTGCAGGAACCTGGACTCTAGTTTCAACAAGGGTGGTGTTTTGCAAAGGATAAGTCCCCTCGTATTGCAAAATGGTATTATCCCTAGCAGTGAAAGAGAAAGTTGTCCATGCAGATGGAATTGAGAAACAAAACAGTAGAAGTAGAAGCAATGAAACAAATTTTATTTTCATGATCCAATTGTATGTAGTGTATTCGATGTGTCAATGGTGCTTCGTATACAACACAATTTTCATTCTAAGCTCGTATTCAATATAGTATAAAAATTTATTGTAAACTATTGGATTTTTCAAGTTAACATTTTACAATGATACCAACTTCATTGAATTTATTTTAATGCCAAGAGGAAAGAGGAATAAGTATGAAAAAGTGGATTTGTTTTGTTTTGTGTTTTTTCATGATTATCTTTATTGTGCCGCAATCTATTTATGGCGAAGGACAGAAAAGTACCACATCGCTTAGGTCAAATCTAAACCCATCATATTCTCTTCGATTGGATACTTTTGAATGGATGGATTCATGTATCAAAAAGTGTACAGAAAGTCTTATCTTCGAAGAAACCGACGTTTATGATTCCATGGATGCAATAGAACGAGGAGATTTCCTACGATGGTTAATTCAAAGCATGGATATCCCTTTGGTCTCTTCCGATCATAACTTTGCTGATGTAGATAAAAACAATCCCAACTACAAGTATATTCAAACTGCTGTAGAAGCAGGCATTATAGAGAAAACAACACATTTTTACCCTCACGACTTTTTACTGCGATACGTTGCTAGCATTTGGCTGGTCAATGCAACAGGAGAAGAAGCTATCCAAAAAGCTCTTTCTTACACCCAACCCGTTATAGCAGCACAAGATGGCTACTACGAAGTACCCAAAGAAGCAATTGGAAGCATGACTGTTTGCTACCTTCCTGCCTATCAACTCATGAACTATCGGTACATTACAAATGATGGGTACCGACGCGTACACCCCTGTCAACCATTACTTTTTGGAGAAGCAGCCTACAGTTTTACAATGATGATGAATCCACCCAAAAAAGGTGGAGACGTAAGCATTAGTTTTCTTCAAGAACCAAGCACGCTTTTTCCTAGTATAGACTGGGTCAGGACATCGCATGACGTCGGGGCAATGATTGGAAGTCCTTCTAGAGATGCAGATAACTATTGGGGACGATACCCTGAACTACTAAAACGTATCCCCACACAAGAAAATGGTTTATGGACTATCCAACAGGACAAGAATGGTGAATTTCAATCCATGGAAATAGTGTATGAACTACGTGAGAATATCTTTTGGTCCGATGGTACTCCTATTACTGCCCAAGACGCTCTTTTTGCTTTCTATTTCTATCGTCATCCATCATGCCCCATTGTCCACAGTGAGATAGATTTCTGGGTAAATAAAATAGTTGCCTTAGATGAACACAAAGTAATGGTGCAATGGAATACTCCCTATTTCCACGCAGACTCTGGCCTTGGGCTTCTCCCCCGTCACTATTTTGAAGAAAAGTTCCAATACATCCTGGAACCCTACGATATTACAAAACCTCAAGATGAAACTTCAGAAAAATACAAGGCAGACACTTCGTTCATTATGAATTGTTGTAAAGATGAAGAATATGGAGAAAATCCAATTCTTGCTGGTCCATATGTTGTTGAAGAATGGAATAAGGGTTATTCTATTCTTCTGAAACCCAACCCTTATTATCTATTTGATGCTCCCGTATTAGACGAGATACGAATTGAATTCTTTCCTTCTCCATCTCACATTTTTAAAGATTCCAATGAGTCTGTAGTTGATGTTGCTCCTATTTTTTATGCAGACGATGATCATCCTGCCACCCATGATATTCATGTAACTCCCAGTACAACTTGGGAGCATATAGACTTGAACGTCGATATTGAACCCTTGAATGATCGCAAAGTACGTCAAGCATTAATGCTAGCGATTGATCGAAACAGAATTCTAGAAGAAGTGTACCAAGGCAACGAAGTGCAGCTTGCGAATTCATGGCTTTACCCTAAGCATATGGGCAGTCAACATTATTCTTTGCAGGATTATTCATATGATATGGATAAAGCAAAGATACTTCTTGATAAGGCCGGTTGGATCATGGATCCTGTTACTAATTACCGCGAAAAAGACGGGGAAGTATTCACTATAACCTTCATTACTACAGCTGGCAACCGGTCAAGAGAAAGTGTACAAGATATCATTACCGAATGTTGGGAAAACCTTGGAATAAACGTGATTGTATCTAATCAACAACCAACGAATTTTTTTATCTATACATTGAGAGAGCGTAAATTCGATGGACCAAGCGCATGTCTTTATGCATGGATAATGAGTCCTTATTCAAATTTATACAGCATTATTCATTCTAGTCAAATCCCAGATGAAAGAAATGGTTGGACTGGTCAGAACTACACAGGTTTTCAACACGACTATGTAGATGCATTGGTAGAAGAATGCAAAACAACCCTTGATAAAACTACATGGGGCAAAAACCTCAACGTTGTTCAAGAAATACTAATGAAAGAATTACCATCACTTCCACTCTATTTTAGAACGGATATCTCTTGCTTACACAAAGATTTAATGAATTTCAAACCGTGTGGCAACTCTGGCAGTAGCGACTTCTGGAACATCGCCTACTGGTATTGGAAGTAGCCCTATGGTTGGTTGTAACCTACTGTGTACAGATTTTGGAAATAAAATCATTGTCCAAAGTCTTGAACACTACTATTCCACTAAAGATCCCTCCTTCCTGAGGAAAAGTGCTATAGAAACAATGAAAAGAGATTTTAAATTTATCCTTCTATTGTTCTTAGTCTTCTTTGTTTTTAGTATTGTTAGAGAGTTTATTGGACATTGACACTTTGGGGTGTTTTTTAGAAATACAAGTTCGCAATCAAAGGAGAGGGTTGTATGAAATTTAAAAAATGGCTCGGTTTTACTTTGCCTGTCCTCGTTGTTTGTTGCATTTCATGTTCCGTTCATGTTCAAAAGCAAGCGATACCCTCTTCAAAACTCGTGGAAGTCGGTTTATTAGGCTCTATGACGCCCTATAAATCACAATTTCCACTGTTGCAGCTTGAAAATGAATACCCCACTATTAATGCAATATCTTTTGAACCTTCTTTCTCTACCTTCAATCCTTCTCCATATTGTTTTCAATACTATGAAGAAGTCAGAAAATACATGCAACTGAATCGAGGATACCCGCAAACCATTTGCCAACGAACAAAGTATTATTTGGGTGTTCCCAAAAATGATGTGGGTGATTATGATTGGAGTAGTTGGATTCCACTTGTCCATAACAAAATTAAAGATAGTTCTGCTAGTACAGGTATTGTTTTGCTGCAACCCCATGTAGAATGTACAGACGATTCCTATACCGCTACTGCACATTTGAAGTGGGAAGAGATATTTCCGATAGAAGATATTAAAAACCTTCGCTATAGTATTTTTCTGAAAGCAGATCGAATCTACTACCATGATTACCATGATCCGGATTACTCCGTTGAAAACATTGCCTATGATATGATCCCTTTGTTGGGTGATGTGAAAGAAGAATACAGTGGGAAGGGATTTCCTTTGTTTTCCTCTTCTGACATATACCCAACAGATCAAAATCCTTATTTTTCACTTACAACCGAACCTTTTACTCTACCTTTTATAGTTGGTTTTCCAAAGAATCAACAACCCAAATGGAGCTTGCACCTGATTCTTAGCGATGGAACCGATATGGATAAGAATCTGTATTCCTGGAGTTTTCCTATCAAGGAGGAAGATGAATCGTATGATTGAATGCTGTGAAAAGCATGTTTGATTGACAAAGTGAAAACCGAGGTGATGACCATGAAACGAGTTCTTTTTGCTACAATTTGTTTACTTCTTGTTTTTCAGTTTGGTTGTTATGAATTGGACCATCGGAACTACTTGTATACAACGCTAATGACAGAAGAACGAATTGCTTCAGTGGATCATGCTTCTCTTTTTTTGTCTAACAATCAAACGTCATGGATAACCCCTCTTAAAAAACAAGGGAATTCTCTAGCCTACCAAAGTAGGAATGGATGGGACAACTCTGATACTTTGTCATAAAACAGAAAGGATGTGAACAATGAAATACAGGAAGCTCCTGATAGCTTCTCTATGCATGGTTTTCTTAGTGTCGTATTTTTCTTTTTTCTCTTCTAGAGCTTTGGCAGCAGAACCAACTACAACCATTGTGGTAGAAGATGCTAAAGAAGGTGAGAATGGATGGTACTGGGAACCTCCTACCGTTACTTTTTCGTGTACACATCCCTCTGCGAAAGTGTACTACTATTTCAATGGCAACAATGGGGGAGCTTTGTTGTATGATGGAGAACCGATTGATATTCTCGGTTGGTACTCAAAAGAGCGCTTGTCCCCTGGCAAGTTTATTGTTCGCATCTCCTACTACTCTGTTCTTGGAGAAACCAAAGAAGTAGTGCAGTCATTTGATCTGAAGGTGAATACGGTACAACCTGAAATCATTCTTGAGAAACCTTCTGAAACAAACTTTAAAACTACTGAAGACACACTTTTGATTAAAGCTCGAGGCACTCTTATCTTAATCATTGACAAAGGAGAAAGAGTTTTAGCATGCGATGCAACCCTTTTTATTAATTATGAGGAAATACCCATCGACACGAACACCTGTTCTATAAAAAAAGAAGTCCCTTTGCAATTGGGAGAAAACCAAATCAACATTACTGTTAAAGATGCTTCGGGTAGAACCAAGGAAATACTTCTCCGTGTGTACCGATATCAAGATCCAGCAGATGCAAACAGAGTACAACACTACACTTTGCGAATTGATGTAGACAATCAAAAAGGATGGATAAACGATACACTTCTTCCAACCATAGATGATACTGTCATTATCAAAAATGGATCCAGCTTTCTACCACTGGACATAGTAGAGAAGCATTTTCCCTTGGATATTACAAGAAAACCCATGGAAGCAACTTTTCAGATTGCTTACAACGAAACTTCAATCCAATATCAGATGAACTCTAGCGTAGCTCTTGTAAATGGCAAAGAACGAATGCTACCTTGGCCTCCTTTTTACAACTCAACATCCCTCTGGATTCCCCTTCGTTTTACATTTGAAACCCTTGGGGGCAGCGTTGGTTGGAACGCAGAGACTCGAGAAATCACAATGGAGATTGATTTGTGATATGCTGTGCAAAACACATTGTATTGAGGTCAGATAATGACTGATAGTGGAACAAGGGTTTAAAATTCCTTTTCAATCAAAAAACGAGCCACAAAAATGATTTGTTGATAAACACGATCCATACAATACTTGTCGCTTGTTTTATAGTTTGCAACTTTATTTTCTGGACACTTTCAATGGCAAATGGGAGATTTTTTTATTCATTACCTTGACAAACTTTTTTTACAGTATTTAAATAATAGTATCCTACTTGGAAAAAAATTGTGCTTTTCTAAACAAACTTCTTCGGAAGTTAAGAAAGGAGTCACATATTGAGGGTATAAAGAAAAAGTTGGGTACGAGTGCTTCCCGATCCTGTAAATAAAAATCATAATTTGTGGTCTTGCCCATGAATGGAGTAAAAGAATGAAGCGTTATTCTTTTAAAATAAAAGAATCTACTCTAGAAGGAGTTTTTCAATGAACGATCCTAAAAAATCAAATATGCGATTGACTCGCATTGTTACCTCTGTTGTTGTATCCTTTATGTTGTTCACAGCTTCTGTCCCTGTTTCTACCTATGCTGCTATCCAAGCCCCCCCCCTAGGAACTAATATTGTTACCCAAAGCATGCAGCGCATCTTTCATTTCTTCTTTCCCAGGCCTTTGTATGTAGGCAGCCTAATGAATGGTTCTACTGATGCTGGCATGCCTGATCGGGGCGATGAAAAAGCTACGATGGCTACTAGTAACTGGACCAATTTGGTAGTGAATCTGGACACAGGCAATCATTTGGTTACGGCCGATGTAATGTCTGTACCTACTGCCTCAGGACTTCCAATGTCTGTGCAGCTTGTCCACAATTCTTTCAATGCTTCCATTGATGTGGGAGTTGGAAAAGGATGGATGACCAATTTGCATAGCTGTGTGCAAGAAGATGGTCAAACGGGCGATATTACATACATGGATGCAACAGGTGCAAAATATCTCTTTGACTATGATAGCCAAAGCCAAACCTATACCAATCCAAAAGGCTTTGCAGGAAAGATGACCAAGGAAGTGGATGGAAGTTATACCTTGCAATCTTTGGGTCATACCAAACTCACCTTTGGTTCCAATGGAAAACTAACCAGTATCGGGGAAACTTGTGGAACGTCACCCGATAGCGTTAGTATTACGTATGATGGAAATGGCAATCCAACTGCTGTGACCGATTCATTGTCGAATCGATCCATCTCTCTAGACTACAATGGCAGTGGAAAGCTTTCGGAAATAAGCGATCCTCTCAGTAATACCTGGGAGCTTTCGTACAATGGAAGTGATCAATTGATAGGACTTACACAGCCAGAAGATACAATACAGAATCCTCCACCTACGCCGCCTTCCTGTTCCTTCAGCTACGATGGAAACAATTTAATCACCGGACATGAAGACTTTTTGGGCAGTAGCTACACCATTGGCTATGAAGGAAGCTCTCCGTTTAAGGTAACCAGCTGGACAGACCCCGCCAGCAATCAAACAACCTTTGCCTATGCATCTGCTTCGTCGCCGTATGACAAGAAAACCACAGTGACGGATGCGGAAGATATTGATATTGAATACTACTTTGGTGCTAGCTCTGGTCAAGTAGAAAAAATTCAACAGTTTGATGGCACCGATACACTGAAAATTGAAATGGCCTATGATGGCACCACAGGATATCAAACCAGTAGTATCGACGCCTATGGGAATACTACTACTCTATCGTATGATAGTGTGGGACACATCGATCAAATTACTCTTCCTCCTTCCCAGCAAGGACAACCTTCGTATGTAAAAACCTTTACGTATTCTACTCCTGTTTCTATTGATTCGGTCTTAGAAGAAACAGAAGAAACGGTTACCGATCAAGTGGATGCTACGACGTCTTTTTTGTATACCGACAATAACAATCCTTGTTTGCCAACTAGTATTACAAATCCTTTGGGACAAACCACTTCACAAACATACAACTCCTATGGACAGATCACGTCTCTTACCCAGCCAACTACAGGAGGGACGAAAACAACGAGTTTTTCCTACCATCCCACCACTCATGATCTTTCCGTACAAACCGATGCACTGGGCAATGAAACCCAGTATTTGCGAAATCTCAATGGTTTGGTTGGTGAAGTCAAAATGTATGAAGGTACTGTTGGATCGGGTGTATTGAAATCCGATGTTACCTCTCTTCTCAATGCTGTAAATATGTCCCTAGGCACCAGCGACAGTGTATCTGGTCTTACCACGGCTCATAGCTACAATGACAATGGAGCTACTACTGCTACTACGTCGGAGCTAGGCTGTGAAAATGCTGTATCATACACCGATGCAGCTTCCAATGCAATGCCTTCTGGAATGGATCTCACTGCTCCTTCCAAGGGAAGTATTGATTCGATACAACCTCCCCTCATTCCTGCTCCTACCTTTCCGTTCAATCCTTTTCAGCCCTTACCAGCTACATCGACCAATACACGGGGAGAAACAACAGCCTATACGTATTTGGACAATGGTAATGTGTATACCGTCACCAACCACTTGAATCAAACCACGCAGTGGCAATACGATGATTTTGGACGAACCAGTTCTATTGCCGATCCCTTTGGAAAAGTGACTTCTTATCAATACAATTTAAACAGTCAAATGACATCGAAAAGTATTAGCGGAGAAGGAACTTCTACCTATGTATATGACAATGCTCGCCGTCTTACCCAAATCACTCAGCCCATGCAAGGCACCAATACTTTGTCTCGCAATCTGCGAGGAGACTTGATGTCGGATACATATGCTTCGTATTCACGAGATCTTGTTGGTCGACTTCTAAACAAAACTTTTTATGCGGGGGGTTCTGAAACCTATAGTTATTCTCCTGAAGGATACCTAACCAATGACAATGGGATTCAATATACATTTGATGCCATTGGGAATGTGACTTCTAAAAATGGAACCTCTATTGCGTATACAGGAGCCAGTGGATCCACTACCTTGGGTTTGCCTTCTTCCAGTAGCAATCAAACCTATACCTATGCAGCCAATCATTTTCTTTCTTCTCTGACCGATACCAGCAAAAATCCATCTCAAACCTTTCAATACCAATATTCCTCCTCCAAAGAATTAACCCATCTTTCTAGTCCCAATCAAGTCGAAATGCAGCAAATTTTTGTCAACAAGCAAATTACGTCCCAGCAAGTTGTTCATGTGCCGTCGCAAACCACTTTGTCTCAAATCAATCAAACCTTCAATGCCAATCAACAACTCACGCAGTATCAATACACAATAGCTACAGGGGGTACTCCGTTTACAGAAACCTATGCTATGACGTATGCAGGAAACAACAAATTAAATTCAGTAACGTATGGCTCTAACAATCAAGTGTTGACCTATGGCTATACCCAAACTGGAAAACTCTCCACATTGCAAGTATCTGGCGTGGGTACCTACACTTACGGCTACAATCCAACCAATGGAAGTATTGCAACACTTACCTATCCCAATCAAAGCCAAGAAACGTATTCGTACAATGGTCCGCAAAATCGTTTGTCCCAGATCCAGTATCCCAATAATGATACGGTTACAGTAAACTGGAATGGGGAAAAAGAAGTCCAATCTGTTACTTATACTACGTCTTCTACCACCGATCAATATTCGTTTCAATACGATGGAGATGGACGGGTTACACAATATATCCTCACCCAAAATGGGATTCAATCGTATCTGTGGGAATTTGGATATGATGGTCTTGGCATTCGAACGGCTATCAAAACCGTCAATGGACAAACGACAGTAACACATGTTTTCACCACCGATACAACCGGAAGGCCCGTATCCACCACCTACCAAGATTCCTCTTGTCAGACCAATTGTTTTTCTGGAGAAGCCTATATGCACTGGGATCCATGTGGAAGTTTAACAGCGATGACCGATGCCAGTGGTTCCTTGGTAGCTTCGTTTGAGTACGACAAAGCGTATAATCGTAAAATCAACGAACACAACCCCTATGGGATTGAAATTCCTTTTCAATTTGATGGACGAGATGGAACCATGACTGCTACCTATGGAGATGCTACACCTCAAGCGCTTGTTCTGCAAGTGCATAGCAGCTCTCGCATCAGTATTGGAAATCTAGCTCCTATCCTTGCCCCTAAAGTTCTATGCTGCTATATCAATGGCCATGGAGAAGAAGCTACATGCCCTGCTGATGGTGGACCTGAGGAGGAGTGCGAAGATGGGGAAGGAGACTGTGACCTAGACTGCGAAAAAGGGTATAAAGAAGGCTTTACAAGCATGACTGATTTATGTAGATGCAAAGAACAAGAAGGAAAACTGCACGGTTATATGTATGATGACATAAAAAACGCAGATTGTGAAGGCCTTAGAGAAGAGATGAAAGATGCAAAGTACGACTGGGATTATCACACTGATGGTCCCGAAGATGGTGGTAATGATAAAGACGATAAACATCATGGTCATATTGAGCATATGGTCGATGTTTTATTCTATATTGGTAATCCTAATAATGACTATCCCTGTGGCACTTTTGCTAGAGATGGTTGTAATTATTGGACTGCTAAAGAAGAACTTGAGAGACGTCAAGCAAAAGGTGATTGCTTAGAATGATAAGGAGATACGATGAAGAAATTAATTACGTTTTCAATTATTGTTATAGGATTGTTTTTACTCATATTCTCAGTGTACGCTGCCCATACAGATGATGCTAACGAAGAAAAAGTACTACAAACAATGATGTGGCTTTCAGATCCTTTTGTTAATTCCCCTACATCCATCACCTATTTTTTTGATATACATCCCAATGATATAAATGATTGTTGTTATGAAGTTTCATTCGAGCTTCCAGCTGAATATCTTGATCTAGCGGAAATTAGTTGTCCTACCAACAATTCTGAATCCCTTATAAACAATATATGGGTGAACCAGAAAAAAATTGCGAACTATGATGAGTATGATGTAAGTTGTTTTCCTATAGAAGAAAATCAGTATATTAAATTTTTCGTTTGTATAAAAGGATTTAATGAAGAAGCCAGCTCCTTAACAATTACACTAGGAAAAGGATTAA